>Ga0222712_10002104_pt1 | contig 23373 bp, 42 predicted proteins | sample C33_657DmetaG_FD_165043 | JGI IMG/M metagenome (GOLD analysis project Ga0222712, IMG submission 165043) | Estuarine water microbial communities from San Francisco Bay, California, United States - C33_657D | ecosystem: Environmental > Aquatic > Marine > Unclassified | place: USA: California... | reverse complement strand
CAACTGTGACCATTCCTGTCCACCGCACCATCATGACCACCGTGTCGGCTCAAAGCCCTGCTGTAATCGGTCAATACGGCACGACAACGAGCTTGGGCGGGTCTACCTACACAGGCGTGACTTTCCCTGTTGTCCTGCGCGATTACCCGACCTACACGCTTGTGCCAATGACTAATGATTCATTCATCCAATGGGATGGTGCGTTCAATGCTTACGAGGTTGTGCTGTGAACATAATCGCACCAGTTGAAGATACCAACGTCATACGCTATGCCGACTTTGTGCGAATCACAACGGCATCGGCGGTCTATCGGTTTTCTACTGCACCGACCGCCATCACGGTTTCGGCGGTGGATGCTTCAGCGTTCACAGGCTTAAGCCAACTGGTCAGCATTGGTTCAGCCACCAGAGACATCAAAAGCACTGCAAACGAAACAACTGTGACGTTGATAGGCATAGATACCTCCATGCTTTCGCTGGTGCTTGGCGCGGGTATTAAGGGTTCAGAAATTGAAATGTGGCACGGGTTCTTTGATGCGGCTGGCAACCTGATAACCACCAGCAATGCCGCATGGATTAACTCATCAAATTATTATCTTGGATGGACAAACAGCACGGGTGTGCAAGTGCCGTGGCAAACATCAACGGCAAACAGCGGCTTGTACCAATATTTCAATGGTTACATAAACAGCTTTGGCATTAGCGAACAGTGGATGGAGGAGATTCGCGGCTATGTTGGCACAGTGACTGTCAGCGCATCCAGCATTCAGCTTATTTTGCAAAACCGCACGGCTGGGCGTTACACAAACAATAACGCATGGACACAATTTAATGCAACTGATACCAGCATGAATCGTGTTAATTACATCCAAACTGTAAACTATCAATTTGGTAAAAGCCCCAATTCATAGGACAAAACATGATAAGACAAGCTAACAAATTTGACATGGAAGCCATTGTTCGGATGCTTAAGGCATACCGCGACAAAGCACCCGCGCAGTTCCTGCGAGATTCCAGCAATCAAGAACACATTGAAAAGCTGATTAACAACATCCTTGCTGGCGCAGGATTTATCTTACTTGCAATCAAAGATGAAGACCCTGTCGGTATGGTAGTTGCCGCACAGCATCCAAACATTTGGAATCCTGAAGTGATGCAAATCAGCGAGATTGCATTCTGGGTTGACGAAGAACATCGCGGCGGCAAGTCTGCTCATCGACTGCTTCACGCCTATATTCAACAATGCGAAGAATGGAAGCAAGAAAACCGCATTCAATTTTTTAGCTTAAGTAAAATGGTAAACAGTCCCGACTTGTCGTATGAAAAGTTCGGTTTTGAAAAGTTAGAGGAAACTTGGATTAAATAATCATGCCGGGTTCAATAATTGTTGCCACATATTTTCCGTCATTAACTGGTTTTGCGGCATCAGTTGCGGCGTTTGCTATTAACACAGTTGCATCTGCAATTCTTTCTAAGCAGTTTTCACCAAATTCAAACGCAAACAATACTCAAGGCGACCAGAGAAACCCCGGCAGTCGTTTGCAGATTCCTCCCGCTGGCGACAACAAGATTCCAGTTATTTATGGCTCTGCTTATACGGGCGGCACAATCACTGACTTATCTATAACCAACGATTCACAAAATCTTTATTATTGTTTAGCTTTATGCGAGGTAACCAACACTGAAAGCGGCGGCACACCCGACACAATTACTTTTGGAAACACTTATTGGAGTGGCAAACGGGTTATTTTCCAAGCTAACGGGTACACTGTTGCATCGCTACTAGATGAGTCAACAGGGCTTTACGATTATTCTGTGGCTGGAAAATTAGAGTTTTATTTTTATAAAAACGGTTCAACAAACCCAACAAATAGCGCATTTTTTGCTTATGGCTCTCAAGTCATGGGTAATACAAATTTAGTGTATCAATGGGATAACACTAAATTGATGAGTAACTGCGCTTTTGTGATTATCAAAATCAGATATTCAGCAAGCGCAAACTTAACTGGCATTCAACCAACTAAATTTCAAGTTACTAATGCTAGATATGCGCCCGGTGATTGCTTCAGCGACTATTTGTTTTCTACCCGATACGGGGCGGCAATACCCGCATCAAACATTGATAGCACAAGCCTTACCGCTTTAAATGCTTATTGCAATCAGCCTTTTACATTCACAACCTATTCAATCGGAACTGGTTCATTGCCGCAAAGATTTCGCTTTGATGGCGTTCTGGACACTCAACAGCCAATCATGACGAACTTGCAATATATGGCAACTTGTTGTGATTGCTTGCTTCGTTATAACGAAGTATTAAACACATGGGGCGTAGTGGTTCAAAGCCCGACTTATACAGTTGCAATGGCATTAAATGATGACAACATTGTTGGGTCGATTGCTGTCACTCCTCTTGACATTGCTTCATCATTTAATATTGCAGAAGTTAAATTTCCTGACAATTCAGCCCAAGACAGCTTTAACTCAGCAACATTAAATCTTGCTGTTATCAATCCATCATTGCTTTACCCTAATGAACCTGTAAATAAACAGACCATTAGTTTGCCATTAGTTAACGATAATGTTCGGGCGCAATATCTTGCAAACAGATTCCTTGAAACTTGCCGTGAAGATTTGCAAATTCAATTAACTATAAATTATGTAGGCTTGGAATTAGAAGCTGGCGACATTGTTTCATTGACTAATACAAATTATGGTTGGTCGGCTAAATTATTTCGCATTTCTAGGGTAACAGAAAATTTTGGCTCTGATGGTTCAATCACCGCGACTTTAATGCTGACTGAATACAACAGCACAATCTATGATGATGTAAGCATTACGCAGTTTGCGCCATCACCTAACACTGGCTTGGCTTCACCATTGACCTTTGGAACAATTCCGACACCACTAATTACGGCAAGTTATCCATCTGCCGCAAATCCATCATTTGTAGTTAACATCACAACATCTTCTGCGGGTATTGTTGATTATGTTGAATGCTGGTATTCCGCATACGCAAGCCCTACAACATCACAACGATTCTTTGCTGGCACATCAGCGATTGCTTCTGATGGTAACCCTTATGACCCCAACACTTATTTGACTATTACGTTGACTGATATTCCAGCGGGTAATTGGTATTTCTTTAGCCGCATGGTTAATAGTCTTGGTTCAAGCGTTTATAGCTCACCATCTTCAGTGTTTCAATGGCGACCAAACACATTCACCTATGTTGAACAATACCTTGTTGTAGCTTATGGAAATGACCTTGTCGGCACAGGCATTTCAGCATCACCAACAGGCAAGAACTATTATGGCTTGTACAACTCAACATCAAACACATACAGCGCGGTTGCTTCTAACTACACATGGTATTTGGCACAGCCAACATTTGGCACTGTTAACAAACTTTGTTTTATAAATCGCACGGGCAGGAAGTTTAGCTTTGGTACTGCACCAGCGGGATACGCTTCATCAACTGCGGCGTATGTTCCTGTATCAACATTTGATAACTCGCTGTGGTCTGCATTGCCTGATGGAACAAATTACATTGACCTTGATGTTCGCACGGGTCAGCTTACGCGCACAGGTACAACTACTGTTGGCTCTGGACAAATTGCAATTACCAATAATCCTGATGGAACAATGATTGGGTCTTTGGCTCAATTTTTGAATTTTGGTGGCGCATCAACCTACACCAGTTCAGTCGCATCATTGACCATTGATATTTATGGTCGAGTGGTTGGTGTTGTGCCACCTGATTCGTTTTATTACACATCAGAAGATTTCACGGCAACCGCTAGTCAAACAGTATTTACACCAACCGCAAGACAAGCTGGATATATCACTGGTCAAGATTTGGTTTTTCGCAATGGTATTTTGCTGGACACAACAGAATATACAGAATCCAGCACAACAGTGACTATGAACACTGCTTGCGTGGCTGGCACTTTTGTTGCCATTGTGTCTATGCGTTCTGTTGCGTCATCAAACACTTATGAAGATTTGGGCTTGCTGTATTCAAGCGGCACAGGAACGACAACATTAACCTATACAAACTTGCCGCATCAAATTATTAATGCTGGCGATAAATTAACATTCAGCAATACTGGAACGCCAACGCAATACACAGTATCCACAATCAATTATGTGACCAAACAAATTGTGTTTACTGCGGCGTTCACAGCAACCGCTGGTAATGTTGTTTATCGTTATCGTGCATCAGGTGCAACTTACCCATCATTCAGCCGCTGGACTGCCACATTGACTGCCGCAAGCACTTACACGCCGACAACATTCCAGTTGGTATCTGGCTCTGAGCTTTTGTACTTGAATGGTACAGAAGTCAATGACCAAGATTATGATTTGGTCGGAAACACAATCAATAATTTTCCATCTACGGCAACAGGTAATTTCACAATAATTCAATTTGCACCTAACAATCAAGGCGTACCAAATGGTTTGCCAACGGCAGTATCTACATTCACAATAAGCGGAACACCTGTTTACAGTTATTCCTACACACCAGCATATTTTGAAATCTTTGCCAATGGTTGCTACTATGACCAAGGCGTAGATTTCACAACGGCAACAGGCTCATACACGCTTGTTCCGACACCAACCAACAACACAACAGTTCTTGTTCAACAGACTTACAACGCATCAGGGGCGGCATAATGACTCAAGCATTTAATCTTTCACAACTTGCAAACAACGTCAATACCACTGGTCAGCTTAATGCGGCGGCTGGTTTGTATAACCAAACGCCTGTGGCAAACGGTGGTACTGGTGCGGCAACATTGGCGGCAAATGCTGTGCTACTTGGAAATGGCACAAGTGCATTGCAAACAGTTGCGGCAAGTACATTGGGTAACGTATTAACATCTAATGGGACAACTTGGGTTTCACAAGCATCAAGTGGTGGAACGCCTGTAGTTACTATTTATTCAGCACCAGCTACATGGACAAAATCTCCAACACTTAAAGCGGTAAAAGTCTTTATGGTTGCGGCGGGTGGTAGTGGTGGCTCGGGAACTACAAACCCTGCTTTGAGTTCAATTCTGGGCGGCCCCGGCGGTAATGGCGGGATTTTGCAAGGTTTTGCACAAGCGTCAGCAATCCCCGGCCCTTTATCTATTACCGTTGGTTCTAGTAATGCTGGCGGCACAAATGGCACACCCGGCACACCAAGTAACCCCGGAGTGACGGGTGGAACAAGTTCTTTTGGTACTGTTTTTTCTACAACTGGAGGTGGTGCTGGTACTGGTCAAAGTGGCCCAACACCCGGTGTAGCGGGTGCGCCCGGTGGTTCGTATACGATTACAACAACACCAACAACTTCATCGTTAGAACTTACAAGCCCAACAGCAACACCAGTTCAGGCTTATGGTGTTCGTGGTCTAACTGGCCCAACTACAAAAAATGCAAGTGGGTATGGCATGGGCGGCGCAGGTACTGCTGGCCCTGCCCCCGGCGGTTCATCTTCTGGAGGATTTATGATTGTTGAGGAGTTTTATTGATGAAAGCATTGGTTTCACCTAATGAGCCAAGAGAAATTGGCTATCGTGTTGCTCAAGTTGAACAACAAGAATTTGAAGTGGCACTTCCCTTGTTTTGGGTAGACTGTGCAGATACCGACAAAGCAGACCAATGTTGGTACGACCCAAGCGACCAGACAATCAAACCATTTGACATTACAGGATAAATTATGTGCGACCAACTCAGTCAATTCATTGTTGAAAAATATGTCCATCTTAAGGACTTTCTTGCCAAAGAATCATGTGCTGAGTTAACCGCTGAATTGAACCGTTTGGTTGCTGAAAAACAAACCACACAAGACAGTCAATGCCCAAAGTCAGAAGCAATTCACGGCGCAATGGCATTTGATAAATTGCTGGTTGACTTATTGCCATACTTTGAAAAAGCATCAGGCAAACGACTTTATCCGACATATTCGTATGCTCGACTGTATGCGCCTAATGATGAATTAACCATTCACACCGACCGCGAATCTTGTGAAATTAGCGCAACCTTGACGCTTGGATTTGATGGTAATGTGTGGCCTATTTACATGGGTGATGAGGATAAGGCTAACGCAAGCAAGATTGATATGGCTGTGGGTGATGCTGTGCTTTACAGGGGCATGGACAAACATCATTGGCGCGAGACATACACAGAGGGAAAATGGCAAGCACAGGTTTTTCTGCATTATGTTGATGTTGATGGCATACACGCTGAATGGAAATTTGACAAACGACCATCACTTAACTTGCCATCGGTTGAAATGCGGCATTGGGTTTACAACGACATCTTGACATCTGATGCGTGTGATTCATTGATTCGGCTTTACACACAAGACAGAGTACCAAAAGAACCACCTGTGATTGGTGATGGTGTTGGCGCAATCAATCTGGAAGTGCGAAATGTCATTCGTGTGATGTTGCCGACATACAAAGACATTGGCGGTCGATTGGCGGCGGCTGGTCTGTGGGCAAATAAACAAATGTGGAACTTTGACGTTACCCATGCCAATCAAGCTGAATTCCTTGCATATCCTGCTGGCGGTCGCTATCAAGCCCATGTGGACACTTTTTTGCAACATGGGGATGAATGCCGTAAATTGACGGTATTAGCGTTCCTGAACGATAATTTCAAGGGTGGCAAGTTCTTCTTGCAAGACGGTCAGAATCGTTATTACCCGCCTCAAACCAAAGGCACTGTGTTGGTGTTTCCATCTTTCATAATGCACGGCGTGGAGGATGTTGAGGAGGGTGAACGATTTTCTGTTGTGTGTTGGATGGTAGGCAAATTTTTTAGGTAGCAAAATGGATTCACCTATTCTGTCTGTTCGCAATATCAGCGATGAAGAATTAAAAGCAATGTTGCGAGAAGCGGCAGAATGGGGCGCAAAACGCGCATTGGCTGACATTGGCTTGCATGATGATGACGCTGGTTCAGATGTTAAGGAATTGCGCGGCTTGCTTGAAACATGGCGCGATGCAAAGCGCACGGCATTTAGAACGGCAATAAGCTGGCTGACCAAAGGATTTTTGATTATGGTAATTGGTAGCGTCTGGTTTTACGCAAGCAAAAAGGGGTAAAAAATTGACCCTATTACTTTGTTGGTCATGGCAAATAGTTGCGTGGCGGCTATTAGACAAGGTGCGTCACTTTATAAACAAGCCAAAGAATCTTTCCTTGAAGTCAAAGCCGCCGCTGATGAGGTTGTTGGCATATATAAGGAAGTTACTGGATTTTGGAGTAACTTTAGTAACTTTTTCAAACCCAAAAAATCAACGCCCAAGCCTGTGGCGAAAGCGCGGAAAAAAGAAAAATATGTTGCCTACACAGAGACACAAGCCGCCGCCGACATTGTTAAGCAACTGACCGAATTCTTTTCACTGCAAGACCAGCTTAACGAATATCTGAGGGCTGAAGAATTAAAAGCAAAAGTCTATAACCCAAACATAAGCAATGCTGAAATGATGGGAACGGCGATGAACGTGATTATGTGTCGGCAACAGATGCAAGAATTGGAAGTGACAATTCGTGAAATCATGGTGTATCAGACACCGGGTTTAGCTGACTTGTACACCCAGACTTTTGAGTTGCGCGGCAAGATGCAGGAACAACAAACCAAAGCACGACTTGCACAGGAAGCACAAGACAGGCGGGATTCATGGCTACATCGGGAAAAAGAAAAGTCCCTCAAATTAAAAATAGCGTACCTTTTGGCAACGGCGTTCCTCCTGCTATACGTTTGGCTGTGGCTGATACTCCTCAATCGGTGGCAAAAGACATAATGGGATGGGTCGCCATGTGCATCTGCATAGGGTTGCTACTACCCTTGCTTGGATTCCTGTATGTGGATATATTGACGGCAAAGAAAGACGTTCAGATTGAATTGACCAAGGTGCAAGAGTTGCGCCGACAGATTGAGCAAGAAAAACGAAAGGATGAATGATGGATTGGCTTAAACAAATTGCACCGACAATCGCCACTGCCCTTGGTGGGCCATTGGCAGGGCTTGCCGTGGACGCAATCAGCAAGGCTGTGGGCATAGACCCCAAAGACGTTACAAAGACCATCAGCGAGGGCAAATTAACTGCTGACCAGATTGCACAGATTAAGACTGCTGAACTCGCTATGGCGGCGCGCGCACAGGAACTTGGGCTGGACTTTGAAAAGATTGCCGTTGATGACCGCAAATCAGCACGGGAAATGCAAGTGGCTACACAGTCGTGGATACCCGGCGGCATGGCAATCATTGTCACCTGTGGGTTCTTCGGCATTTTGATTGGCTTGATGACCGACCATTTCAAAACCACTGATGCGCTTATGCTGATGCTTGGCTCGCTTGGCACAGCGTGGACAGGCATCATCGCATTCTATTTTGGCTCATCTGCTGGCAGTCAAAAGAAAGACGAATTGCTTCATCAATCCAGCCCAACAAAGTGAGGTTGCCATGCGTACCAATTTTGATGTTGCACTGCTGAAACTTTTGCTTCATGAAGGTGGTTTTGTTAACCATCCAGCCGACCCCGGCGGCATGACCAACCTTGGCGTGACCAAAAAAGTCTGGGAAGAATGGCGCGGTCAACCTGTTGATGAAGCTGAGATGCGAGCATTAAGCCCTGAGAAAGTTGCGCCGCTTTACAAAGCTAAATATTGGGACATGGTGCAAGCTGACCGTTTGCCGCATGGCGTGGATATGTGCGTGTTTGACTGCGCCGTCAACAGTGGCGTGAAAAGGGCATCAAAACTGCTTCAAAGGGCTGTTGGCGTGGATGATGATGGGGTTATAGGCAGAGCAACTATGGCGGCTGTAGAAGCCTTAAATCCAGAAGAAGTCATTAACCGATTTTGTGCTGAACGGTTGACGTTTCTGGAAGCCTTGCCGACCTTTGCAACTTTTGGCAAAGGCTGGACACGGCGAGTTGCTCAGGTGCGCGAGGAATCACAGAATCTGGCTTAACTTTGCCAATCGGCAATCCAGTTGGCAAGCAGACAGCAAACGCCAACTGTGACCGCACCGCCAAGCATTAAAACAAATACCAGCACCAGAAAATCCATCATTTTGTTTTCCTTGATAAAGCCTTGGAATAAATGAACACTTGATTCTTTTCGTTGATGTCGCGGTTATCCTGTTTGCGCTTGGCGTATTCTTCGCCTTGTTTAAACCGCTTCATTTTTGTGTCGCGTGTCCAGATGCTTTTGCCGCTGTAATCAAATGCTGTAACCATTGAGTTCCTTGAGTTTTGCTTCAATGGCTCTGGCAAAAGCAATGTGCGTTTCTTCATTTTCACCAACCGTGCTTCCAAGCAGATAATCTATCTCAACATCAGTCAGCCCTACCCATGTGCGCGGTGATTGCTCTGCATCTTTCATCGCTTCTTTAAAGTCAGCCACAAAATCCATTGCTTGCAAACCATACTCCTTAAGAATATTCTCAACAGCAGGAAACCATGCTGGTGGCTCTGTGCGCTGTGCCAAGGCTTCTTTGCATTTATTAATGACAGTTTTGTACATCGACAAATATTCTGGTCTTTCATATATTTCAATTAAGTCTTGGTTGTCTTCCAAAAACTCAAGTGCCAGCTTCAATACTTCTTGTGTCATGTTTGTTCTCCTGTTCTGGCTCTGATAGCAAGGGCAATCGTGATACCGATAACACCAAAGCTTTGTTCAGCAACCTTTGCACACGCTTCACGCTCTTTAGCGGCTATCAGTTTGGCAAAAACCATAATTTCTTCACGACCAACATTCATGTAAGTATCCCAAATATCTGGGTAGTCATCATGGTTGTAGGCTAATCCAGCTTCAGTAGCCATCTCAATAATTTCTTGTGTCATTTCTTCATTCCTTGAATATAAACAGACAGACTGTCTAGCGTATCTTTGCCAAACCCCTGCATCTTTTGAATTTCAACAGTGACTTCATCAATGACTTTATTTCGCAAGTCATCATAAAATTCTTGCGATGACTTTGGCGCAATCGGCTCTGTTGGCTTATTAAATTCACTCATAGCAATTCCCATCCAAACATAAAAAAGAAACTGTAAACCTTGCAAATGATGCCAACAACAGTTGCCCAAAACAAACTGGTCAATATTGTGATTGCGTGTTTCATCTTAAAAACCCGTCCCGTCTTGCCATGTGCGCTGTTCTGTATTCAAACAAATTTGCAAGGTTTGGGTTAAGTATGGCAAACAATCGCGCAAGGTAAGGGCTTATGTTGTTGTTGATTTTCCAGCCGCCATCGCCTTGCTCAGACAGCGCAGAATGGTGTCGCAATACATGGATGATGGTTCTGGCTGAATAGTGCTTAAAACCAGCCCTGACCACTTTAAAGGCTTCTTGCTCAAAGGCAATCCAGATGTGCGCGTTTTCCGGTATCCAACGCAAGAATTCATCGCTGAATTGTTCTTTATGTTCATGTGCAATATCTTCGATTGTGTAATTTTCCATTTGTTTACTCCAGAACTTTGTAACCGCGACCGTTTAAGCAAGTCTTAACAATCGCTTGTCTGCGTTGGTAGGCTGACCATGCGCCTGACCCACTTCCCACAATCGCGCCAGAAGCCAATCCAGCACCAGCGGCGTTATGGATAGGCATACCCGTCTTGCTGGCAATCCATGCGCTTAAAAGGGCTGATGCCGCGCCTTGGATGGCGGCTGACTTTGCCATTTCGGTAGGCACATGAACTTCTTCAGATATACGTTCGCATTCCATCTGGTCTGCATAGATGTTGCCGGGTGTTGTGCTGAACTTGGGGTCAATAATGATTCGGTTGGCACAACCAGCAAGCAAAAGCAAAAACAATATTTTTGACATTTTCAATTCCTTATGTGATTTTTAATACCTCAAGAAACCCTGTGCTTTCATTGATGTGGCTAGTGTATGAATCTCGCCCAAAAGTCCGGTACATATATGAACTGACCCAAGATTGAAGTTTTATGCCGCCATATTTGTCAAAAGGTATTTCTACAACTTGGCCTGTTTTAATTGTTGACAAATAACCGCTGACAAATTTGGTTGGTTCGCCTCGCGGGTATTGTGAACTTGACCTTTGGCGTTCAGCCGCAATAACCAAATCGCCATGTTGATTGCCATCTGAATCAATAATTGCAAACTGGCAACCCAAAGAATTCAAAATTGAAATCGCTTTGTTTAATGCTATGTCATGTATTTTCATATCAATCTTTCAAAAAGGCGGCTTACAAGTTTCCTATGCGCCGGGGTTAATCAAAAAGGAATATCGTCATCAGGCATGGATTCGGCACGGCGACCGGGTCGTGGTTCAGACTTGGGCTTTTCTTTGTCATACGGTTCATTGATAAAAGCGTACCCATTCCATTCCAGCGGGATGACATCCAGCTTCAACATCGGGCCATGCTTGCTTTCAATGATTGCACCAATTTTCTGGTACTTTTTCTTTGTCTCGCCTTGCGCGTTGACGTATTCGCCCATGACGGCGGTGACTTCTTTGTATGCCATTATTTATTTTCCTTTGCTAATTCAGCTTGCTTTTTTATTGCACTGCGGACTTTGCTGTCCAATTTTGACCACAACGCAATTTTTTCATCACCATCTTCAATGCCTGTGTATTGTTCATAAGCACCGTGCATATCGTCTGCCGCCACTCGTTCCAAAATGGCATCCAGTACGTCTTGCACAACAGCTTGGCGGTCAGGTTTCAACCCATCCCATGCGCCTTGTGTTGCTGATATTTTTGGCACTGACTTGCTAGCGGCATTGCCATCGTCATCTTCTGGCGCAAGCCCTGTGGCGGCTAACAGCGAATATCTACGGGCATAAGTCGCGCAACTGCCAATGCCTTGAGCATCCAACTTGACTGCTGGCACAAACAAACGACCTCCGCTAAGTTGTTCGCCTGACTCATGAATAAACAGCGTTTCTACAATCACGCCTTTATCGCATTCGTGGAACTGTTGCATCAAGGCAATGCCATTGTCGTTAAGTGCGTCAATGACTGCTTCAACGCAAGCAGACAGATCAGCATACTTTGACCGGAAATGCGGGTTGGTGCTGGATTTAAGTGCTTTGCCAAATGCTTTTTGCGCCTTAACCAGCGCGGCTGATACTTTTTGCATTTCAATTATCCTTTTCAATTAGTTCACGTTGTAAGTTCAAAATTTCTTCTTCATCAACTTTTTGAAGTAATTTCAGCGTTTCAATTTCTGCATCCATGCGGGTCAAATAGCCCTGAAGCATTCCGCATTTAAATGCAAGCCTAGATGTTGAATCATCAGGGTATTTTTCGCGTGAAAGTTTTTCAGCTTCACTTACCATTTCATCAACTGTCATTTCAATCCCATCAAATTTTTAATTAAGAATATCAATCCGATGATGTAAACAAACATAGGCAAATTTGACTTGGGTTTGATGTCAAGCAAAATGCCCTGCCAGAATTCTTCATCGCGGCTCATGACCGCTTTTTGCGGCGGTGTGTAGTACGCACCAATCCGTAGACCAGTGCGCGTGGTGTAGGGCAAGCTAGTCAAGCTGGCTTTCCCATCGAGATATGTCGGCTTCACGGCGTTCGTCTTCGCAATGTTTTCGCCAACGATGTGCAATTTCGGTTTCAATTTGCGCGGTGTCTTTTTGGCTAATGTCATTTGTGACCTCCAATCCATCTTGAAAAACTTGAATCTCAAATTCGGCGTTCAAACCGACATCTTCATCCTCATCGACAAAGTTGTAAACAACTGTGACATCTGCGCCACTGGAAAGCTGATGTGTAAAAAAACAGGTCATATTTTTTTCTCCTGCAATTGTTGTTTCATTTCATCTACCATGCGTTCAAATTGCCAAGTCAAAACGTCAAAGTATGAATTTTCAACAATTTCATCGGTGATTCTTTGTTCAATAGTGGCACGGTCGCGCATATCGCCATCATTTTGATATTTGAGGGTAATTATCCAAGTCATGCTTTTTCCCTTTCGGCAAGCATTGCGTCTGCTTGTTGATATGCCCAACGTGCGTAATCACTTGGCGTCATGTCTAAATCATCTATTGATACCAACCCTTGCATAGCTTTTGCCGCAAAGTAATCACGCAAAGTCATGCCATTACTACCACCAATAATCCTGCCTTTGTCATCAGTAAAAATGCCTGTTGGAAATGCTGGTGGGTTGTTCATTTCAGCAACTCCTTAGCAATTTCAATCAGAAACGGCACTGACAAAATCAGGCCAACTGCTGTTGCTTGGAAAAGTTCTGTAATTTTCATTTGTAAACCTTTTGACAAATGCCCCCGTAGGGGCGATTAAATTAAGCAAGCAACATTTCTTCAGCTTGTGACTTCATGCGGTTGCCATTGCCAAACCATGCGTTATTCATGCGTGTATCAACATTGTGTCCACGCTCATGGTCGATATACTGGGTAACAGCGTTCAGCAAGCCCCATTTCGTGCCGTAAACGCCATAATTATTCGCGCCCATACCCGCGCCACCAAATAATTCTAAAACCCGCTTAAATCCGCGAGACTCTTTGAATGTGTTGGTCTGGTGGTTGTATGCCGCAGGGAATAAAGTATTCACAAATTCATTGGCGTACTCACTGGATATTCCTTGCCGGGCAAATTTTCGGTATTTGTCCATCATGCCGTCAAACCCGCTGACAACTAAGCCCAAACGGTCACGCATCAGGCTTTGGTCAAAAGTTGAACCATGCGTCAAAATTACTCGGCTTGGTGCAGATTCTTGGTCGGCGGCAGACAACGTGTTATTGCACACAACCCTGATGCTGGTGAATTGTCCAATCGTGGCGGCAGTGCCATCAAAGCTCGTAGACAACAGCAAATATCCGCGCACAGCATCATCTTGCAAAACCACTGACTCGCGGTTTACATTTGCCAACGCCCAGATTCTTTTGCCGCCTTTGATTGCGCCAGCAACCTCAAGAGTAAAGCCAGCGGATTGCACAAGCGTGTTAAAGAATTCAAGCACCTCTGACGGCTGGTGAATGTTGTATCTATTGGTTACTACACCCAACGGCGCAAAAGTGTCATTGCGGTAAATCACAAGTTTGTTTGGCATTGTTACAAGGTTTGCATTAAGTGTTGGCTGAAATTGCACTGGTGCAACATTTGCGTGCCAATTTAAACCAGCCTCTTGTTGCCAAACTTCAATGGGTGCGTCTTGGGTCAGTTGTTGACCAAGTCCATGCCAAGGCATTGCATTTGCATAAGCAATTTCTGCTTTGCCTGTAATCACATTTTGTTCTATCAAGTGAGCCATTTTTAATTCCTTTAAATTTAAGTTTCACACACACACGCAGTATAAGCCAACTAATATACCCTACGCAAGCTCAGGGTTATTAGCTGATTCATATTGTTCAAATGTCCATTCCAGCGCGTCTTTGAGTGGGGTCAAAGACAGGTTGCAATCCTCATATCCATCAGCAATAGATTTCAAGTAATGTGCTTGTGGTGGGCGATAATCTTGACAATTCATGAAGTAAATAAAAGCTTCAGTGTGTTTGCCAGCACCACGATAAATTCGCACGTTATTGCGACCATAGAGGCTTGGATAACCCTCATACCTATCCAGTGCATCAACACAATCATTTGACACACTCCACAGCCCAATCATGACTTTTGAACCATGTGAATATTCAATGTCAGCAACTCCACGGAAAACTAATCGGTAATTGTGAAGCTCGCCAATTCCTATGAACTTGGCTTTAGGACATCTACGCAACATTTGCTCATGATTCAAATTGCTTCCATAAGCGGCATAAATACGATTCGTTTTCATTACAGTGCTTTCAATATCAAAAGTTTGGTGGCTTGCAAATCATGCAAAAAATTCTCAGCGGTGTCATAACGCACAGGTACATCACTTAAAAACTTGGCGCGGTGGCTGACAAACAACATATATTCCATGTCACTTTTGCCAGCAGTAAACAGTCCAGCCTCACGCATTCGGGTCACAACTTCGGTACAGGTGCGTCCTGCATAAATCGCACCATCAGTCATCATTGCTAAATATGTCATGGTCATTTCCTTATGCGGCAATCGGGGTGCGTCCATTTGCGCGGTCTGCATCGGCAAACTTTGCTTTGCGGCTCACAAAAAACTTGCGGGTCGCGGCATCAGGGCAAACGTCCAACAGGTTGGCAAACTTGCCATCGCCAGTAGCGCGGATTGCTTTGGCGGTCATGGCGCAAGTCACAAAACCCATCACCAACTTAATCCAGCTTGTCATTTTTTCACCTGTCACAGTGCCACCATGCTGTCTAAATTCCACAGTGCCGTGGCGTAACATGGATTCAAGGTTCAGCTTGTGGTAACGGCTGGTGTATCCGTTGCCATCACCGTTCACGGCTTGGATAATGCCGTTCAAATTGGTTGCCTTGTCAATGGCTTTGAAGCCTTGCTCAAGGCTTTGAAACTTGCTACGGATGCCTTTGCAAAAACGGTTATTTCTACGGCTTGCACCGACCACAGCATCAAAGCAGTTTTCGTATTTCAACCACATTTTGCAAACGCGCTTCAACTGGTCAGTTGTCAAATCGCGTCCGTCAATGTGTACATGGAAACCACAACTTCCGTTGACTTTTGCACCAGCGGTTTCAAGCGCATGGGCAACAAGGGCAACTTGCATCAAGCCGTTTTCGCCTTGCAATATTGGGCTGACCAACTCAAAAGCATTTGCGCCAACTAAACTTGCATCACTGACCACTTTCCAATAAGTTTTGGTAGTGTGGTTGTAACCATCAACAGCGGCACGGATGCCCACAGCGGTCAATACTTCAACAACACGGCTCATGCTCAAACCAGTTGCTTCAATTTCAATTCCAAATGCTCTGTTCATTTTCAATCCTTTTTAATTGGTTGGTTTGTTTCGGTATGTGTGCAGTATAAGCCAACTAATATACCCTACGCAAATGCAAGGGTATTAGCTAACTCAACAAACAGGGGTATTAGCCAAATAATAATTCAGCAAATAAAAGTATTAGCCAACTAATCGGCTTGCAAAATATATGTAGTCAGCTTATACTTGCACGCATGAAAACTCTTGAAGCAATACGTTTAGCAGGGTCACAGGTAAAGCTGGCAGAGCTTTTGGGAATCACGCAATCAGCGATTTCTCAATGGGGTGATGACGTTCCTGATGCAAGATTTTGGCAGTTAAAAGTCTTGAAGCCTGAGTGGTTTTAAGGCACAATTTGAGGCACAGCTAGGGTAGCTCCTGAAAAGACGATTCTTCACCGTCCTGCTGTTGTTTCTTCCGTGAAGATGACCAATGAAGTGAGGTTAATTTGCATTACTACCAATTCCATATTGGCGATTACAGAGCCGCCACAGCACATTTATCCAATGAGGAAGATTTAGCATATCGGCGGCTTTTGGATATGTATTACGACACTGAAAAACCCATACCTTTGGATGTTGCATGGGTTGCCAAGCGACTTCGGACAAGTACAACAGTTGTTCAAGATGTTTTGGCTGATATGTTTGTACAACAGGAAGATGGGTTTCATCACATGAGATGTGACCAAGAAATCATTGTTTACAAAGGTTTTTCTGATGCTGGCAAGCGTGGGGCGGCTAAGAGGTGGGCAAAGGGGGGTGATAGCCTCCCTATAGCCTCCCCTATGCTAACCAACAACCAAGAACCAATAACCAATAACCATAATATATGTATTAGTCCGCCTGACGGCGAACCACCGCCAGAAAATGCCAGAAAATTACCCGGCTGTGACCATAAAAGCGTCATTGCGCTTTACCACCAACATTTGCCGACCATGCGGAGAATTGAGGTTTGGAATGACACACGGGCTGGATACCTACGGCAACGATGGCGGGAAGTGGCAACGGAGTTGGCAGAAAACAAGGATATTGTTGTTTTAGACATTTTGAATTGGTGGGAAGAATTCTTCCAGCACGTTGGCAAATCTAAATTTTTGACGGGTAGGGTTAACGATAAGGGTGGGCGAGCTTTTGTGGCTGACCTTGAATGGATTTTGAAGCCAAGCAATTTTGCAAAAATAATTGAAGGGAAATATCATGGCACTTAATAATTTTGCGCGGAAAGAAGATGATTCAGCCAACGATGTACAGCGGTTAATGTGTACTGCACCCGGATGCAACAAACGCTGGTCTGTCAACATGGGAAGCCCAAAGTGTTCATTTCATCAATGGGGCAATGTCAAGGAGTTTGGCGTAAAAAGTCAATTACCCAAGTTGGAGTCACCGCCAGACGTTGAAGCATGGTGGCAAAAATGAAAATTGAAGAAGCTCACAAACTTTTGGATGAAGTAAAAGATGGAAACCGCATCGCAACAATTATTGAAATCACAAAAGCACTCTGGCAAACAGGCGACCTCCGAGTACCAGAAAACCTTACACCATTTGATTTGGATGGCATCAATGTCGGGCGCGAAAAAATACGCATGGGACAGGGCGCAGAAATTGGATGCTGACTCATCAGGGTTTTGGCGCGGCATAGCTGATGATTTAACGAAAGTAATGAATGAGAAAAGCGGCAAAGACGGACAGCAATCAAAGTGATGTTGTTAACGTATTGCGTCAAGCTGGCGCAAGCGTTCAATCATTGGCAACAACTGGCAAAGGCTGTCCAGATTTGCTTGTGGGTTATCACGGCATCAATTACTTGATGGAAATCAAAGATGGCGACAAAGTGTTAAGCAAGCAAGAATTGACCATTTATCAAAAGCATTGGCACAGTCTTTGGCGTGGTTCAGTTCACATTGTTAAGTCAGTCGATGAAGCATTAAAAATATTACAGAATAAAAAATGATTTACAAATTGGAAAACAGCAAGCAAGCCCATGCGTTGATATTGACATTATGGTTCAAAATCAAAACCGCTTTGGACACTGGCAAACGCTTAACGATTGAAGTTAAGCCAGAAAGCAAAACACGTGACCAAGAGGAGATGTATCACGCAATGATTGGCAAAATTGCAAAACAAGCACAACATCAAGGGGCGCGTTGGAATGCTGACGATTGGAAACGATTGTTGTTACATGAGTTTGCCAAACAAGCAAATTTGCCGCAGGGCAGAATCGTTGCAAGTCTTGACGGCACAGGCATTGTTCAACTTGGGTTGCAAAGCAGGAAATTAACAAAAGAGCAAGGCAGTGAATTTATTGAATGGCTATTTGCATGGGCGGCACAAAATGGCGTTGACTTAACATGAGAAAACAATGTCGCAGAAAAATATGGGCAAAAGTTAATCCCATTGAACACGCTTTGCATGGCGCGGCAATTACGCCTGAAGACAAACTGGACAAATTGCGCCTGAACGAATTAAGCGCGATTGAATCAATGGTCAAGGGTAACGCTACAACTGGCGATTGGCGGGTGCTGGTGGATATGCTTAACATTGCTGAGACTATGGCAACAAACGGCATTGGCATTGAAGTGCTTGCAGTGTGTGAAATTGTGCAAAAGGAAATGGAATCAGCGGCGCACAGGTACGAAAAAACCCGCAAGATGGGCTTAACAGGCACAGGCATTCGTTATTTGAAAGAATTGTACGAATATCACGATTTGCAACGAACAAGCATCAGTCGGTCTGAATATGAACGTATGATTGAAAAAACCATCAACTACATTCGTTCCAACAATCATCGGGTTGTACATATCACATGAGGCAAAAATTTCAATATTTTCGCAGTAAAAAGCACTTGAAGAACGTGGCATCATTGCCATGTCAGCATTGCGGCCTAGAGGGGCAAACGCAAGCGGCGCATAGCAACATGGCGGTACATGGCAAAGGGCGAGGCATTAAGGCTTCTGATGTGTTTGCGGCGGCATTATGCTTTGCTTGCCATCACGATTTGGATGGCGGTCACAGCTTAACAAAAGACCAAAAGCAAAAGATGTTTTTTGCCGCATTGAAAAAAACATGGATTGAGTTGCAAAAGCGGGATTTGATACTGATTGACTCGCCTGACCCGCTGGTGGATAATTAACAAAACATCAAGAAGTGTGTGGATTGGCAGGATGAAGTCGGTCATGTGACCTCTGAGAGTTCGGTGTCTTGCAAGCTAACCGTCTACAAGTCATTCATCCCGATGCTCTGCATGGGTCGCACCCATAACAGTCCATACACTTGTTGGTGAAACAGCTAACACGCATGGGAATTGTCAACTTGCTTTCAGTGGCATTTAATCGGGTTCACCTGAGTACAGTTTCCAGCCGTGTTGGTGAAAGCGGATGCTGAAGGATGGCCTAGACCGCCACGTTGCTTAATTGTCAACCAGAAGTAGCGAGTAGCCGACAACCTTTAAAGGAAAATCATGGTTAAATTCACTGCAAGCATTCAAGAAATAAGCAAAGCTGACCCTGTGATGGATTACGTCATTTGTTTGCTCAACAGCGTCACAACGGCACACATTCTGCATTTGTCCAACCGTAGTTATAGCCAGCACAAGGCACTGGAAACCTTTTACACTGAGATTGGCGACCATGTGGATGACTTTGTTGAAGCGTTTCAAGGCAAATATGGTTTGCTGACAAAGTACCCTGTCACTGCCGCATTGTTTCCAGAACAAGACCCTGTTACATACTTAACATACCTAAGCGATGAAGTGGCAATGCTTCGCAAAGCAAATGGATTTCCACAAGATTCAGAATTGCAAAACATCACTGATGAAATCGTGCAGTTGATTGATTCAACACTTTACAAGCTAAAGTTTCTGGCTTAACAAAAGGGCATTACATGACAGCACAGCTAAAAATCGTATACAAGAAAACAGAAGATTTAATCCCTTACGCAAGAAACAGCCGAACACACGATGAAGGCCAAGTCGCGCAAATAGCGGCAAGCATCAAAGAATTTGGATTTACCAACCCAATTCTTTTGGACGGGCAAAACGGCATCATTGCTGGTCATGGGCGAGTGTTGGCGGCGCAACATTTGGGCGAAATCAAAGTGCCAACTATTGAGCTTTCACATTTAACAAATGAGCAAAAAAGAGCTTATGTAATTACAGATAACAAACTTGCATTAAATGCTGGTTGGGACAATGAGCTTTTAGCATTAGAAATAAATGATTTAAAAGATGTTGGCTATGATTTAGACATCTTAGGGTTTGGTGAACATGAGCTTCAATCCTTGTTTGGCAATGAAGAAAAAACAGACCAAGACCAGCCAACCAAAATCAATTTCACCATTCAATTCAACATTATTTTTGATGATGAAGAACAACAATCCGATTGGTACAATTTTGTCAAATACTTGAAAGACCAATATCCAGACGCAGAAACTGTTGGTCACAGATTGCAATTATTTGTCCGGGCAAATGGCTATGGCACGGATTAAAAAATACATTGACATTGATGTATTGACAGCCGCCAAACAGCGCATCAACCATTTAATTGATACTTTTGACACATTAGCTGTCATGTTTTCTGGCGGCAAAGATTCACTTGTCGTATTGCATTTGATAAAAGAAGTTTACGATGAGCGCGGCATTACAAAACCTGTGAATGTAGTGTTTCGCGATGAAGAATTGATACCAATGGAAGTTATCAATTTTGTAGATAAATATCGACAAGAACCTTGGATAAAAATGGTTTGGTTTGCCGTACCGTTGGCTTCCACCAAATACATTCTTGGAATGTGCCATGTCTATACGCAATGGGACAAAAAACGTGAGCATATTCGCCCAATGCCTGAATGGGCGGTAAGCACAGCACCAGATGACGCAAGAATATTTGACCAATATACGATGGATGACTATGCCGCTGAGTATTACAAGGGCAAGGTCGCCTTTTTAACTGGCATACGGTCAAGCGAATCTATTATGCGGTTTCGCGCCAGCGTCAACAAACTCAATGAAAACTACATCAATGCCGTTCCCTCAACAGACAGGGTAAAGCTGTGCAAGCCCATCTATGATTGGGAAGAAGATGATGTTTTTCGTTATTTTTACGATAGAAATATTGCCTATTGCAAACTGTATGACCAGCAGATGTGGGCGGGTCAATCTTTGCGAGTGTCCACTCCGCTTCATGCGGAAAATGCCAAGCGTTTTGACAAAATAAAACAGTCCGCACCAGAAATGTATGCCAAAGTCATTGAAATATTTCCTGAAATGCTGGCGCATGAACGCTATTACAAAGAACTGGACAGGGACGCTATCAAAGCCAAATATGGTCAAACTTACGAAGGTGTCCGAGCTTGGATAGAAGAAAACATTGAAGATGAAGAACAATACCGCAAAGCGTTAAATCGGTACAACAGCGTCATGAGCCGCGCCAAAAAGTTTCCCAATGCGTACCCGCCCAAGCATTTGCTCAATGCTTTCATGAGTGGCGCATACAAACGTGAAATTCTGCCTCAAAAAGTCTAATCGCATCACATAATCACCTGTAAAGGACAACATGACATCAGACCCTATCAACCGCATTGAATGGCGGCTTGCGTCTACTTTAAACGCAAATGACTACAACCCAAACGTGGTTTTTACTCCAGAATTGAAACTGCTGGAACGAAGCATTTTAAAAACAGGATGGGTACAACCAATTTTGATTACGCAAGACGGCACAATCATTGATGGGTTTCACCGTCATCGGTTAGCGCAAGACAGCACCAAGCTCAAAAAAGTCTACAAAGGCAAAGTTCCATGTGCCGTGATGGATATAAGCCAAACAGAAGCCATGATTGTGACCATTCGCATGAATCGCGCCAAAGGCTCACACGTTGCTATGCGTATGTCTGAAATTGTCCGCAATCTTATTGATATTCATGGAATGCTTCCGGAAGAATTGGCAAGCGATATTGGCGCAACCAAAGCAGAAATTGACCTTTTGTACCAAGATGGCGTGTTCAAAATGAAAAACATCAAAGACTACAAATACAGCAAGGCATGGATACCAAGCGACACAAGGCTGGAATCATGAGGTTTAATTCCAAAGAACACATACAAATCTACGTGGATACTGGCAAATTTCCAGCAATCCACTTGCCTCTTGTGTCACTTGCAATAGAACATTTGAATGGTCGGCGCGGTTTAGATTTGTGTTGTAGTCATGGTTTGTTGGGCGAACAGTTGCACAAACGACATGGGTTTTATATGGTTGGCGTTGATTCGGATGCTAAATCCGTTGCGTTGGCAAAAAACAACTCCATCACAATGGATATTTATCAAATCAAGCTCAAAGCAGAAACTTTTCCTGTTATTTTTAAGCTCATACAGGAAAAAATGTTAGACGTTTTGATTGCAAGACGTTGTTTTCCTGAGCTTTTTGGTGAAAATTTGCAACTTGGAAAATCATTTTTTGCTGAACTAAGCAAATCTGGCATTAAAGAAATTGCTTTGGAAGGTCGTGTCCAAACATTAAAAGCGACCAACCCATTGGCATCTTTAGATGCAGAAATAGCACTGGCAATAAATTATTACAGTGTCAAAATACGCCAAGGCAATACAGCAATTTTGCAACTTAGATGAACCATTACAACGGCTTCAGCCCGGCACAGCGTAATAAAGCCCAAGCATGGCTCAATAAACAATGGTCTACTGGTCTACTGGCGCGTCCTGTATCCTGTCACGCTTGCACACAGGATAAAGGCATTATTGATGCCCATGCGGAAGATTATTCAGAACCCTTTGCCAAAGGCAAAACAGACCAATATCACCTGTGTTTTCGTTGTCACATGGCAGTACATTGTCGTTTTCGCAACCCAAATGCTTTTGCTCAATATAGGGATGAGGTATATGCTGGTACTGTATATGAGCCTTTTTACACAAGGGATTTTTTTACGTTTGCTAAACAACAGTTAAATAATTGGCATCCTGTAATTGATTACTATTCATTACATACAACAGATGTCCTTGGCATCATAGGGAATAGTCATGCCATCAGTGCCTAAAGCCACAAAATGTTCACAACTTGGATGTCAAAACGACAGAAGTAAATTGAACACCTACTGTATGGAACACGGCGGTTTACAGCATACCAATCAAGACAAGCACAATGCCTACAGCAATCCAGCATGGCGCACCATAAGACGCGCACAGCTAAGTAAGCAACCACTATGTCAATCTTGCCTTATCAATGGACAGGTAGTATCTGCCAAACACGTTGACCATGTGTTTCCTTGGCGACAGATAGGCGAACACGCATTTTTGCAAAACATCTGGCAATCCCTTTGCCATGACTGCCACAGCTACAAAACAGGGCAAGAACGCAAGGGCATATACGAACACTACACCCAAGAGGGTACACGGTCACTAAGCAGGGCTGACTATGGCGCACACATTGGGCAATGGCACAAAAATATAGAATGAAAGACAATTCCAAATCTTATTAAAAAATCCACTCAAGTTGCCGTTTTTTTATGCAGAAACTAAAAAAATGTGTACCTAAGTAAAAG
>Ga0222712_10002103_pt1 | contig 23375 bp, 39 predicted proteins | sample C33_657DmetaG_FD_165043 | JGI IMG/M metagenome (GOLD analysis project Ga0222712, IMG submission 165043) | Estuarine water microbial communities from San Francisco Bay, California, United States - C33_657D | ecosystem: Environmental > Aquatic > Marine > Unclassified | place: USA: California... | reverse complement strand
AAAACAAGACCTACGGAATACTCAAAGAAAAGTCAAAGCTTTAATGTTGATGATATGTTTGCAGATATTTAATAAATGAAAACTCGCCCCGACTTCTATTTCCTAAACAAAGACTCCAGAACCTTTTTAAGTAGGGGCCATTTGGACGATAATGAAACCCCGGAGGAGCGTTATTTAGCCATCGCCAATGCGGCAGAAAAGATTCTCGGCATTGAAGGATATGCTGAAAAACTTTATGGCTATATTAAAAGGGGATATTACTCTTTGGCGACGCCAGTTTTTACCAATTTTGGCGGCAAAAGAGGACTACCCGTCTCTTGTTTCGGCTCGAAAGTTGAGGATACTTTACCGTCTATTCTCGGAAAAGCCGCTGAAGTTGGAATGATGTCTAAAGGTGGCGGCGGAACTTCTGCTGATTTTAGTAGTATTCGCTCTCGTGGCTCGAAAATTAGCGCAGGTGGAGAGTCTTCTGGGCCTGTGCATTTCATGGAGATATTCGATTCTGTTTCCGAGACGGTCAGCCAAGGCAGCACCCGTAGAGGAAGTTTCGCCGCCTATCTTCCAGTAGAACATCCAGATATTTTAGAGTTTCTAAAAATCCGCTCTGACGGCCATAAGATTCAGAATCTCAGTATTGGCGTCACTCTGACTGATAAATGGATGACGGAAATGACCGATGGGTGTCCCGAAAAACGAAAAATTTGGAGTAAAATAATCCAAAAACGCTGTGAGACTGGCTATCCTTATTTGTTTTTCACTGATACTGTAAATAATGGTGCTCCTGAAGTATATAAAGACGGCGGTCTTAAAGTTAATGCTTCTAATCTCTGCTTGACTGGAGATGCGTTGATACAGATTAGGCACGAGGGGAAAGAGCTTACGGTCAAGATACAGTGGTTAGAGTTTTATATGGATTCTGGCATAGAGGTCAAGTCTTTCAATACCGAGACAGGTAAAGACGTTTACTCTAAGGTGACTGATTTCGCGCAAACCGGAGTTTCCTCGGAGATAATTGAAATTGAAGACACAGACGGAAATATTATCAAATGTACTCCCGAACATAAGATTTTCACTAAAAACAAGGGCTATGTTAGCGCCCGTTTCCTCAAAGAAGATGACATAATTAAATCTACAGGCCAAATCCGTAAAATCACAAGATACCACCATGTAGAGCCTGTTTATGATATCACCGTAGAAGGAACGGAAAATTTCTATGCAAACAACATCCTAGTCCATAACTGTTCAGAGATATGCCTGCCTTCAAATGGAGTTGAGTCATTTACTTGTGTTTTGTCGTCGTTAAATCTGCTTTATTGGGAAGAAATAAAAGAAACGGACGCGGTGGAGACATTAGCTTATTTCTTGGATGCCGTCAACGAAGAATTCATTAGAAAAGCCCGAAATATCCCCTTTATGGCTCCAGCCGTGCTTTTCGCCGAGAACCATAGGGCTTTAGGATTGGGTATCTTGGGATGGCACTCGTTGTTGCAGTCTAAGATGATTGCTTTTGAGTCTATGGAGGCAAAGATGTTAAATGTGTCTATTTTTCGGGAGTTAAAGGAGAGAACGACCGCCGCTTCTGTAGAATTAGCAAAATTGCTGGGCGAACCGGCCCTATTAAAAGGACTAGGCCGCAGAAATACGACCCTAATGGCCATCGCGCCCACTACTTCTTCTTCTTTCGTGTTGGGGCAAGTGAGTCCATCAATTGAGCCACTGAATTCTAATTACTTTGTTAAGGACTTAGCTAAAGGGAAGTTTACTTATACGAATCCATTTTTACGTAAGTTATTGGCTGACAAGGGCCAGAACTCCGACGCCGTATGGGAGTCTATCCTGCTGCATGGAGGTTCAGTCCAGCATCTACAGTTCCTCTCGGAAGGAGAGCGAGACGTATTTAAAACATTCGGTGAAATAAGCCAAAAAGAAGTTGTGATTCAAGCAGCAGCGCGACAGAAGTATATCGACCAGAGCCAGTCTTTAAATTTAATGGTTCCTCCTCATGTCAAGCCTAAAGAAATAAGTGATTTATTAATCGAAGGCTGGCGGTTAGGAATTAAAACATTTTATTATCAGCGGTCAGCTAATCCCGCTCAGGAGTTGGGTCGGTCTATAATGACCTGTAAATCTTGTGAAGGATAATCATTGACACCGCAGGTAGTTGAGTGTAATCTTTAACAGTCAGTTATGGGCGCGTAGTAGTATCGAACTAAAATACGAGCTATTTAGTCGCACGCAGAGGACTCCGACGGCCTCTTAAATAATCGGAAAAAAAGTAAGTGCTAAAACAGCAAAAAACACACGGAATAGTTTCTGCGTAGTGAGCAGCCGTGCAACCGCCTTGGTTTAAGGACCAAGCCGCTTAGGGATTGATGTCTGTAGATTCTATAAGCGTAAATTCAGAATTGGTCAATCTCAGTGATTAGAGGATTGACTGAAAAGTAATCTATAGTTTAAATGATGTTTGTTTATCAAGAGTCGTTTGAACTGAAGTGGTTAAAAATAAACTAAGCGTGTAGTGATTTGTAGAAAGTATTTTTTTGACGCGAGGCGCAACTCCTCGCCGCGTCCACCATATTTTTTCGTCGTGTCCACCGTTTCCGGTGTATAATAGAGTATGAAGATAACTATTGTGCAATGCGCCACTTGCTCGAAATCTGTCTCAAAACCCACCAAAGAAGTTAAGCGCAGATTAAAAGAGAGCCACGTCAAGTTTTACTGTAATAATAGCTGTTCTATTCGCGATATCCCAAGAATGCTAGAAGGTAACGGTAATATTAATAATATTCCAGAGGATAAAAGAAGAGTAAAGATAACTGAGTATAGTCCATTTAAATACTATATGTCCAGAACCAAGTTCGGTTCAGCGGGCAAGTTTCATGGACCATCTAACTTGACTCTTGAATATTTAAAGCAGTTATGGGACACGCAAGCCGGACTTTGCCCATATACAGGATACGCTATGGAGCTTCCTAAAGACGCAAAAGCACGCGATTTTAAAAGTCGGACTAAAAGAGCTAGTCTTGATAGGATTGATTCCTCAAAAGGCTATCTGCAAGGTAATGTAGAATTTGTGTGTCTTTCTGCCAATTTCGCTAAAAATAACTGTTCCAAAGAAGAATTACTCGAATTCTTTCAACCATTGCGTAACGCAAATATCGCGTCTTTACCAGTTCTTACTGTAGTATAGCCGTTGCCGGTAAATATACCTGAAATGTCTATAATACAGTTTAGGCGCTAGTTTTGTATCGTTTTCTCTTGACCGTGCTTGTAATTGATGGTATCATTCTCTATGGACTTAACTCAACTCGCTCCGCCGACATTCGGCCTTAGACTAGAAGGTTCGCAACTCAAATGGCCTTCAGAGTTCGGTCCCGAACCATCTGGATGGGGCGATACAGTATTTTTGTCGTATGACCAGTATCCATTCTGTTCTCCCGACAAGTGGAGCGAACTTTGTCTAACCGAGCATAACGAGCTTTATCTAGAGCAAAGCGACTTAATTTTGGTGGAAGACTCATCTTCCCCAATAGGCTTTAAAGCAGATTCTTCTGACACAAAATTAACCAAACTTGATTCTTTTACTGGTTCAGTCTCTTTCGAGACGTATGTCGCGACCGAAGTAGGAGACGAAGATTTTCTTTTGGTCGGGACAATGGTTGTCCATAAAGGTAAGCTTGATGAGATTAGCCTGTCTATCCAAGAACGGGTGGATAATTCCTTTCGCAAGCTATCCCTTCCTAAGCAGCAGCTTGCCTTAAAGAAGACTATAAGCCGCCAAAACGCGAAGTGGTTCCCCGCCTATATCTTGTATAAAAAGTGCCTAGAGACGCTACTACAGGCGGTGTGTGCTATTTGGTATCTGCCGATTTGGTGTCTTAGGAAAATTGTTAAATGGCTTACTCCGTTTTAACTAGAGAATGCTTTTGTAGTTTTTTCTTGACAACCTGAGGACAGACTTGTAAAGTAAGTCATGGGAATTGAAAACAAAATTGTTGTGTTGTGCTTGGATGCCGTTTATCGGGATATTGAGTATAAGTCCGTGGCTGACGCTTTCGTGTCGATGAACTCTTGCGGTAAAGACGGTAAGGCTAGTTGGCTGGCTCTTGAGATTTCTTACGCAGTGGGAGAGGATGGAAAAATTGACACCAATAACTGCACCAGTTTTAAGTTAGTGGAGTGGTCTGAATGGATAAAGCTCCCTATTAGAGATTTTGATTTGTCAATTAAAACAATTCGCGGTTCAATTAGGATTCCGTCTATTATAGTGTCTCGCAAGTTTGCTAAGACGATTATGCGCGAACCTAAGCTGACGAAAGATAACATTTTTCGCAGAGACGATTTCACCTGTCAATATACAGGAAGAAAATTACCGCTCCGTGACTTAAATTTAGACCATGTGATTCCTGTATCTCGTGGCGGAGAAAATACGTGGGAGAATATGGTATGTTGTGATAAAATGCTGAATTTCACCAAGGCGAATAAGACCCCAAAGGAGGCTGGTTTATCTCTGATTAGAAAGCCGTTTAAGCCTAAAGCTACCCCAATGAATTCCCTTAGAAAAGTCATTACTGACGCTTATAGACATCCAGACTGGAAAACGGTTCTTAAATCCGAATAGTCGTGCTTGTTAATTAGTCTTAGTCATAATGACTGACATATCCCTAATGGTAACTTCTTACGGTATCCTAGAGAGGTCGGGGGAATGGCTTAATGAAAACATCCATGCCGTGATGTCGGAAATAGACGCGGAAGAAAATCGTCCAGTCCCGAACACTAGACGAATTAACGCCCTATATCAAGGACTTTCTACTTTATATGCCAGATGTTCTTTTGAGCGAAAAGAAATGGACAAATTTGCTTTAAAATATGGAATTCGCGAAACGACGGGAGCTTATTGAACAGTTGCTAAATCAAGCTATTCTCCTAGCTAAAACCAAAGATATTGAAATTACCGCTTTGCTTAATAACGCTAATAAATGCCATCTGTCCAGAGATGGAGACGACGCTGTTATCCACTGTTTGAATGGAATACGAGAGTTATTATTTGATGGTGACGGACCATTCAGCAAACATAATTAAAAATGATAACTGTTTCTCTAATTAATGAACTTCAATTTATAGCCGCATCTTTCTCGGAAACGGTATGCGCTACATTAAAAATCGGCGCTGTAATTGTCGATTTGGAAGTTTCGGCTAATTTGGTAGTGGTTAAGTTTCAGTCACAAGAAATTTGGCGCGAAAAACTAGCCACGGCAGATTCTAATTTCGGAGTGGAATCTTGCACAACAATCTACCAAATAATGTCAGAAATTCTAAACAGAAAAACGGACTGGAAAAGCCGCCATGTCTGCGATTTCTCTTGACTTTTCGGTCAAAATCCAGTAGTATAATTGTACTAAAAAAAACACAACATAACCAATGAAAAACAACTCATACACCGTCCTTGGCAATCTAGTCTCAGCAGAAGCCGAACCTACGCAGCGCGGGAACATCTCGGTTCGTAAATTCGTCATAAAGTCGATTGAAGATTATCCTCAATTGTTTGAATTTGAATTGGTTAACAAGTTCACGAACCTGATTGATGGCGTTGCACCCGGCCAAGAGGTGAATGTTTCGTTCTCCGTGCGTGGGCGAGACTGGCAAGGAAAAATCTTCCATAATTTTTCTGCCTTCCGCGTAGAACCTCTTAAGGGTACCGCTCCTGCGGTCGTTCCAGCGTCAAAGTCAGCGCCGCAAGCAAAAGCTCCAGTCAAGGCCGCTCCGGTTGCCTCTCCAGAAGAAGAACCCGTGTTTTAAGTATGAACTACGACTCATTTTCCGACGAGTCGTTAGTGAAAGAGATGGCCTCTAATTCGGAGGCCTTCTCTGTTTTATACACCCGGCATTTTAAGTGGACTAGGGATGTATTGATGTCTCACTATCGACTGACGTTTCACGAAGCCGAGGATGCAGCGCAAAAAGCATTCATCAAGGTCTTTAAGAACTCAGCCAAGTTTCGTGGGTCTTGCTTGTTTAGGACGTGGCTTTTCACAATAGCCAGAAATGTGGCCTACGACGGGTTGAGAGAGCCGGGATGTAAGAACCTTAGCCTTGATAGTAAGGTATTTGAGGATTCTGATTTTACTTTTGATGTAGCGGATGTTACGTCGCCTACCCCGTCGGAAGCGGCAGAGAATTCAGATTTGGCCGCGAATATTGTCCAAGACCTTGAAAAGGCCAAAAAAACCTTAAGCGACAACCAAAAGCAGATTTTTGATTTGATTTTCATTCAAGGGAAAAATCACAAAGAAGTCGCCGCGATTATGGGGTGTCCGGTTGGGACGGTGATGAGTCGGGCGTTCTCTGTGAGAAAGAAGCTGTCTAAGGTGAATAGTTTGGTAGCTTTGTCTGTCTGAAGTATATGTATATACGAATTAGAGAAATCATGTGCGTGGTTCAAACCGAACTAGACGGTTGGGTGATTGTCTTCGAGTCTGGGGTAAGAATTAAGAACGTCCATCCCGACCACGCTAAACAAGTAATTGTCAGGCTAGACCTATTAAAATAATATGAACCCTATTAATTTTTGATATAGGCTACAGGTGTTTTGAGCTGTCTAAATCGGGATGCCTTGTTAGTCTAAGGCAATAAATAATATGAAAACGTTTTCTCATAAAAAGAACTTGAATAATAAGAGCCTTCGTGCTGGGATATCCCGAGTCGGGACTAGCGCTCAAGACGCAGGAGTATCATTTGAACAAGTGCTGTCTATGTTTATCGCTTTATATCAGAGCACCGATATGAGTAATAGAGCTACCGGTAATGTTCTTAAATCGGTCTATACGAGGATGAGTCGAGACGCACGAATGATTTGTACGTAGTTAAATATATGGTGACTTTATCCGATTTACTCGGAGTAACCGAGAAAGAAGCGGAAGAAAAGTGGGGACCGTTCGTCCGAGGCAATCTTAGGGAACATTTTAATTTAAACAATATGACGCCGCTTAATTTTTGTTATTGGCTACAGGGGTTCTTTGAGTTGTCTGAATATAAGGCCGCGCATGGCTTGTCGGCGGCTCAGACTCAAGAGATTAATAATCACCTGAGTCTTGTATTTAAGAAGGTCACTCCTGTCGTTGATAATACTGTTACTAGTCCGGGAACAAACATCTATGAAGACTTTTCTAAAATGGCCAATCGACCCAAGCTCAGCGACGGCGCACACGGGAGGCGACAAATGCTAACCGACCCGTTAAGCGCCGTTCGCTGTAGCGCATGGTTAGGCGGCATGTTGCTACTCCTTTTTGCGCTGCTCCTCGGCCAACTCCTCGGCGGTCGGTTCCCGGCTGGCGATGGTGGTCATAGTCCAGTCTCCGTAATCTGGAGTGTCAGACGATGGTGGTTCCTTGCGCGGTCGGCGTATTACGCGAGGACGGCTCGCCTCCTCCGCTTGGAGGCCAGACTGCTCCGCGGCGGCTTCATCTTTCGTCGCCGCATGGTCCAGCTTGTACGTATCTGTGTGTTTTTCAGGGTCATTCATAATTGTAAATGTGTCGAATGTGTACTGCCGCCTAACTATCTACTTACTGTACCTCGACTAGCCTTTTCACGGTGCCTCCACCGATTATGGGCGAGCTTGTCCCGTGGACAGGAATCTCCTGCTAATCCTTTAGATGGGCCTAACAATACCTTTGAGGAGTCGATGACAGGGAAAAAGCGGCGCTAAAATTCTCTTCCACTGAGAACCGGCTTATTTTCCACTACCGGTGCCGGAATAATTCCGTCTTTTTCGACTACTCTTGTATTGCCTGTAACGGCAGACGCTTTCTGGAATACATTTTTCAATGGAGCGCTCGGAACTGGGAATTTTTTGTATATTTTATACAGTCCGAATGCAATAATTAGCGTCACTATCCAAATCACACAATATCTCATCGTTCTACTAGACAAAGTCTCGGTATCTTCTACGGGAGTCTGAGATACGGGTTCAGTATAAGTAAGAGTTGTCTCGCCAGCCGTAGGAGAGATGGCTCGGAATACTATTGTTTTTGAGATTTTTATTGGGCGTTTTTGTGGGGTCGTTACTGTCGTAACTTTTGACCGTGAGGGTTGGCCTTGGGAGCCAGCCGAGACGATTTTACTGGTTTTAAAATCAGAGGTTTTGTTATCTGAGTTTCTAATATCGGTGTCTGATATGGTTTGAGTTTCTTGTACGTCCTCTAGGTCGGAGGTAAACTCGCCGGTTTCAGCGAGTCGAGAGGCCGGAAAGGTGCCCCTTGAATCGGTGGTTTTGCAGCCGACGGTGAAGAGGAGGGAGAGAGAGATGATTATTGGGAGTAGGGATTTCATATTAGGGAATAGTGATGGTAGAGATTGAGGAGAGAGAGTTCTGTAAGATTATATGGATTTTGTGGTATTATATGGGTTATCCGTTTGTTAAGGATTAGGGGTATATTTGTCGTTTTTAGTAAAATTGTCAACTGCCCATAATGGTTGCAGGTTGTTCGGCATTTCTACGTCACTGTCGATTTCGTTGCCCCACGACGCCCAGCCGAGTCTTCGGGTGCGGGCGAACATTTCCAGACGCGGGCCGGGTGATACTCGCTCCACGAGGTCGTAGAACGCATCCGGCTTTTCACTGTGGCGGCCACGCGGCCAGTTGAAGTATGTGCCGTTAGTCATCCCGAACGGGTTGCCGTGGCGAGTTCCTTTACGGCAGAGCAGCACTTGCTCGCTGTTGCATTGGAAGCGGCCAGTTCCGAGGCCGGACTTGCACCATGTCACCATCTGGAACACTTCAAAGCCCCACGCCCTTGCGACGGCATGACCCCAATCGGTGTGCTGATTCAGACACCAGAGCCACAGGTGAGACTGGACGGCAGACGGCGGATTCAGAGCACAGATTTGCTCGACGCTCATCGTCGGGTAGTGTCGCTGCGGACTCGCCTTCGGTGCGCCGATGCCGCTGGCAGGACTGTTCACCAGCGCCATCGTTGGAAGCCACGGAGGGTCAGCTACGATACACCGAAATGCCGAACAAATCGGTGCAGACGAACAGCCGCCCGCCTCTCCGTTTCGAGGCGTTGTCGGCTGTTCCAATGTCAGAGTGTCGTTCATGGTTTCTCTCGGCGGCTGTCGCTGACCTCTGCGGTATAATGGAAACATATTCTTTGTTGAGCGGGGTCGGTTAAGTCGAAGCTAGAACAAGGACGGATATGGTCAACGTGAATTCGCCCACTTTTTAAAAAGATTTCCCAAGTCATTCCTTCTGTAAATTTTGCGCCGAAATATTCTTTTAAATACTCTGGCGAACATCCTAGAAGTTCTAGGGTTTTGGCGGATTTAAATCCGTGTTTAACGGCTTTGTTTGTCCTTCCTCTTAGACTACATAGAAGCTTAAAGGCTGGGTCGTAAGTTTTTCTCTTTTTCTGATAGGCCGCGCTCCTTTTAGAAGTTTTGTCTTTATTTTTAGCATTATATATCTTTTTTTTAGCGTTGACCGTCTCAAGATTTTTAAGGCGATAGTCATTTACCTGCTTTTTACGCTTTTCTAAGTTATCTAGGTAGTAGGTTCTACCATACTCTTGTAGCTTGTCTTGATTTTGTTCGTATCTTATCTGGATTCGTTTTATGTTACAGTTTTTGCAGACATGTGTTCGCCTGCCACGCGAAAGGTAGTAGTGAGACATAGGCCAATCTTCATTACATTTTGTACAGATTTTATTTTCGTTATCCATTTGCTTTTGCTGCGGCCTGACCATAGTAGTAGCCGCAAATTGATAAGAAACACGTTCTAATTTCAGGAATCATTAAATACCCATACGTTTTAACAAACACTGTCTTCTCGTTCCCGCCAAATAAGCCAAAGAAATAAGAGGGGGTCCGAACAACCAATTGGCTGACGACTGGCTCTTTCAGCAGGGCTAAAACGAATGGCGCTAAAATCACCGAAAACAAGACGGCCAAGACAATTATTCTTCTAACCCACCTCCCAGACTCCCCGTCTCGTTCCGACGCTTTATCAGCCGAATTGTCAGCTTTATCAATCGCCGTCATCATACGGTTAAACTGGTCAGCTTTGTTCTGTTCCCTGATAGCGATGGTTTTAAAAATAAAACCAGTAATGCTTCCGAAAAGCAAACTTAATAATTCTGGTGTCATCAGCGCAGCCATGTAGATATTTACACTTGTTTGAGGAAATTGTCTTGCGTTCTAGTGAAAGGTGGGGTAATGTACTTACATGAATCCTTCATCAAAGAGAACAAAAGAAATTAGCCAAAGTTACTCGTCAGCGACATCTACCGTGTAATACGATATAGATATTTAATGGCGTGGGCTAAGTCCGAGGGCTTACCTCAAGTGTTAAACTAACCGGCCAATCGTTGTATATATCTTATGGAAAAAGGTTTTGTCAAGAGTCTTAAGTTTAAGCACAAAAGGTTGTCTCTAGCTAAAAACGACTGTGGGTTTAGTTCAGATATAATTCTTTTCCAGAAATGGGCATACCGCGTTGAGAAGGGGTGGTATGGATTTGCGTTGTCAGACGCGCCGAATTCTTGGGCAATTATTATTGACGAGTTTCTTGCCGAGCTGGAGAAGTCCATGCCCAAATTTAAAATCCATCAAATCAAATTAAAGTTCGGAGGACTACGCTTTTACGTTTGCCTCTACGACGAGCTTGAAGACGCGAGCAGGGTTGACTCCGTTCAGGCTGATATAATTTTTGAAGAAATTCTGGAACTACAAGAGTGGCTAGAAAGTCCGTCTTTAGTATATTAATATGAGACTTGCGATTATTGGCTCTCGCACTTTTAGCGACTATCAGTTGCTTTATAGAAGTATAAATAACCACTATGGAGTATGGGACACCCAAATAAGGAAAGTCCAGTGGAAAATGGACTTTATAGTCAGCGGAGGAGCGGTTGGTGCCGATAAGCTAGGAACGCAATTCGCTAAAGACAATTCCATTTCTATTAATGAAATCCTTCCTGATTGGAAAACTCATGGGCGCTCCGCAGGCTTCAAAAGAAACGTTGATATAATCACGGCATGTGATGAAGTGATTTGCTTCTGGGATGGCGTTTCTGCTGGGAGTGCCGATTCGCTTAGGGTAGCGAAGGCTCAGAAAAAGCCAACGGTTATCATTTATTTTTGAGTTGACTTTCGTACCAAACTTCGGTAACATCTCTGTAATGAACTTAACTGAACTCTCCCAAAAAGTCCACTTATCAAACATCAATTGGTGGCGCGACCTTGAAACAGGATTGCCAATTAATCGAAATAAGGGCGAACTTCTCGCGCTTATTCACTCTGAAGTCTCAGAAGCTTATGATGGGGCCGGACTGTTTGACGATAAGCTTCCCCATCGAAAGATGCCGGAAGTAGAACTAGCTGATGCAGTTATTCGCATTTTTGATTATATTGGAGGATTCGGTTATGATATTTGTCAAGCTGGCCTTAAGTGTAAAGTCTCTAATTTTACTGACTTGAATCAATTTGCTAGGCGGGAGAACGCAGAGTATCTTCCAATATTTGTTGATTATTCAGATATTCACTCGCAGATTTCAAAGACGCTAGAGCTTGAGAGGAAGGGAAAACCTTCTAGTGAAGTGGCGGAGTCGCTTATGGCTTTATTGTTGATGATTTTTCACATGGCAGACGAACTCGGTTACGATATGCAGGGGGCGTTTGACGAGAAGATGACCTACAATGCCAAGCGGACGGACCATAAGCACGAACATCGCAAAGCAGATGGTGGAAAGAAATTCTAAATGTCAACAACATCTAGGCTAAAGCGATAGGGTTTTCCGAAAAAAAGAATTTTATGAATGAAGCTTATAATAAATTTATCCTTGAACATGCCCCAAAGACGCCCAAAGTAGTAGAGAAATCGTGGGGCGAAGAGGTCTGGTACGCAAATAATGAAGAACACAACTATTGCGGTAAAATACTTCATATAAATAAAGGACAGTCCTTCGCAATGCACGCCCATTCCAAAAAGCGAGAAACCTTTTTAAATTACGGTCCGGGCTTAATAAAGGTGGAATTAATAGACTGTCATTCACATAATGCAGACATTCATACATTTGAGTTAAAGCCGGGGCAGAGTCTTGAGATTCCACAGTTACTTCCTCATAGGCTCACTGCCCTAGAAGACTCTATAGTTCTTGAGGCCAGTACTTTTCACCGAGACGAAGACAGTTACAGATATTGGAGATAATGATATGACCAAACTGCAACATCCCAAATACATTTACAGAAAATCAGACGGCGCTCGCTTCACCCTGCAAAAAGACAAAAAATACACCCTAGACTCTTCTATTATGAAGGGCAAATTGCGGTGTCGATACTCTAGGATTGCCTTATCAGGTCCGTCTTTTGTTCTAGTTAAGGATGCTATCGACAAGGAAGACTTCTATACTTATCGGGGTAATGATGGTCATGGAGATATTGACTAGTTCAGTAAAGTTCGCTGATGGGACTTCCAGATGATAGGATGGGATGAGGTCGGCCAGCGTTGTCAATGATTGTGCTACTTGTGTCTATGCCTAGATGGTCATAAATGGTAGCTAGAACATCTTGCGGGGTTTTTGGGTTATCTTTAGGTTCCGCCCCTTTATCGTCTGAACTTCCAATAACTCGTCCTCCTGCCGTTCTTCCTCCAGCGATTGCGGCGCTAAATACATTCGGCCAATGGTCCCGGCCAGCCGAAGCGTTTACCTTCGGGGTTCTTCCGAACTCTCCCCAAGCCACAACCATAGTATTCTTAAGAAGTCCGCGCTGATGTAAATCCTCAATTAAGGCCGAAAAAGCCATATCCCATCTAGGCAAAAGTCCGTCCTTCATCGACTCAAAACCGCTAACGTGAGTATCCCACCACCGACAATCTACCGTGACAAGTCGAACACCACGTTCTACAAGACGGCGGGCAAGGAGAATCCTTTGCCCCCAAGACGGAGCGCCGCATCTGTCTATTTTCTTTGGGTCAAAACCGCCAAGATGGCAGCCGTAACGGCTTCTCACGCTATCTGGCTCTGAGTCTAAATCAAACGCCTCCCGCGCTTCGCCTCCTAAAAGTATGTCAAAAGACTGTTGTTTAAATTTATCAACAGATTGCCATTGGCCGGTGTTGTCAATGTCTTTTCTGATGGTATCCAGTGACTCCCCTAATTCTCGTCGGTCGGCTAGTCTGTTCACCGAAAGGCCGTCTGCTAACTCAAAATTAGGCACAATAAAAGGCCCATTTGCTGACGGGTCGTTTATTGTTTGAAATGCCGCATATTTATTACCTAAAAAGGCCGGACCGACGCCGGGAACAGCCTTAGGAATCATAACAAAGCTCGGAATTTTAGGATTTTGGCCGCCTAATTCTTTTGAGACAATCGCGCCGCAACTTGGGAAATAATTTTGGTCGGCGTTTTGTCCGGGAGGATACCCGGTAAAGCAGATTTGGTCGGCGGCGGAATGTCCGGCGTTTCCATGATGCAGGCTTCTTATGATTGACCAATGGTCCATCACCTTAGCGGAAAGGGGAAGATGCTCGCAAATTTGAATTCCCGGCACAGAAGTATTAATTGCGTTAAAAGCCCCGCGATATTCAGAAGGGGCAAATGGCTTCGGGTCGAATGTTTCGTGCTGGCTTGGCCCGCCGCGCATCCAAAGAATTATAACCGACTTCTGAGAATTTATGCCCGCTTGGGCGTCTTTTCGTAGTAATTCGCTTAAATTCAGAGCGCCGAGACCTAAAAATCCAGCCTTGACAAAGCCTCTTCTGGAGAGATTTTGGAGAAATTCCTTACAACAAGTATCTTTTCGCATAAGTTTAGGCTTGACTAATTTAGTAGTAGCTGATAATCTATACACATATACAATATGTCTTCTCCTTCCAGAAAAATAAAAAACAAACCATCAAAACTAGTCCTTGACCTAAAAAAACAGTTGTCTTCTCATGGTATCGTAGTTCCTGTCGGCGCTGAGTTTTATCTTGTTGTTAAAGACGGAAGGCTTGGAATGAAGGTGGGTTCATATACGCATTCGTGTCATATTGAAACTAGTGATTTTGTGATTTTGTTGTTCGCTGATTTTCGTTTGGGTGATGCAGTGGCATTTGAGACGTGTTTTGAAGTGGAGAGGATATATTAAAATGAACCCATTTGAACAAACCGAAAGATGCGTAGAGAGGCTTTATAAAGAGTGGGAAAAGCATCCTAAGCTAGCTGTCTTTGTGGATTTTGACGACAGCTTGTTTAATTTTCATCAGTACCCAGACGTAAGTTACGAGAGGATAACTAACCTCTTGCGGGAGTGCAAGAGACTGAATTTCTTCGTGGTATGCTTTACTGCGTCTCCAGTTTCAAGATATGATTTTATTAGAGAGCATTTTAAATCTGTTATAGGAGTAGATATTGATGGCATAAACGAAAACGTGATAGATTCACCATACGGCAAGAATGGTAAGTTTTTCTATAATATATTATTATGCGATAGAGCCGGACTTGGTCAAGCTACGGATATTTTAGAGTCTCTTATCCTGAAAATTCAAAATAGAACAAACACATTGACGACAAAGTAAATCTAATATATCATAAATCTATGAAAATCCATAAAGCCCTAAAAGTCAAAAACCGCCTAGTCGGAACCATTAACACGCTACGGGATGTAGCTCGGCGCGAGAACAGTCGCAGAGACGATTCAACATCAACTGTCGATATGAGCCAAGTCATTTCTTCATTGGCTGCGGAAAGTGCCAAGCTTGTTAAGCTGAAAACGGCAATCGCATTGGCGACGGCTCCAATTTCAGGACTTCTTGTAGAACTTGCGGAAGCGAAGGACTCTGCCAACTTCCTTAATACGCTCCCTACCAGAAGCGGCACCGAGCTTGTCTCTATTGGCCGAGACACGGTTAAAACCTATACGTGGTCCGCCCACGTAGGCAGGCAAGATTTGGATAAAATTCAATCTATTTGTGCAGAGGAAGTAGCCCGTCTGCAAGACAAGATTGACGACTTCAATGCGAAGACGGACGTTGATTTCAACGAGTAATTTGTTTGGGTCTGGTTTATGCTGCGCTGAGGAACGGCGCGATACTTATGGCTGAGAACACCGATATCGGCTTGCAAATGCGTCTCCAGTGGGCTTTCAAAACCCCATACAGCAAGCGCCAAGATGAAATCTGTGGACTTGTGGCCTGTAATAAGTAATCATTAATCAGTAAAACGTGGACTCGTGATTAGTACGAGGCGCAACATAGGTCAGACCCGAACTTCATAATAATGAATCCATTGAATCCATCTAATCAAGAACACATAGAGGCGGCACAGGCAAGCGCCGACACAACCAGAGAGAAGATTAAGTCTGCCCTCGGGGAAGGCGATTTAGCCAAGCATAAGGTCGTTGAGGACGCCGTTAAGATACTCACCGACGCTGGTGTGATGTTTTATCTATTTCCAGAACTCCTTGATGATAAAGGAGCCAAGATTACTTGGCAGTGGAATTCTCTTTCTCGTTTTGTGAAATTCGACGATGCTGGCAGGCCAACTGAGGAGTCTAAAAGGCTAAATGGTGAATTCCATGATTCGTTATTGGGCATCTTTTTTCACTTTTTCAAGCACTTAACCAAAGAGTCTGAATACGCCAAGCAGTTAAATGCGCTTCCGGCGTTATTCCATCTTTGCATAAGCAAGGATTATGAAAGGTGCGAAAGAGAAACTGCAAGTAAATTATGAATGTATCAAGAGCGGGATTTTTAAAAGGTTTAATGGCGGCGTTTTTAACGCCAGTTGCCGCCAAGGCGGCGTATGTAAATCCATATACTCAACCTACGCGGCTTAAGGACTTGCCGCCTGTCGAGAAAGTTCCAGAGGTCAAACTGGATGACTACTACGAGAAATCTTTTAGTGGAATACCTTTATCGGGCGTTTGCTACGGGATAAGCGGTGTGGCAGATGGACTGTATGAGTCTATTTATAGCAGGAATAAGAAGATAGTCTTTAGGGGCGGAAATTGTTACTTAGAATAACTATGTCGATTAAAGCGCGGAAATTTTAATCCTGTATGTTGGGGTTAATAGGTGTAATAATATATATGGAATATAAGATTTACTCTCTAACCGACCCGGCTACAAGCCTCGTTCGTTATATCGGATTTACTAGAAAGTCGCTAGAGGATAGGCTAAAGCGTCATATAAAAGAATCGAAGAACACTAGTTCGAGAAGCACTCATAAAATAAACTGGATTAGACAGCTTTTGGCTCGGGGAGATTTACCGATTATCTCTCTTTTGGAAAATACCGAGCGGTACCAAGAAAGGGAGATACACTGGATTAGCATTTGTAAAGACTTGACCAACGGAACAGTAGGAGGGGACGGGAGAACGGGACCGCTGCCTGAATCTGCTAAAATTAAATTAAGAAAGATAAACGCGGGAAAGACGGTCAGCGAGATAACTAGGAAGAAACTATCTGACGCACACAGAGGTAGAAGCAAAAGCCCAGCCCATATCAAAAAGTTAACCGGCCTAAGAAGGACAAAGGAGACGAGATTAAAAATGAGCCAAGCTCGAAAAGGGAAGCCCCTGAGTCCCGAAGTCAAAGAACAAATAAGTAAATCTTTAAAAGGCAGAATCTTCCCGAATCAATTAACGAACTTGGCTATAGCCAGAACATTCAGAAAAATCTACCCGGTTTTGCAATATACTCTCGAAGAGGCGCTTTTAAAAAGATTTAGTTCTTCGGAAGAGGCGGCGAGATTGACCGGGGTAAAGGTAAATCTCATTAGAGCTACTTGCGGCCATCAGCAGAAGACGGCTGGAGGATATATTTGGAAATATGAAAAAGAAAATTAGCGCAGAAATTGTCCAAGACTCAATAAGTCCCACGGGTAATAGGCTTACTACCTTTATTCTAGTATTCCCTAGAATTGTCCTGTCCGAGCTAAACACCCATCGGGCTTTTTCTAAGAATAGCGCGTCGAGCCGAGCGATACCGTTTGAAAAAATGCTCAAAATGGTCGAAGAAGACCCATTTATACCAGTAAGGTTCCAAAAAGACCATAGTGGTATGCAGGGGAAGGAGTACTATCAAGGAGAAGAGCACGAAATATGCGTATCTGATTGGCTTAAGGCTAGAGACTCGGCAGTGAATGCCGCGAAGAGCTTTCGACTGACTGTCACGAAACAGTTGAGGAACAGGCTGCTGGAGCCTTTCTTGTGGCATACTGTGATTCTAAGCGGGACCGAGTTCGGAAACTTTTTCGCGCTGAGAGCACACTCGGACGCAGAAATACATATTGAAGCACTGGCTTACGCCATGCTCGACGAATATAACGCCTCGACGCCGAAGTCTTTAAAAGAGGGCGAATGGCACATCCCATTCGGCGATAATATAGATGAATCACGTCTTCGCGATACTTTCAAACAGGAGTTTTTGGGCCAAGACATCACAATGGAAAGTCAAGTACAAGCAAATAAAAGAAAGGTCGCGATTGCGCGCTGCGCTCGCATTTCATTCCTAAACTATGAAGGGAAAGATGATTATGCCGCTGATATTAAATTGTGTGATAGGCTTTTCGGCAGTAATCCAAAGCATCTTAGTCCGACGGAACATGTAGCTATGGCGATGAATGATAAGAGCTTCTATGGTAATTTTTGCGGGTTCAAGCAGTTTAGAAAGCTATTCGTTGAAGAAAATCTCCAAGATAGCCGGGTAGTCAAAAAGCAATATATCCTTAATTAGTCAATAACATCTACCCTAAAGGGTTAGGATTTTCCGAAAAAAGGGAAATTTATGAAGAAGAAATATTATTAGAAAACGTCCCTGTTCGAGTGCAGGAGATTATCGACGAGCGTGATAAAAACACTTATAACGGTACGTATGGAGGTCTTCCTAAGAAGGCCAAGTTTTTCCCGCTTAAAATAGCTTGACTTTTGATTGAGACTGACGTAGCATCGTCATTATGAACAACGACTGGAAACTTTATTCTATTCACGACGAAAAACAAATCGCTGGATTCTTCGGAGATTACCGTTTTCTTAGTAATTTTCATTTATGTCCTGTCAGGTATGAAGGGGTCGCTTTCCCGTCGTCAGAGAACGCATACCAAGCAGCGAAAATAGTCGCGGATGAGCGGGACGAGTTTGTCCGTGCTACTCCCGCTATGTCGAAAAAGTTGTGGAAAGAGGAGCGATTCACCAAGCTTTACTCTCCCGAGAAGTGGAGCAAAGTTAAACTGGGTGTGATGCACCAGATTAATCTTTATAAATATTCGCGGAACGTGGACCTTCTACTCCTTCTTTTAGGCACTGGAGATAGGCTTCTTGAGGAAACGAATTCATGGCGGGACGTTTTTTGGGGCTGCGATACGTCCCATCAAGGAGAGAACAACCTCGGAAAAATACTAATGAATATTCGTCAACAGCTTCGTAGGACGAGTAATGGACCGAAAGGAAATCGTTGACAGCAACAACAAAACCGTCTAAGCTAGAATCACAACATAATCAACACCAATGAACCAACAAACCTTCTTATTTCACGACCTAGAACCCGAAGCGGTCTTGCCTGCCGAAAATCCATATTCACTTTTTGACAAGGGTACCGGAGTAGTCCATCTCTGTCGCAACAGCAAAGCCACTGGTCTTGCCGACACGGACCTATATTTCATCAGAGCCAAAAGCATCGGGCGCGGTGACGTGGAGTTGCTACTCCCCGCCGACGAGTACGAACGTGCGGTCAATCGAGCGGTAATCCAAAGAGAAGACTGCCCAAAAGCGATGACATTCAAGCAGTTCGTGCAACTTTTTAAGTTTTGGTGATATGGAACCCTTTGAACTTCATAGCCCAAAAGACGAGCGTCGGGGCGGACACGACATTCTCCGGGTGGAGAAAGCTGGCCCCGGAAATGAAGGCAAAGTTTTAGTTAGTATCACTTGCCCCCAAACGTCACAAGGCGCTCAAATATACTTAACAGCCACTCAAGTCCGCGAACTCGTTAGAATCTGCGAATATTTAACTAAATAATCTTATGCCGATACGCCATAAATGGAACTTAGGTTTTGAACTTGAATGTTCTTTTTTCTACAGGTCAGACGCGGAATATTCAGGCGTGAATACCTTTAAAAAGAAAATTAAGAGCCTTAACCCCGACGTAAAGTTCGGTAAGGATTACTCGGTAGAACTTAACAGGAGAGTCCTTCCTAGACATCTTTGTTGGGATTCGGTTCCGCTGGAAATCAAGACTCCGCCGCTTGCCTTAGAGGGGTCTCTTGAGTTAGTTGAAAGATGCTTTGATTTGATGTTGGAGTCTAGCGTCCAGACGAACTCTACCTGTGGCCTTCATGCTAATTTTTCTCCGGCCCTAACCGCCGTTTATAACAGGGTTAATCTCGCTAAGGTCCAAATTAATCCCTACTGGACAATCGTGGCCAAGGCGTTTAATAGAGATAAAAACTATTATTGCAAACCGATGTCGCCAGAAAGCGATTACATCAAAAGCTGTTCTGAGCTGGCTCGCCGTCCAAGACCGTTCGGCAACCAATTATACCGTCTTATTTGGTATGTGAATAAAATTAGACACTTTGAGACGGCGGAGCGGCCCGACGCTTTTGGGCTGCCGCTTATCGGTGGAGATTCCGACTATCTACACAAGAGACAGGCAATCAGCCTTAGAAATTGGCCTATAGCCAGAAAACCCACCAGCCGTATCGAGTTACGGGCGCTAGGCAATAAAGACTACCACAAAAACGCAAGCAAAGTTAAAGAATATATACTAGGTTCGGTTGAAGCCTTGGAACGATGCCTAGACTAGCGAGGATAAGAAAAGGCAAGATATGCGCGGCTTGCTCTGTGCAAATGCTTTTGACGTACATCGTTTGCCCAGCGTGCGGGTATGTAGAAGGTACCCTGATTCCTGAGAAAAGCGCGATAGACTTTCAGATATGACGATGACTCACAAGATGATGAGTCGTTTAATGGAAAAAGAAAAAGCAGGCAAGCGGCCCGTGTCTGTTTCTGTTAACAGGACAGTTTACCATAGTTTTATGGCAGAGCGGAGAACCGAGCAATGTATGATGGCATGGGACTCAAACGGAGCGTTCGTTTGGATGGGATTAAGAGTCAGAACGTATTACCCCAAAAGAACAAGAGAAGAATTCCGCATCAACTGTAAGCGCAGGCCGCGTGGGTATTGTGATTAATTATGAAGGACTTGAAACGATTAGTTTTTGTTGATATAGAAGCGTCTGGTTTGTGCTTTGATGCCGGAATGCTTTCTATTGGAGCGGTTCATTATTTGAGTAATAAGGAGTTTTACGTCCAGATGAGGTTAGACGACCATCAGGTTTATGAAGAACGAGCCTTGTTGATTAACGGGTTTTCTGCGTCCGATTGCCGTAATGATTCTTTGCCTACTCAATTGGAGGCTGTAAAGATGTTTTATAAATGGGTCGAAGCAATACGCTCCGAGTATTTTGGGAAAGAATTGGCAATTATGGGCGGGCATAATATACATGGAGATATTAATTCTTTAAAATCAGTCAAAAAAAGCTGGCCGTTTCAGTCTAGGACCGTAGATGTCCACGCAGCGGCGTTTTGTCTGTTCGGGGTGTCTTACTCTGCCAAATGTCTTTGCGAGAGACTGGGGGTCACGCCAGAGGCCGAGATTCATAATGCCTTGGAAGGTGCGAAGCAGGGGTTGAGATGTTTCAAAAAAATGCGAGAAGGGAATGTCCTGAGTGAACGTTACAATTAAAGAATTAAAAACAATTCGCCGTATCATGCTCGACCTTGGGGCGGGAGGCGATTTAGGAGGCTGGTGTGCAATTTCTTCGTACGCTATCGTCAGGGCTATAGTCAGCAGAAAAGGCTTGGCGAAGGTTCACGGTAATTGTTTTCATTGCTTTACAGAGCATAATGGGTTTTTTATAGACGTTAGCGCCTCGCAATTTCGTGCCGATGTCCATCCAATTTACGTCTCGCCGCAGCCTTTGGTGATAGACAATGGGTTTAATCTCCCGATACACCTCTCTGAATGCGCTGTTGTTTTTAAACCGGGAAAAGTTGGCGCGGCCAATAGGGCGTTGGCTTCATTTTTAGAAAAGTGGCCGGAAGAGCAAGACCCATTTAGGAATGTGTGCCTATTTCGAGCGATATGTTTTAAATTACGGTCGGAATTAGGCATTGACATTCGTGGTCAATTTTGTTAGACTTAGGTATGATAATTCATCCGACCCTTTACGCAAGAACCAGCACTGGAGCAGTTCAGACTTGGCATATAGTTCAGGACGGTCGAGAGTATCGCTCCATTTTTGGTCAGCAGTTCGGAGAACAAATAGAAAGCGCCCCAACGATTGCTTCGCCTAAAAATGTCGGTAAAAAGAACGAAACCTCTGCGGAATATCAGGCCGACTTAGAGATTAAGGCTAAGTATGATAAGCGACTCAAGTCTGGTGGATACTCTACGTTAATTACAGATATAGATGTTCCTAAATTCTTTCAACCGATGCTCGCAAAAGATTATGGAGATTATAAAGATAAAATCAACATCTCTGATGGAGTAGGCGTACAAATTAAATATAATGGCGGGAGAGTCATCGCTAGAAAGGTTGGCCTTTTCTCTCGTAAAGGAGAACGGTACGTAAGTATTCCTCATATTGAAAGGGCTTTGGAGCCGTTTTTCGCCGCCTATCCAGACGCCATTCTCGACGGAGAAGCGTATAACTATGGGTTGCGTGAGCATCTAAATGAGATAATGAAGCTCCTCCGCAAAACTGTTCATATCACAGACGAAGATTTAGCACGGAGTAAAGAGCTAATTAAGTTTTATGTTTATGATGGATTTGGCCTTCCTATTCGCGGTAAGCTTCATGCTAGGTCTTCAATGAAAGACTGGTACCTAGCTAGGAAGGACGCGATTGATGCTTGCGTTTTGTTAAGCGATGAGGCAATTTTTCCTAGAGTAAATACTTGGATAGCAAAATCTCAAATAGAAATAGAAGAAATTTATGGTGGCTTCTTAGCGGATAGACAAGAGGGCGCGATTATCAGAGTTCTGGACGCGCCTTATGAAGATAAAAGGAGCAGGTACTTATTAAAATATAAGCCGTTGCAGGACGCTGAGTTTCGACTTTTAAGTGTCCAAGACGGAGATGGGAGCGACGCAAATAGAGCGTCGACTGCTACGTGTCAGCGAATTGATGGAGGGCTTTATACCGACGGGACAGACACGTTTAATGCCTCTTTTATTGGCGGAGACGACTTGACTGTAAAGTTTTGGGCTGAAAGGCAATCGCATATTGGGAAGATATTTACGGTTTATTTTAATGGATTAACGGGTAAAGGAAAGCAGAATTATGCGCGTATTGATTTAAATAATTGCTTTAAAAGCTAATGAAAACCTATAAAGTAAAAAGCGCCGTGATTCCACCGGCATTTGAGAGCTTCGCTATCGAGGATAACGGATTAGGGTATCTAACTTTTAATATCTTTGAGAAAATCGCTAAAATTCATTTCGGCGAGTTGGGCGAGCTTATTGGATGCAGAGTTCCTACTAAAGAAATTCTAATTCGTCCACCCGGTAAGAAGCGGTGGTACAGCATTAAATACGAAAAGAATAGCTCCCGCGACTTCCTAGAATGTTCGTGGACGAAATTCGTGAATAGAAAACCTGTTATGATTATGACAGAGACTTATCAACATAGTGATTATTGATATGTATTTTAATCTTTTTTTTAGATGATGCTCGCAGTGTAAAGGACGTTACTTGGGTCGAGCTACCGTTTGTTACGTGGACTGTTGTCAGAAGTTATGATGAGTTCGTTAGCACTATAAACTCCAGAGGGCTACCTGAACACGTTTCGTTCGATTCAGACCTTCACGAAAGTCATTATAGTTTATATATAAAATGCGTTCAAGAAGGAAGGATTAATTTTCCTTACGACTCATGTTCTCCTAAAACTGGCTGGCACTGCGCCAAATGGCTCCGAGAATACTGTCTTGACAAAGGCCTAAGATTGCCGCATTATACTATCCACACGTTAAACCGATACGCGCAAATAGACATAAAGCTCATTCTTTCGTTTAACGTGACAACAGTAAAACTAAATCAACAAATCCAATGACAACCACAGCCCAAAATCTTAAAAACAAAATCCAGAAAATCCTAGATAGCATGGATGGACTCGACGGACCCTTCGCGAAACATGAGTTCCATAATAAAGATAAACAGGAAGACTTTATCTATACTATGGCAGACGCGGCATCATGCTTGGAAGAGTTGGTAGAGATTATCGACGCTGACGAAGGCGCAGACGTGAACGGAGTAGGCTGAAGTTATATCATGTTTACTGTAGAAATTAAAATTAATGGGTCGCTCATTGGGCATATTTATGGACAGAATATGGGC
>Ga0222712_10002102_pt1 | contig 23375 bp, 46 predicted proteins | sample C33_657DmetaG_FD_165043 | JGI IMG/M metagenome (GOLD analysis project Ga0222712, IMG submission 165043) | Estuarine water microbial communities from San Francisco Bay, California, United States - C33_657D | ecosystem: Environmental > Aquatic > Marine > Unclassified | place: USA: California... | reverse complement strand
ATTTCATCCAAGACATTAATACAGTTTTTGCCTCATACCGAGATAGACCGAATTCTTCTTGGAGATAAGGTGAAGCACCAAACATATTGGTTACTCCAGAATCCCTCAAGTCGTTCAAATAATTATAATATTGTTCCATTATGCAACCCTCTTTACATCGAAAACATTTTGTTTGTTAGTTGACCTGATAGATGCTTTCCATCCTTCGTTCATAAAAGCCTTACGAATGGTATCCTGACTATTTGCTGTCATTACAACAAAACCTTTCGATTTTCTTTTGAAAGTGGTACGAACAATAGAGGCAATACTACCATTATTTCCTCTAAGTTTTCTGGTTTTTCTTACAGGAGTTTCTGCTTCCTGTGTATTTGATGTAGGCCAGAAAGATGCTTCAGCGGCATAGACCTTGCCATCTTGACCAATAATAAATTCGATGTTATCTAATTGTGAAGTGAAAGTGGTATTTTTATAAACAAGTGAAGTCATAGTAATTAATCCAATAGTGTCATATATTCATTAGGGAAGTATTTGATAAACCAATCAAGTCCTTTGCGAACCGTAGTGTAATCTCCAGTCAATTCGCATCCTTTGATTGTATCATAAACCGCAACGGCTTCAGGCGATAATAAACAACCTTCGCCTGAGAATGGATTTTTGACGAATACAGGCTCGGTATCGTAAATTGTACAGAGAAACGGCAATTTTATTGTTGTCATGCATACTCCTTTGTTAAGTATAAGAATCAGTATAGAGGAAAGTAGAGGATTTGTCAAGGGTATCGTTGTTTCCGTGCAACAAAATGACTTTCCGAGCAAAAAAACCTCCGAAAAAAAATTCCAAACGAAAAATCCTCCGAAAAAAATTTTAAAATTGATTTAACGCTGATTAAGGATCGTTAATTTCAGTATACCTCGAACGGAGTAACTTGGTCCAGCTGTCTCCAGCGCTTTTTCAATAAACCGGTACGTAATATTCGTGGTAATCTGAGAGGATTTGATCCACCTCATCCACCGATAGCTCTGTTACTAGTGCTATTTTACTGAGAGTGTAGCCTTTATCATATAATTCCATGACTTCGAGAATTAAATCCTTTATTCTAGCCATGATTACATACTCCAATATGATTCGGAGGCGGGCGAGCAGAAAGCAGGCGTATCATACCGCTCGGTGAATGTCTTACCACCCATTAAATTGGTCTTGGTAACATAGGTTTCGAATTTCTTTATGATATATCCTCTATCCATATATTCATTCGCTACGGTATTAATATAGTCTTCCGTGACTGGTGCAAAGTCCTTCACCTCTACTAAAAGGTATCCGGTTTTTGTTCTACGGTCTTTTTTATATACTTCCAAGGTATATTCGGTTAATTTACTCATATTACTCCTTTAAAATGTGTTTAATGTAGGTTGATACTCGGAGATTAATTCTCGCTCCCTTTGGTACGCAGGTTTTCTCCCTCTGACCACTTCGAGCACCTCATATTGTATGATGACTTCAGGATTATTGCTCAGGAAGGCATACAATGACCAGTTTTTATTTTCTTTTTTTGCCCTACTGAGGTGCTTCTGTACTCTCACCTTGACGGATCGCAGGAATGCTTGCCCTTGTGATACTGTAAGGCCAATATAGGTCTCATTATCAGCGGTCAACTGATATAAAACATAATTGCGGTCACTTCGCTTTTTTCTCATAATGCCTTTTGCTTCGTGTAAATTTAGGACGAATGCTTTCTTTTTTCTGATACAAGCCACGCTGTATAAGTGGCATATTTTGCTTCATCCATTCGGAATGATTAGGTAACGGAGATACAATAGATTGCCCAGCAAGGCTCTGACATACCTCTACCATATTAGCGAATGGATTTTTACGCAATTATAGACCCTCTGCGGCTGCTTCTTCCACTCGCATGTCAGCTTCTTTTAAACGGATATATGCGAGTACGGACAGGTCATCATAATCGAATGACGGCTCAGGATTAGTAATCTTGCCGTCAAATTCTAATTGGCTCTTTTCGAACCATGAAAGAAAATCATCATTCTCCATGGAATAACCAATGATATACTCACGGCTGCCAATCTCATCATGGACAAATTCTGGGGCAACTAATTCGACAACGGATTTAACATCCGCATCGGCAGGCACATTACGCACCTTATACGATGATCCACCCTTCATTTTCCAACGCTGAGGGCATTCACCTTGGCCGTCCCAATCGTGGGCGCCATAGTTCTCCATAAATTGCGTATCAATTACAATAATCATTATACAGTCCTCACAATGGCGCTACGAGCACCGCTAAGGGTTTTACTATTGTAGCGAGGTTTACGGGTTTTACAGATTTTGATGACACCACCAGATTTCAAAAATTTTAGAATATCTTTTTTGATAGCAATATCAGCGACTAATTTGGTGGTTTTCATAAACTGTAGATCCTTTTTCATTTTCAATAAGGATATTATAGTACGAAAATAGGCAATTGTCAAGCCGTTGTGGAATAAGGCGGGGAGGGTTAGTTAGTACTCACTTACCAGTCGGAGGCGTCTGCGTAACCATCTAGGTCTGGTCTATCGGATAGGTCTGGAATACTTATCGCATATTCGTCAGCAGCCATTAGAGTACCTGCCTTGAGCATATGGCCGTGTGCGATTCGTTCTGGAGATTGTGAGGTTTCTCTGTTACTCTCTGAGATTTTCTGTTTGGTTTCTTCTGAGTGTATGCGAGTAGAGTTAGCGCAGGTCTGACAGCAATATAGTCCTCTCTTGCGGTGACTTATACCGCATACTGGACATTCTTTTTCTTTATATACACCAGGCATTTGATGGTTTCCAATACTTTCACTTACTACCTTTATCTATACCTAATGATTTGTAAACTGTACCTATACCACAATTTAGTTGTTTACTGATAGCCAAAATACCCATCCCTTTTTCTCGTAATAGTTTGATAGTGTTTTTCTTATCATCATTTAATACGGACGGCCTACCAATATGAACACCTCTTTCTTTGGCTTTTCTTTGACCTTCTCTTATTAATTTTGTATGTTCGGTTCGTTGGTATTTAATTATACCATGTAATATGTTATGGTGATATGAGCATACTGTGATTTCTTCATCATCGGATATAATACCTTGAGAGAATAGAAAGGCAAATATTTCTTGAGAATTGCATTGAGATAGGGGTTTATTGGCGTCAAACCCTTTATGCTTTTTTCTCTTAGCGCCCGTCATTATAACAGGATCTATATGGTGTTGGTGTAAATCTTCAGTTATACCACATACTGCACAAAATGATAATTTCATATCTTTACATATACTTAGGATTTAATTGCTTATTTAAATACTTGTTTCGGTACTCTAATTCTTCTTTAAATATTACTTGTTGAGCTCTATCTAAGTAATTTACACAAGCCCATTCAATATAATAGTCTGGTAGTTCGGATAGCATTCTTCCTTTAAACTTACCCCATACCATCTTGGTATATCGTCTTGCAACATGGTTCTTATTCATAATTAATACTCGGTCTTTCGTACATTTTTTACCCATTCTTGTTGTTTCTCATGGGTGGTTATATTATCGGTGGTACATTCTAATAGCGTTCTATCTTGTATGTTCCAATATCGTTCTACAGCTTTCTTAGCGGAATCAGAATTAATATACATGCCTAATCCAATGGCTTTTTCAGTATCAGGATAGACGGTTGTGGTATGTTTTGTATTGATTTGGTGACCAGCACGATTGACTTCACCGATAATTCTACCATGTTCATCATAATATAGAAAATGAGCAACGGTTTCTCCGTCTTTCCATTGGCGATTCATTTTAACCTTTTAATAATACTTTTTTCATTTCTAGGTTGTGGTCTCTTTCATTGGCGACCACTCGACCTTCTAGATAGTTAATTTTTCGGTTCAAGCGAATTACCTTAATAAAGAGTAATACGACCAATACAAGGAGAATGGTAAAACTGGCACCCCAGCCTACCACAAGGCCATATGTCCAGTACCATAAATTATTAATCGTTTCGTGTAGTATATTCATTCTGGTTTCTCAATGACAATGGTTACGGGTGGTTTGGATAATGCCAAATTAATTGCTTCGGTTAGACTTTGTGATGATTTTCTTTGTAGGGTTTTGTTCTTGTTCGGATGATTATTCGGTAGCATCCAATCAGGAAAATCTACCTCATCAGGTTCACCCCAATAGTTTTTGTTATTCATCGGCTGGACAATACCACTTCAACATGAGCATGGTTACGGCCGGCGTCAAAGCCAAATGCATATGCAAAACAAAATATAAGTAAATAGACTATCCAATGCATATTATTTCCGTTGTTCTGTTTTAATAAATTCAACGATTTTCTTGGCTGTTTCTGTATGGCGCTTACGATAAGCCAAATGTTCGTCAATCCAATTATTAACATGTTTTTCAACGACCGCATCTTCGTAGCCTGGATGATATGGTGCCTCTGCAACAAAATCTTTTTCCATGCCAGTAGAGCTGGAAGGTGTTACGCAAGAGAGACCTGGATCATAGGCTTCTTTTCTGTCATCCGTAGTAAATGTTGTCATAGATTCCTTAATCTTTGTGTTGTTTAACTTTAATTAAATCAGCCATGTCTTTATTGATATTTAAAAAATCCAAGGCCGCTTGATACCCAAGATCATACGATTCTTTGAGGGCTTCTTCATGGTCTTGAATGGCAACCCATTTGCCTGATATATCGGTTTTAGATTGTATTTTCATGTGAATATTTATTCTAGTGTTTCATCATTATATGATAAAATAGTCGCTCTGTCAAGCCCCTATTTGGAATAAATAGGTGATTAACCACAGGATGTTTATCTATGCCATTAACCAAAGTCGAAACCCATAATATTGATAATTATGCGGTAACAACCGAAAAGTTGTCAAATACAGCCGTTGCGGCCTTTGCACAAACTCTCACTCCTAAAATTTCTAATATCACCGAAACCGATAATACTTATACGGCATTAGACGATACGGCTATGAATACTTCAGGTGGTTTTATTGTTATTACAGGTGCAGACTTTCAATCTGGTGCTTCTGTTATTATTGATACTTCTACCGCCAACAGTACCACCTTTGTAAACACTTCTACATTACGAGCTGAGTTACCAGCAAAAGCGGCAGGTACATACAATCTCTATGTGGTCAATCCTGATGGTGGTACAGCAATTCGTGTAAATGCAATAACATATAGTGCCTTCCCAGCATTTAGTACCGGTGCAACATTAAGTAATCAAATCGCTAATACCGCTTTTGGTGTTGCTATTTCAGCTTCTTCAGATTCTAATGTAACTTATTCAAATACTAGTGCATTACCAGCTGGTACTACATTATTATCTAATGGTTGGTTCTATGGTACAGTTACCATTGGAGCTGAAACCACATATTCATTTACAGTAAAGGCTACTGATGTTGAATTACAAGATACATCAAGAACATTTGGTTTAACGGTAATATTAACTTCAAAACGAATATGGAGAGCGGGTTATAATAATTTTGGACAATTAGGAACAAATGATAAAACCAATTTAAGCACATTTACTCAAATGGGATCATTGACAGATTGGGAACAAATTAGTGCTGGTGGTGGTCATTGTTTAGCTGTTAAACAGAATGGCACATTATGGGGTTGGGGAGTAAATGGTAGTGGCCAATTAGGTATAAATGATACAATTGCTAGATCCAGTCCAGTACAAATAGGATCAAGTACAAATTGGAGTCGAGTAAGCGTTGGTGGCTCGGCTTTGTCCTTGGGTGTTAAAACAGATGGTACTTTATGGTCATGGGGAGCTAATAATAATGGCCAATTAGGACTTGGTAATATAGGTTTTTATAGATCCAGTCCAACACAAGTAGGAGTAGCAACCAATTGGAACAAAGTATCAGCAGGAGATTTTTATTCTTTAGCTACTAAAACAAATGGTACTTTATGGTCTTGGGGAAATAATTCTTCTGGAGGCCTTGGGCTTAATACTGCTACATCTTATAATCGTTCCAGTCCAACACAAGTAGGAGTAGCAACCAATTGGAATTTAATAGCGACCAGCGTTTCATACGCAGCCTGCGTCATAGCCACCAAAACTGATGGCACTTTATGGACATGGGGAAATAATCTTGTTGGGCATTTAGGAGTTAATGACCGAACGTACAGATCCAGTCCAATACAAGTTGGTTCTTTAACAAATTGGAATAATATTGATATAGCTCATAGAGCAGCCATAGCCAGCAGAACTGATGGTAGGTTATTTGCATGGGGAAGAAATAACAATGGAGAGTTAGGAGTTAATGATAGAGTTTATCGATCCAGTCCGACTCAAGTTGGTGCTTCAACCGATTGGAATCTGGTGGGTATGGGCACATACAACGCCGGTGCCATTAAAACTAGTGGTACTTTATGGTTATGGGGAAGTAATAGTTATGGTCAAAATGCCTCTGGTACTGCTAGATCCAGTCCAGTACAAATAGGATCAGCAACCAATTGGGTTCAATTAAATACCGAAGGATATGCCAGTTGGGCTATTGCTTTAAACTAATTCAAAAACTCAAACATGCCATTATTTAAAATTAAAACACATTCATTAAAAAACTATTCGGTATCTACTGAAAAGTTTTCAAATACGGCTGTTGTTGCTTTTGCTCAAACACTAACACCTAAAGTGCGTTTGGCCAATGTGGCCAATAGTGCATTTACAATATTAGATGACACAGCCGTTAACATAGGTGGTGGTTACATTGTATTGACTGGTAGTGACTTTGTATCTGGTGCTCAAGTGTTGGTTGGTAATACACCAGCCACTTCAACATCATTCGTTAACTCCAGTATATTGCAAGTTCAGGTGCCTGCTAGACCAGCAGGTACATATAATGTATTTGTTGTAAATCCTGATGGTGGTACAGGAATTCGTGTAAATGGTGTCACATATAGTACTTTCCCAGCATTTAGTACCGGTACAACATTGACCAGTCAAACTTCTGGTGCTGCTTTTGGCCTTTCTATTTCAGCTACATCTGATTCCAATGTAACTTATTCAAATACTAGTGCATTACCAGCTGGTACTACATTATTGGCTAATGGCTGGTTCTATGGTGCTAATAGTGTTGCTACCGATACCACTTATTCGTTCACAGTAAAGGCTACTGACGCTGAAAATCAAGACACCGACAGAACATTTAGTTTATCTATTATTATCCCCTTTAAATTGTGGATGTGGGGACGTAATAATCAGGGTCAATTAGGCTTAGATGATCCAACTACTAATAAATCCAGTCCAATACAAGTAGGAACAGGAACAGATTGGAATCAGATAAGTACAGGAGCGTTTGTTACCACCTTAGCCACCAAACAAAATGGTACCTTATGGACATGGGGAGGTAATACTCATGGCCAATTAGGTCAAAACGATACAATTGCTAGATCCAGTCCAACACAACAAGGTGCATCTACCAATTGGAATAGAGTAAGTGCTGGTCAAACCAATGCTATGGCCACCAAAACTGATGGTACTTTATGGACATGGGGAATTAATACTTATGGCCATTTAGGACTCAATGATCAAGTCAATAGATCCAATCCAATACAAATAGGAACATCAACCAATTGGAATTTGATAGACACCGTTCAGTATACTCGCATGGCCACCAAAACCGATGGTACATTATGGTCATGGGGATATAATCATGTTGGCCAATTAGGACTTAATGATAAAGTATATAGATCCAGTCCAACTCAAATAGGGACAGGAACCAATTGGAGTTTGATGAGCACTTGGAATTATAACAACTTGGCCATCAAAACCGATGGTACCTTATGGGCATGGGGAAGTAATACTAATGGCCAATTAGGACTCAATGATCGAGTTAGTAGATCCAGTCCAACTCAAGTAGGAGTAGCAACCAATTGGAGCCAAATAGGTGCTGGCCAGGCATGCTTAGCCACCAAAACTGATGGTACTCTATGGTTGTGGGGAGGCAACTCTTATGGCCAATTAGGACTCAATGATAGAGTTAGTAGATCCAGTCCAGTACAAATAGGATCAAGTACAAATTGGAGTCAAATTAACGCTCGTAATGGTAACAACATGATGGCTACAAAAACAGACGGTACACTATGGTTATGGGGAGCTAATTTTTATGGTAAATTAGGATTAGGAGATACAACACATAGATCCAGTCCATCACAAGTGGGAACAAGAACAGCCTGGACTCTATTAAGTGGTGGTGGATCTACCTCCATGGCCATCAATAGAAGTTAAAAATCACAATAATAAGAAATGAAAAACCCACCGAAAGGTGGGTTTATTTTTTATCCTATCAATTCAAAATTTGGATCAGATTCACAGACATAATTAATAAATTCTACTGCATCATCTTCACCAACAAAATATCTGACCATTGTTTGACCAGTATATTGCGAAACAATCACTAATAATATGTTATCAAGGTTGTAGGTGGAAAACTTGATCCACCAACCATTACGATTGACTGGTAACCAAGTTCTATACTTACTTGCTGCTTCCAGAAACCTTTGATAATTCTCCGGTTTTGATGATTGCTTCTTTTGCATATTCCGTGCCTTTTGTGATTGCTTTTTCAGCTTGTACACCATATGTATAAAAGGCCTTATCTGTAATATCATTAAAAAAGTCTAAACTTTCTTTGAACAACAACTCTTGAAACTCTAGAGCTTTAATAGTTGCGTTGGTGGTTTTTTTTACTGCTTCATCAATTGATGGTACTTTATACAAATCAAACATTTTTAATTCCTTTATTGGTATATAGAGATTGAGCTTCTTCAATTTTGCCATTTCGTGCTAAGTTGGCAGCATGTTTGGCTTCACCTATATCACACAAAAAAGTCCAAATGATTTTTAAGAATTTCATTAATATCTCCGTTAATTAAACATTAGTGCTAAATTGCACCACATTACTACTTATCCATTATTATACTGCATTGCAACATAAAATGAGGCAATTGTTTAATTATTTTATAGGATGAAACGCAATTGTCACCAAAACCTTATAAGTATCGGTGTTCCGTTTTTAAGTTAAGGTTTAGGTTTAATTAGGTGAGCCTTCCTAATACGACAGGAGACCCATTCATTATAGTAGGATTCACTCATTAAAGCGTGGCGGTTGAATATCTCATAAGTTTCCCAATAGGAACACTCACTTCGATTCTTACATAAATGCAATACCTCACGGGTGTATTCTTCTTCCCCATTCAGTTTCACATCTTCTTGTAGTTTGGTATTAGATCCCCAATAGGTTTCCCAATCAGAGGCAACACGGATCTTTTTCTTTTTACCTTTGACCTGCTTGGTCTTAGATTTGGTAAAGAACTTCTTACCAACATATTTTTGGCCTGTTTTGATATGTGTAATAAGATACACGAAACCGAAATAACCCACAGTTTGTTCTGAAGTTATTTCGGTTGGCGTATTATAGATGTACCATGTCATTCGTCATCATCATTAATTTCTTCAGAATCTACAATATACTCCGCACAAAATGGACAATGTAAAGGGTCAGTTTCGCATTGTGCATCATCATATTTAATTGTAAAATCTGAACCGCAATTATCACATAAGTGTCGTAGTGACTTCATTAATTACACCATGAAGATTTCTTTTCACCAAAGTAAGGCCTTGCGTGACCATTGGCGATTAACATTGCTGATAACCTTTGGCCATTAATAATCACATCGCCTAACACACGACCACCATACTTATCATGTTCTTTTAATTCAATAAGAACCTGTTGATTGGATTTGTATGCTTTGTTTAATGTGTCTTTGGTAAATTGTGAAGCCTTTTCTGCGGCCGCTGCTTCTTGTGGACATAATGCACGATGGCCTTTTTCTGGTGTGTCAACTCCAAGTACACGAATTGACAATTTCTTAGGTAATGGATCAGGCATGAATGGTGCATTAAATTCAACTGTATCACCATCAATAACTCTAGTGATTGACAAATTATATGGATTGGCTACTGCAACTGAACCAATCATAATGAGTACAGTCAATAGGCATAATTTAATTTTATTCATTTCTTGATCATTCCCAAAACTTTGGCCTTAATTGCTTTTGCCCAAAATGGCTCAGGGAAATGCCAACCTACAAATGCACCAACTGCTACCCAAAATAGTGTGTCTAACATATAATTCTCCTTGTTAATTAAACTCTAAAACTTTCACCACATCCACAACGATCTTTTTCATTTGGATTTACGAATTCGAAACCCTCATTGAGTCCATTTCTTACATAGTCTATGGTCATGCCATTTAAATATGCAAGACTTTTAGGATCAGATACAATTTTATATTCTGTATTGTCCTGTATTACATCCTCCGGTGATACATCATCGACATATTCTAATGTATATGCCAATCCACTACAACCAGTAGTTCTAACACCAACTTTGATACCAATCCCTTTGCCACGCTTCTGCAAATTGGATTGTATTTTGTTAGATGCTGTGTTTGTTACGGTAATCATCTATAGCCGCCTTAATAGCATCTTCCGCAAGGATCGAACAATGGATTTTAACCGGCGGGAGTGCGAGTTCCTCTGCAATCTCAACATTCTTAATTGCGCCAGCCTGGTCCAACGTTTTACCCTTGACCCATTCCGTGACAAGCGAACTAGAGGCAATCGCTGAACCGCACCCATATGTTTTGAATTTTGCATCTTGTATAATTCCATCTTTTACTTTTATTTGTAATTTCATTACATCACCACAAGCAGGTGCACCAACCATTCCAGTACCAATTTGACCATCGTTTTTGTCAAAGCTACCTACATTTCTAGGATTTTCGTAGTGATCTATAACTTTTTCTGAATACGCCATTATTCTCTTTCCTTTGATAATCCCATTTTATTAAAAATTTTGAACCACATCCAACCAATATCAAATTCTAATGGTTTTCTACTTAGTTTCGGATTTGCAGGATCACCATGATGATTGTTATGTAATTCTTCACCACCAATAATAATTCCCCATGGAATTATGTTGGTTGATTTATCTTTGCTGTCGTAATTTCTATAGCCGTAATAATGTCCCATACCATTGACAACTCCTGCTGCCCAAAAAGGGATCCATATCATTTGAACTCCCCAAACCCAAAGACCCCACCAAGAAAAAAGCATTAAGTCTATGAGTAACAATAAAATAATTCCAGCGTATGGAAATCTTGAGTATACATTTTTTTCAACCCAATCATCTGGAGTTCCAGCTCCATATCTATCAATCATTTCTTTATCTTTTGATGATTCGATATAACAAAAAACTCCAGCAAATAAAATAAACCAAATACCAAAAATATGTGGAGAATGTGGATCTCCCTCTTTATCAGAATTTTGATGGTGTTTACGATGTATGGCAACCCATTCTTTCGTAACCATACCAGTTGTTAACCACAACCAAAAACGAAAAAAGTGAGATAGATTTGGATGAAACTCTATGCCTCTATGTGTTTGCCCTCTATGTAAATATAGAGTAACGCAAATAATGGTGATGTGTGTCATCACCATTAAATATAATAGAGAAATCAAGCGGCTTTACCCCATACATCGTCCCATGTACCACTTAACGCACCTTTGGAATAATCGGTTGAACGATTCTCAAAAAAGTTGGTGTGTGTTGGAGCATTAATCATTTCTTCTACCCATGGTAATGGATTACGTTTGACTTTAAAAATACCTTTCATGCCTAAACCAATCAACCTGCGATCAGCAATATAACGAATATATTGTTTTACATCGGCTGGTGTTAGACCTTCCATCTCACCCATACTAAATGCTAAATCGATGAATTTATCTTCTAATTCAACCATTCGCTCTGCGATGGCATAGATAGATTCTTTTAATTCATCGTTCCAAATCTCGGTGTTCTCATGTATATATGTCTTAAATAACTTCATCATTGACTCAGCATGCATTGTTTCATCAACGATTGACCATGTAATGATTTGACCCATGCCTTTCATTTTGCCTTGGCGTGGAAAATTCAACAACATAATGAATGAGGAGAATAACTGCATACCTTCTGTAAAGGCAGAGAATACAGCAATATGTTTTGCGGTGTTCTCTTTGGTGCCATTCTTATCTGAAATATCTAAAACATAATCATGTTTGTCTTTCATTTCTTGATATGCCATGAATTCATTGTATGTCGTATCAGGCAATCCTAATGTTTCAATCAGGTGTGAATAGGCCGCAATATGTAATGCTTCACGAGCAGCAAAACCCATCAACATCATACGCACTTCTGGTTGTGGAAAATATGGTAAATAGTTCTTTACATAACCACCGGCAACATCAATGTCGCCTTGCGTGAAGAAACGGAAAATATTGGTCAAAAAGTGTTTCTCAGCTGGTGTGAGTTTCTTTTTCCAATCTTTCACATCTTCAAGCATAGGTACTTCAGTATGCAACCAATGTGATTGCTCATGCTTCAACCATGCTTCATATGCCCATGGATAGTTGAACGGCTTAAAACTGTTGCGTGTATCTGTTAATTTATTTTCTGTTTTTTTAATCATTTTTTTCTGTCCAGTATTCTAGTGCTTTTGCGGGATAAATTTGTACTGATCCCTTTTCAGTCCAACTTTCTACAGCGTATCCTTCGGGAGTTAATTCGGTTGAGTATGTGCCAACAACAGTACCATGCCATTGTGAACCCGAAACCTTTTTAACAGTATCGCCTAATTTAAATTTCATTTTTAACCTCATACATTATTGTGTTTGTATCTCCTAATGCCCATTTTGAATCTGTTTCAACTGACCATCTTTTAGTTGCAACTTTGAAATCAGGCATCTTTAATTCTTTTGGGTTACTGCTTGGTTCTAATATAATCAATCTATTATTTGGTTGAGCAGCAAACTGCCCATTATCGCACATAATAAAATTATAAGACTTATGATCTTCTACATCTTCAGAAAAACCAGTATCAATAATATTAAAATCAGGATGGGCACTATCGACTGTAAAAAGATATACTCCATACATCCAATCTCCATTTTTCAATTTGAATTTACATCTCATTGATTGTAACTGTGCTTTTTTAATAACTGTAATATCATACGATAAACAATCCCACAACTGCAAATGATCTAATGGTAATGGTTCGCCTTCAATTGGCTTCCAACAAAATGCGTGTAATGGCAATTTGTCATACAATGCACCATAATTGTTTAAGTAGGCTTCAATACGAAATGCTTGACCCCTTAAAGATTTGATACTTATCCACCAACAAGGCTCAAGTTCTCCATGACCTTTTTCAAAATCATAGAGAAACTCTTTACGAACAAAACATTTTACTGGTGGTAAATTTGCAACAATATGTGCCATTAACCTTCACACGCCAAACATTCATTACCTTGAGCAATAGCACTCATATCTAATTCTTTGATAACTTCTCTTTCAATACGCTTAGATACCTTATCAGCTTTCGCTAATTTCTCTGAACGGCAATAGTATAATGTTTTTAATCCTTTTTTCCATGCCAAGAAATGGCAGGCATGAAGATACTTAACATTCACATCAGGTCTAAAGAATAGGTTCAACGATTGTGCTTGGTCAATATACACTTGGCGGTCGGCTGCGTGTTCAATCACCCAGCGTTGGTCAATTTCCATACTGGTCTTAAACACATCTTTTTGCGTTTCATCTAACACATCTAAATGCTGAACTGAACCATCATTAGCAATAATAGATGACCATGTGTCTTGCATTTGTTCTTCTGTTAAACCTTTTGCTCTGAGAATAGCATCAAGAAATTTATTCTTATTCAGATATGCTCCTGATAAGGTGTCTTGTCTGTAAGCATTAGCACGATATGGCTCAATAGAAGGACTGGTGTTACCCATAAGAATAGAGCTGGAAGCATTTGGGGCCACAGCCATAACGTGAGCGAAGCGTAGGCCGGTGCCGGCACAGTCACCAGGAGAGCCACGCTCTGCACCCAATTCAAGATTTGCTTCATTCAATTTACTCCTTATATGTTTGAACATTTTGTTATTGGCTACTTTAGCCATAACACCTTCAAAAGCAATACCATTACGCTGTAGATAAGCATGGAACCCAAGAGCACCAACACCAATAGAACGCTCTTGCTGGGCACTAAACTTTGCACGATGAACAGCATCAGGAGCATTAGTAATGAAGTAATCAAGGACATTATCAAGCATCTCGGCAATATCTTTAAGAAATAATTTGTTAGTTCTCCATTCATCATAATACTCCAAATTAACTGACGATAGGCAGCAAACGGCTGTTCTATCTTTATCTGTTGGTAGAATAATCTCAGAGCATAGGTTTGATTGTTGAATCTTTAGACCTAAATCTTTCTGAAATTGTGGCATGAGCCGATTGCTGGTGTCAATGAAATGGATATATGGTTCACCAGTTAACATTCTTGTTTCTAAAATTCTCTGCCATAGTTCACGAGCAGAAATAGTATCTCTTACTTCACCTGACGCTGGGTCTTTTAATTGCCATGTGTCATCAAAGTTTGGGTCAAGCATTGATTGCTCAACAAGGTGCATAAACTCATCGGTGATATTGATGCCGTGATGTAAATTAAGGCAACGCATATTTTGGTCGCCTGTTGGTTTACGAATCTCAAGGAACATTAATACATCAGGATGACTAATATCAAGATAGGCTGCATACGAACCTCTGCGTGTGCGACCTTGACGATAGGCCAATGAAGAAGCATCATAAGTACGCAAGTGTGGCATTACGCCTGTTGATTTATCATCAGCACTACGAATACCAAGACCAATGCCAACGCCACCGCCCAGCATTGATAACCAATTTACTTCAGCAAGACAATCTACTAGTCCTTCTGCCGAATCATGTAGATAAGGGAGAAAACATGATATAGGAAGACCACGCTTACTGCGACCAAAGCTAAGAATGGGAGTAGAATAAGAAAGCCAATGATTGGAACTATACTCATACAACCTCTGTGAATGCTCTTTGTTAGAGCCAAACGCTTTTGAAACATATGCAAACCTCTCTTGCGGTGAAACTTCATCCTCTTTCATGTAGGATTCTTTTAATCTTTTAATTCCCAATTCATCAAACAACGAATCTTTACTAAAATCAACGGTAATACCGTGAACGACATTGCTCATCCAAAACTCCAGTTATTGTTATTTTTTATTACTAATTTATTTTTTGTGTGTCATTCGCTAAGCGAAGATGCATGTAATGTATTCATGATATTAATGTTTCATTATATTTTTTTCCAAAATGTAAATTTAGCTTGTGCTTCAAGGCCTTTGAAGGTGTTACTACTTATAATACTTTGTATTTCAGATTGACTATATCCGTTTAATATCATTTCATTAATATCTTTACCATTCATATTGTTTGGCCAAATCACTATAAAATGGTCACTTTTGATCGCATTTTGCATCATTTTCACGATTTCTTTGTTGCGTGGTTCATTGTCAAATATTAAAACTTTTTTACCTGCTGAAATACTTTTTGCTGTTAATGCAAGATTAGCATCGCCACTTGCCAAACAATTATCTAAGAACAATGAATCGAGTGGACCTTCAACAAGATATACTGTTTGGTTTAAATCAATTCTTTCCATACCATAAACTAATTTACTATCTGATTCTTTTGTGCGTATAGTAACATAGCGTAATGTTTTATCACTAGTCACCAATGCACGGCCTGAAATTGCAATTAGATCATTATATTCATCATAAAATGGTATGACCAATCTCGCATCATTGATCAATTGTTTATCACAATCAGGCACCAAAGCTGTTACAAATTGTCGATACTTATCGGTATAAGCCAACAGTTTGTAATGCTTTTCTGGAATTTTTCTAGATTTAATGTAGTCTAAACAAAAATGTCCAACAGGTAACCTGTCGATCCATTCTCCTTGTTCAAATACTTTTTGCTTCTCCACTTTGTCGAATTTGGGAGGCGTGATGTTAAATGTGGTGTTGGCGATTTTGGAGTTATTTGATTTACCTGAGGTGTATCTTTCAAGTGTATATTCCTTGTGTGTGTTGTCATCAACATGTTTAATAAGATTTCCAAGACTTAACCCCACACCGCAATTGTGGCATGTATAGAATAGATCATTACCTTTTTTGAAAACATAACCACGAGCCTTTAATTTATTTTTTTTACTATCACCGCATATTGGACATGAGAAGTTCCAAAGGTAGTCATTCTTCTGCTTGAAGTTACGCAAGCGGAAAGACAATAGGCGAATGTATTTTGAATCAACTGATAACATCATGTAAGTATAACAAAAAACTACAACAAAATCAAGTTTATTTAATAAGTGTGCCTAAAGCGCTTAAATTAATATTGCCAAACAACCAACCAAGAGCAATTGCACCACCTAATATCATCCATTTATACCTATCAATTTCTTGTAAGGTATTTGATAAACGATTAGGATCATTTTTGGCATGTTTAATCAATTCGATTCGAAGATCATCTAATCTTTGAGTAATATGCCGTTCAACCTGATCGATGCGTTCATGCAATTCTCTACTCACAGTAGTAATACGGGAATGAAGTTCTTTAATATCTTCTTTCAAATCTTCCTCTGCTTTTGCGTGGTGTTCGTGCCGTTGTTCGTGAATAGTAATCATACGAATCATCGTATCATTCATCTCTTGAATTTTTTCGATAGATTCCGATAACTTCTCGTAGACCTGGTTGGTCTGTTGAATATCTTTTTCCAACAAACCAACTTTCATCTCTATTTGGTATAATTTTTCTTCTTCAGGGTACATTTTTTTTATTTTTTATTAGGTCAATTTGAGCCAATATATCTTTTAATTTACACATATCTTCTTCAATTTTAACCAATGACTCTTTAACTTCTAATTTTTCTTTATTTTTTTGTTGTAAGTAATTATCATATAAATTGGGTGATCCCACTCCATTCGAAGTTTTATTTATAGCCATAATAATTTAATATTATTTTTTCTCAGGTACTTTTGTGCCTTCTAACTTCTTATGCACTTTAATTTCTTTGCAAACCTCTTTTTCTTTACCAGTTTTTTGGTCTTTCTGCATCACACAGGCTTTCTTTGTTTCGGCTGCATGAGCAACTTGATAACCCACAAGAGACCAGACAACGAGATTAAATGCAATTAAAAACTTTTTCATTTTTGTTCTTCCTTTTTAGCAAATTTTTCTGAAGCGGTAAAACCTAATCCTGCAATCACCAAGTATATCATAGAATCAAACAAAGAGGGGGTAACTTTATAACCAAATATGTCGGCAACAAGTGCAAACCCACATATTAAAAATGCCATAAAAGTAATAACCCGTTTGCTACTGACGGAACTATTGTGACCATCAGATAACATACTATTCAACCAATTCATTTTATAACTCCGGCTGAGGTGGTTGTGCAGGCATTGGTTTACCTGTTGAACTCATTGTTACTGAAGCATTAAATGTTGGTGTAGGTGCAACGAAAGCAGGTGTTGTTACACCACTAAAACTTGGTGTGGATGGTGTTGTTGGTGCAGGCGATACTGTTGTTTTCGCTGTTGCCGCTTGTAGTGCCATCTTTTGTGCATCTTTATCACCACCAGCCAACATGATACCAGACAATGTGCCTGTTAAGAATGTGGCGATAGGTATAATCAACTCAAAGAATTTTTGGTCAATTGGTGAAATAGCATTGAGTGGTTGTGTAACAAAGATTAGTGAGTATAACACAACGAATACAATACCAAACAATGTAAGTGCCAAACAAATACCAATAAAGAACTTCAGACGAGCCATTAATTGCTCTTCGGTATACATAAAACTTTCTGTTGGTTTTTCTTCTTTTTTATCAAAAATGTTTAAGTTCATTTGCAATTCGCTCCAGTTGTTGGCGTTGTTGATATAGTTGGTGTCTTTTGTTCAAGAGGTTTATTACCTCCTGGTCCCAATCGTGGGTCATTTTGGCCTTTAAAAATATGTTCAGGACAAGTTCTGGTTACATCACAATGTGGTAACTTGCACATCTCTTTATCCCAATTTGCTGGGTCTTGGCATGGGTAACGAAACTTATCGCCACTAAAATATGCCAATGTCAATGGTAATAATAATAAAATAATTAGGCCTTTGGCTAATCTCTTATCATTCATTAATGAACTCCTAATACATGAAGTGCGTGTTCATAATGTTTAATTCTATCTTCAAGTCCAATGGTACCACCATTGATACGCTTTGTTAATGTGAGTATGTCGCCTTTGTCAGCCCATTGATTGAGATTGTTTGTTTCCCAAAACCAACAAGCAGATTGAGCAGCACCTTCAAATGTTTGTAGATATTCAGATGCTTGTTCGACAGGTATTTCAATTGAGGCAGCAAACCAAGAATAGTTCTCTTTACCTGTCAATTGAATTAGACCACGACCACAATATCTGAAACCATCACCAGAGGCCTCATCGCCATTACCCATACGATTAGCATAGATACGATTTGCAATTGCTTCTTGTTTGTTTGGTTTGTTTGCATACTCATTTGCTAGTTCATCTGTTGGAAAATACTTAGCAAAGAGTTTGCGTAGTGTTGCAGCTTTGTAATTTAGGTTCTCTTTGAGAAATACAAAATTACCAGATTCGTGAGCACATTGAGCTATGAAGGCTGCAATACGCTGTGGTGTATTAATACCATAGTCAGGTAGCAATTGTGCCAATGCACTATGCCATTGGTCAATGTAGGGATTCTTTGGAAGCAATTGCTTCAGTTGGTCTTTTGTCAGTTCCATTTTTACGCCATTAAAGAGGCTGCACTAATAGCAGCGTTGATAATTAAATTTAGTTGTTCTTTCAATGCAAGACCTTCTGCATCATCAGAAATACCTTCCATAATATTAATACCTTTTAACAGTTCGACATATTCTTCTTTACTAATTTGGCCTTGTTCTAGAGCCTTATTATATTCAATGATGTAATTATTTAATTGTTCTGGTGTCATCTTGGTTTGCTCCCTAGCACATGTTGAATGGTATCAGCCGACATTACTACTTGTTTTAATTTTGCTTTACAGAAAATTGGTGAAATCTTTTCTGCTTTGTTAAAATAATCTCTTGTATCTTTTGTCAATATCAATAACTTTGTTGACATGTTATCAGCATCTTTGTTTCGTGGTATATGAGTTGTAAAGTTTTTAAATTCTAATGATTTAATATACAATTCATTTACCTGTGTAACAACTAATATATGGTTACCACAATTTTCTTCAGCAATCTGTGCCTTGGTTTTAATATCATTCACCAAAGCATATTCGGTGGTGTCATACTTGGCCATAAAATAGGCATCAAACAAAGCACAACCCGATAAACTAAACGCAAATAAAACTATAAGTATTTTTTTCATTAATTAAGTCCTAAAAGCTAACACACGATAACCCACATTCAAATCTAACCATGTTGTACCTGCACCAACTTGTGTGGGTGAGGACCTTACAACATTATCATTGAGTCCTAACGTTCCTCCAGAAAATTCTTCACCATTACCCCACGTCCACAATGTGCCATCGGTTTTAATTCCTCCTGCCATTTTGTTTGCGATACTTGCTACACTCCAATTTGTTCCTGTTCCTACTTGTGTTGGAATGGATTTACTAACTGTATTATTATGTCCTAATTGGCCATCAGGACTAGATCCCCATGTCCATAAAGTACCATCAGTTTTAATAGCGGCCGTCTTGTCATTATAAGTTTGCCCTTTATCCCAATTGGTTGCTGATCCTACTTGTGTTGGACTGGATCTATTGACTGTATCTCCATGACCTAATTGACCATTAGCACCCGATCCCCAGGTCCATAAAGTACCATCAGTTTTAATAGCCGTAGAATTAAAAGCTCCACCGCCGGCAAAAATTTTCCAATTTGTTCCTGATCCAACTTGAACTGGACTGGATCTATAAACTATATCATTGAATCCTAAATTGCCAAAATTATTATAACCCCATGTCCATAAAGTACCATCAGTTTTGATGGCCGCAGAAAAAAAGGAATTACCACCAACTGGAAGTTTACTCCAATCGGTTCCTGTCCCTATTTGAGTTGGACTGGATTTATTGACTGTATCATTAAGTCCTAATTGACCATAAGCATTCCATCCCCAGGTCCACAATGTACCATCAGTTTTGATGGCTAAAAATACATATGCCAAATTGCAAACTTTACTCCAATTTGTTCCTGATCCTACTTGTGTTGGACTGGATTTATTGAGTGTATCATTATGTCCTAAGGAGTAATATCCTGGACCCCAAGTCCATAAAGTACCATCGGTTTTAATTGCTGCACTAGAATAATTGGTAACTCCTCCAAGCGAAGACCAATTTGTTTCTGTTCCTACTTGTACTGGACTGGATTTAGTAATTTTATCATTAAGTCCTAATTCACCAGTGGTATTTTTACCCCACGCAAATAATTTTAATAATGGTGCTACCGTTACTGTTACTTGAAATGTTTTGCTTGAATCTTGATTTTCAGCATCAGTAGCCACAACACTAAATGTATAAGTGGTCTCCGCACCAATTGATACGGTACCATAAAAGTATCCATTAGCTGCTAGTGTGGTACCAGCTGGTAATGTGGAACCGGCGGCTACAGCATATGAAGTGGCTCCAGTAGCATTAAGGCTAACATTAAAGGCTGTATTGGCATTTTGATTCGACAAAGGACTTGAAGTGACCCAAGATGGTTCGGCTGAATAATTTAGTCCAGCAACTTTAATACCTGTACCACCATCAGGATTTACCACATATAGATTGTATGATGCAGCTGCCTTTGCTGGTATTTGAACTTGTAGAGTACTGGTGTTAACAAAAGTAACTGCTGATGCTGGAGTGGTATCAATTAATACCGATGCACCAGATTGGAAATTGGCACCAGTGATAACAACGTAACCACCACCTACATTAACTGCTGTATCATCAAGTACAGTAAATGCACTATTAGCCACATTGACTGTGGTAATTTTAGGTGCCAATGCGTTTGCGAAAGCAGAAGTTGATGAGAACGCTATGGTGGCATTGGATGATAAATCGGAAGTATCAATTGCACCTGTTTCAAATGATCCAGATTGAATTTTTGTTAGAGCCATTTTACTTTACACTTTCGTATATTTGTTTTTGTGTTTTGTACCAATCTTGCCATGCTTTTAGTTTTTCTCTTGTTTCGTGACAGGATCCATAGTTTTCTGTGACGGTGTTGAGGAGTTCAGGGGTTTTAATGTTGGAGGTTCCTGTAATAGTTCCGATGGTACCTGAGGGAACTTCATTTTGACTGGAACTGTTGTGCAAGCTGACAGCAGCGTTAGACAACTTACAATCATCAGTAACATATTTTTGAATTGCATTTATATTCTCATTTGTATTTGTTTTGGTTGAATCTATTTTATTTTTAAGTTCTTTTGATAATTTTAAGTTAGCATCTTTTGCTTTTTCTTCAGCAACTTGTACTTGTTTCTTGTAATCTTCTGCTGCCTTACGATACGAACTTGTACCATAACTATAACCTTCTAATACAAGGCCTGCTATCAAGAGCAAACCTCCAATAATTTTTACAATACCACCATAGGTTGATATGAATGGTAGTTTAGATGCAAATGCACCCGCTACATAACCTGCCAAACCAAATATAAAAATCCCATGTACGGCATAGGTAAACCAAGCATCAGGAATAAACGAAAGCATCCACATTACATAACTTTTCTACGGAATGTTTTAAATGGTATAACTTTCTTTCTATTTTTTGGAACACCAGGCTCACCTTGTGGTCCAACACCGGCACCAGCAATATTACCACTACTAATATTGTTGACCGGTACATCTTCTTGTATTGGCTTACAGACTTGATCTGTATTACACCAATACATTCCTTTTCCGCACTCTTTTTTAAATTCGTTTGTCATTTAATTGTTCTTAACACTTCTGCTATAGTCATATCTACAGGTATATCGGATGAATTTACATCAACACCTTTTACACCTTTTACAGTCATTGGCATGTAACTTAAAAACAGTAAATAAGTTTTTAATGCTGACCAATCACTTTTACTAATTTTAAAAAATAACATTCTTGTTGCAGGTTCTACACCAAAAACATTGTACAACACTATCAAATGGTTTAAAATAAGTCTTTCTCTCAGTTCACCATATTTTGTATATCTACGAAACAATCTTTTAATATAATTAAATCGTTTCATATCTTCATTAAACTCACTCATTACACAACTAGGTGTACTGTAAGCTTTAATTGCATACATCATAATATTGTCATTAGTCAAATTATCAAAAGACATTATTCTTCGGCCATTTCCTCCGATGCAAGTTTATCAATCGTTTCTTCGTCACCTACTTGTGCATAGAAATCATAATAACCCTCATCGGCAATATAATATAAGACATAAAGGTAAATCGTTACATCAGGGTTATCATACTGATTCAAATCAAAGGTAATTTCATCACCTTCAGGATCCAAATCATATAGTGCTGGCATATCCATACCAAAACGGTGAATCACCTTTCTGATCTTTTGTATGCCTGCTTGTGGATTTTGAATATAACCATCCAACAATTCTTTATCAAGCATCGAATTAATCTCTGCTTGGATTGCTGGATTTATTACAGATGAAGAAGCCCTTTGAGTGGGCTCGTGTGCTTCTTCAGCCTGACTAGGTTCAATATTCAAAAACTCTTTAAAATGTAACATTAGGTATTAGCAAACAGAATGTTATCGTTGGCAGCACCGCCAGCATCAGCACTCATTCCACCAGCAACTAAAACTTCGGTTTGAATACGGCCAGTACGACTACCTGTACCTTGTTTTACTAGTACCCAACCTGTATGTGCTGGTTTTTTTGGTGCATTGTTAGCAAGACCAATTTCTTCTTGGCCAACACCAAATACACCAATACTTAAACCAGGTACAAATGCATCAGCGGTAGTATTTGCGTAAAGTGTAAAACCATTTGCTGAAACTCCAAGACCACTAGCTACTGCAAATTTTGGTGCTCCTGTGTTAGCATCTGTCATTGAAAATAAAGGCATTTCTTTCTCCTAAGGATTATTTGGTATTTATATTAAGTTACAGCGTTATCTATTTTTTGGACCTGTGAAGTAAGTGTCGGATTGGCTTGAAACTTATCTTTTGGATCCTTCTTTTTTACAATATCTTTCACAATCTCTGACTTCCGAGATTCTTTTATAGACTTTTTAACAGGCATTTTTTCAGCCTGTTTTTTCATGGCAGCACGAGCAATATCACGAGCTCTGGACATAGGACCATGTTTTGCACCAGATTTGTCAGTTACCACGGCTTTAACTGTGGTATAAGGTTTATCAA
>Ga0222712_10002101_pt1 | contig 23376 bp, 20 predicted proteins | sample C33_657DmetaG_FD_165043 | JGI IMG/M metagenome (GOLD analysis project Ga0222712, IMG submission 165043) | Estuarine water microbial communities from San Francisco Bay, California, United States - C33_657D | ecosystem: Environmental > Aquatic > Marine > Unclassified | place: USA: California... | reverse complement strand
GGGCCGCAAGTCCTCCCCCCCCCCCCCCGCGCCCCGCGCGCGCGGACTTACGGGAGTTCGTAGATTTCAACGAGCGCGTCGCCCACGCCGCCATCGGCGCCGGAGACTTGGACGGTGTAACCACCTGCCGGCAGCGCGACGATGATCGCGGCGTCTTTGCTGCCTGCGGTGAGCGTGAATGCGCCGACGGATGCAGCGGTGGCCGCCAGCGAGGTGGACCAGTTATCGTTTTCGGCGATTTTGGTGGTGTCGCTGTAGATCTCGAGTTTGGGATCGGACAGCACGTCCCTGGCGCCGACTTGAAAGTCGGTTAATTTGGGTCCGACCGCGCGAATCAAAAGATTACGCGCACCCTCGCCGGCGAGTGTGAAACCGGCGATGAGGATGTTGGCACCGGTGCCCACTTTGTTCCGCGCGGATAAGTTGATGAAACGCGGCGTGTCGCCCGTGCCCGCATCGTAGCCTTCGACCAGCACGGTGCCGGCGGCAGGACCCGAAACTTGGAGCGTGCGGCCGCCTTCGATGGTTGTAACCAGCGCCGCATCGAGGCTGGTGCTGGCGGCGTAACTGAATGCGCCGACAGATTGAAACGAAGCGCTCAGGGCCGCGCTTCCGCCCCAATTGTCGTTGGAGTTCACTTTGGTTTGGCCGTTGTAGAGATCGAGCTTGGGGTTGGCCATGACATCGGGCACCCCGAAGGCAGCGAGCGTGGGGCCGGCTGCTCGGAGCAACACGCTCTTCGATCCACCGCTCATGGTGAAGCCTACGATCACGATTTGGTTAGCCGTGAGGGCGGTGCGGACGGAGAGGTTGGAGAGACGGGGCGCCGTGGTGCCCGTCGCGGTGACGGTGAAGCTGGCGGCGGTGCTAGTGACCGATCCCGCGCTATTGGAAATGACCACCGTGTAGGTGCCCGCGTCGCGGGTGGCCGCGGAGGCGATCGTGTAGGTCGCGTTGGTCGCGCCACTGATCGACGTGCCGTCTTTTTTCCAGTCGTAGGTGAGCGGTGACGTACCGCTGGCAACCACCGAGAAACTCGCGGCGCTTCCGACGGACACGGCGCTTGAACTCGGTTGCGTGGTGATGGTGGGTGCAGTGCCAACCGCGCCCACAACGGTGAGCGTCACTGCGTTGCTGGTGGCGGAGCCGATGCTGCTGGTCGCGACTAAGGTGTACGTGGCGGCGTCAGCCGAGGTGGCGCCGGAAATGGTGAGAATCGTGGTGGTGGCGCCGGAGATCGCCGTAGAGCCTTTGAACCATTGCAGCGTGGGCGTAGGTGAACCGGAGACCGCGGCGATAAACTGAGCCGTGCCTCCGGCAGCGACGGTTCTCGAAGTGGGCTGCGTGGAGATCGTCGGCGCAGAGTTAGCCGCGGCGGCGATGTTCACAATATAGGTGAAGGAAGAATTATCGCCTCTGCCTCCGGTATTATTCCAAGCCCGCAGGACCACCGCGAATTGACCCGCCGTCGTCGGCGTACCTGATAAAACCAAGGTGGAAGCATCAATGATCCCCGAGGTAACACCCGCCGCGGTGCTGCCTAGTCCGGTGAAGGATAACCCGGGTGGCACCCCACTCACGATAGTCCACGAGGAGGTCGCAGCCGGTGCGCCTTTAATCGTAAAAACCACCGTACCAAAAGGAACACTCACCGTCCCGCTGGCCGGACTATCGGTCGAAGCGCTGAGCGTAGTCGCACCCGCCATGCTGTGCACCGCGCCGAGGGCGCCGAGCGTGGTGGCGGCAGCTTTTAGGACGTTGCCAGCGGTGGAGCTGAGAACGTAATCGCCGGCAGTCGCTACGACGCGAACGACCGGAGTACGCTGGAGCAGCGCGACCAACAGCGCGCCGGGGAGATTCAACCAATGCAGACGACGATGGAGGGCAGCGGAGAATTTCATATAAAAATAGGGACGCCTGAATAACGGAGAAGTTAAATATACCGGAACCAAACCCAGGGGAAATAAGAGCAGCGCTAAACAGCTATAATAAAGGAAGCACCAAGGTCAGGTTGATTTTTAGTTACAACCGCAACCGCTACCACCTACACCGCGGCCCCCGGTGGCGGATTCGCGCGAGAAATAAACGTGTTCCGCGAGCGCGAGCGCGAGCGGATCGCGGTCGGGGCGCATCGTGTAATCGGTGAGCGTGGCGCGCTCCCAAGGTTGGACGCGGGCGGTGGTCGTGGCGCAGCCAGAGACGAGCGCGGTGGCGGCGAGCAGCAAGGCGAGGAGGAGGCGGCGGGAGCGCATGGGATTTGGGAGAAAGGGGGAAATGCTTTAGGGTTTCTCGGCGAGCAGGGCGTCGAGTTCGGTGCGGAGGAGTTGATCGGTGGTGGCGCCGTGGTAGCCGGCATGGATGGAGCGGACTTTACCGTCGCGGCCGATGATGTAGGTCGTGGGCATGGCAGGGACGACGACGGCGCGGACGAGTTGTTGCGCGGCGTCGTGGAGCGCGGGAAACGGCGGGGCTTGTTTTTTTACAAACGCGGCGTAAGCGGAGGCTTTTTCATCGACGCTCACGCCGACCAGGACGACACCGCGCGAAGCGTAGTCGGCGTTGATTTTGCCGAGCGCGGGAAACGACGCTTTGCACGGCGCGCACCACGAGGCCCAAAAATCAACGACGAGGATTTTGCCCTCGGTCGCGGGCACGGTGCCGCCGGTGAGGCCGGCGGTGGCGAGCGCGGGGAATACGTCTCCGACCTTGATGTCGGCGCGCGCGGCGCTGGCCGTAAGCGTGAGGACGAGAGCGAAGAAAAAAACGGAGCGCATGGGAGAAAATTTTTTAGGTGGCGACGTAGTTCCAGAAACCGCGGGTTTGGGCGCGGGTGGAATCGGTGAGGAGTTGGCCTTCGGCGCCGGGTTGCGCTTGGATGAGCTCGAGTCCGGCTTTCACGCCGAGGACGAACGCGGCCGTGCTGAGGACGCCAGCTTGGAGGCAAGTCGGCGCGATGATGGTGGCTTGGCGGCAGCCGTTGGCGACGGGGCGGCCCGTGCGCGGGTCGACGATGTGGCCGTAGCGAACGCCATCGATGACGACGCGGCGCAGGTAATCGCCGGAGGAAGCGACGCCTTGGCCGCGGGTGAGCGCGAGCGAACCTTTGAGTGCGCCGGGGGCGGCAGGGTCTTCGAGTCCGATGTGCCACGCGGGGCGACCGGGCGGGAGTCCGACGGCGCGGAGGTCGTGGCCAAAATCGACGAGCGCGGCGGTGAGGCCGTGGTCACGCGCGATCTGGGCGACGATATCGACGGCCCATTCTTTGCCGAAGCCGCCGAAATCGAGGGCCATGCCGGGCTCGGGCAAAAACACGTGGCCGGGCGTGCGTTGGACTTTTTTCCAACCGACGAGGCGTTGCGCGGAGGAGAGCTCGACGTCGGTGGGGAGACGCGGAGACGGGGCTTTATAATCCCAGAGGCGCAGCAGCGGCAGCGCGGTGGGATCGAGCACGCCTTGCGTCATGAAATGAAGGCGGTCGCACAGGGCGAGAAGGCCTTCCATCTCGGCGTCAATGGCGACGGGCGCGCGGCCGGCGGCGGCGTTGATGCGCGAGATGAGGCTGTCGGGGCGGAAGCGGGAATATTTCACCTCGAAGGCGGCGACCCAGGCGACGGCGGCGGTTTCAAAGGCCTGGGCTTGGGCGGCGGAAGTCGCAGCGTATTGGACTTCGCAACGGGTGCCGAGGGCGGACCACGTGAGCACGCGCAACGGTACGTCCGTCGCCGACGTAGCGGCGGGGGGCGGTGGGGCGCGGTGACTGGGGAGGACGAGGGCCACGGACGAAGGCGGGAGCGAACGCGGGAGGAAAGTTAACTTACCAAGCGAAGCGGGCGCCGAGAGTGAGGATGGTGGCGCGGACGTAGGCGCTGGCGGGAGTGACACCGTCGCGGCCCCGCATGTCGTAGCGCTCGAGGGCGGCGTCGAATTGCAGCGCGTCGGTGGCGTTGAAGATGAGCTTCAAGCTGGTGTTGTAGGAGCGGAAAGCAGAAAGCCGGTAATCGGAGGAATAGAACGGGCCGGCGGGATTGGGGCGGCGGCCGGGGAGGATCGATGTACGGTCGAGGTTGTAGTAATAAAAATCGGCGGCGCTTTGTTGGTAGAGCCGGAAGCCGGGACGCAGGATAAATTTCTCGCCGAGACGTTGGAACCACGCGGTCTCGACGGTGTGGGCGCTGGTACCGAAGGTGTCGCGGTAGTAGCGGTAGCTAGAGTCGAGGGCGCCGCTGAGCGTGGGGAAGGCGCGGTTGAGGGACGCGAGGGCGATCCACTTGTCGCGCTCGCCGGGGCGATTTTCACCGAAGGTCTGGCTAAGAAAAATACCGGGCAGTAGCTCGACGTTTTTTTCGACGAGCTTGTAGGGGTCGCTGATGTATCCGGTCGTGCGGCCCCAAGTGGCGTTGAGCGTGACGGAGGTGCGGGGGTCGAGGAGTTGGGTGACGCCGACGATGACGTCGTTGGAGCGTTTTTTGACGCGGTTGGGTTGAAAGAAGACTTTCACGTCATCGTCGGTGCCGGCGACGCCGGTGAGGAGCGTGGTGTTCTTTTGGTTGAAATCGGTGAGAGCATTGAGGGACCAGCCGTTGGAGACGTAGTCGCTCTCGCGGGAGTTGCCGAAGCCGAGGGCGAGATTGACGCGGGCGAACTGGCGGGAGAAATCTGCGTTCCAGGCTTTGCGGCGATCTTGCAGCGTAGTAAGGCGGACCTGGTCGCTGCCCTTAGGAGCGGGTTCGCCGGTAGGCGTAGCACCGGAGATGGCGTCAATGGTGCCGGTGATACGAGCGTGATAATCGGTGCCGATGTCGTGCTCGATGAGGGCGGTCTGAGCTTCGACGGCCACGCGGCCACCGGCTTCGCGGTAGTCGGAGTATTTATAGGCGACGGAATTCTCGGCGCGCGCGCCACGGGGCGCGAGGACGACGAGAGCGGCGGCGAGAAGCAGGGCGGGAGACGGGCGCGATATCATCGGCTGTATGACCTAAGCCTAGCTGCGCCCGAGACTTTAACAAGGCCAAGTATAAATCGTAACAACGAAGCTTGGTCGCCGGGAAGCGGCCTGTTATTTGGAAACTTCGACGGAGGAAACGCGGAGCACGGCTGTGAGCGGCGTACCCGAGGGGGGCGCGTTGAGCGTGAATTGCTCGATGCTGATATAAGGGGAGCGCGCCTGGAGGTTGAGGTAGAATTTTTTCAACGCCTCCCAATCGACTTTGGTGATGGTGACTTGGAGCGAGTGGACGGAGAACTGGTCGCCCGTGACGTCGCGTTGCTCGCCGAGGCCGGGAGTGACGCCGGCAGCACGGGCGAGTTTATCGACCTCAGCGTAGAGGCGCGTGGCGTCGAGCGTCTGGGCGGCGTCGAGGCGAGCGGCGGCCTTCTGCGCGGCGGCGTCGATGGCCAAGCGGTTGGCGAGCCATTGCTTCTGTTCGGCGAGAGAAATCGTGGTAGAGCGTTGCTCGCGCCAGAAGGTGCCGACGCGGGTGCTGAAGCCGGAAAACCACATCACGACGCCGAGGACAGCGAACGCGACGAGGAGAAGTTTCTCGCGGAAAAGTCGGGCGAGGAAGAGGGCGCGGAGGGTGCGGATCATGGCGCGGCGGTGGCGGCGGGTTTGACGGCGCCGGCTTTGAAGGTGGTCGTGAGGGTGAAGGTGGTGGTGGGCGAACCGGGGGCGTTGCGCTGGCCGCTGATTTCGGCGTGCGAGACTTCGGGGAGCGCTTCGAGGGCGGTTTTAAAGAGCGTGATCTCGCCGCTATTATCCGTGCGCGCGTCGATGGTGACGCGTTCGAGGTCTTTGGCGTCGGTGACGACGCGTGAGAAACGAATCGTGCCGGGGATCTTGGCGGCGACGACGGATATCATTTCCATCGGGAGCAGGCGTTTGGTGGAGAGGTCTTCGATGCGCGTAGCGAGAGCCTGCGCGTTCATGATTTTCTCGACCGTGGGGCGCTGGGCGGAGAGCTGAGTGAGACGGACTTTTTGCCAGGTGGCGCGAGCGGCGCCGAGGGAAATTTCCCCGAGGCCCATGAACAAAAGCGCGAGCACGCATGCGACGGCGACGCGCCAGAACATGACGTCGCGGGTAAATCCACGACGGCGAGCCAAGAGGGCGGCTTTGTCGCGGACGTCGAGATCGGCGGAGATCACGGCGGGCAGGCGCGAGGTGATTTCGCCGGCGACAAACGTGAAATCGCCATCGCGGGCGGCGGCTTGAGCGACGGGCAGCGTCGCGAGATCGAGGACGTTGGTGCTACCGCCGACCACACGGAGGAGTTCAACTTTAGTGGCGGCGAGAGCGGCCTCGTTGGCGGGGACGTCGTCGGTGGCCGGGGCGAGCGGCGTGGTGAAAATCTGCACCGGGCCCTCAGCGGCAGCGTGGAGCGCCGTGAGGCTATCGGCGTGCGTGAGGATTAACGTGGTGCCGGCAGCGAGCGGGGCGCCCAGCAGGGCCGCAAAGGTCGGAAGGACGAGATCCGCTTCGTTCCAAAAATCAGTTTGTTCGGCCGTGACGCGGCGGCGATAAGCGGCGAAGACGAGCGCGGCGCTGGCACCGGGCGGGTGATAGTACCCGTAGTAAAGCTGGGCGACGGGGAACGGCGCGAGGGACTCAAGGGCGAGTTCGACCTGCGAGGCGACTTCCGCAGCGGGCGTCTCAGCGGCGATCGGGATGGCGCGGGTGAAGAAGAGCGCGTCGGGCAAAAGACAGACCTTGGGCGGCGGTGGGCCGGCGCGGAGAAAGTGGAGGGGCGAATCGCTCATCGGAAAAAAAGTTGGCGAGAGGAGAAAAAGGGAGAATGGCCGAGAAAGGGAGAACGTTTAAGCGAAAAAACGAAAAGGTTGGCGACGACTAGGGCGCGGGCGGCGGCGGTGGTGGCGGCGGCAGGGGCTCGTTTTCGGCGAGTTGGAGAATCGTGAACGGGTAATTGAGCCGGGTGCTGGCCGCGGCGGCGGTGGTGGCGGAGGACGGGGTGGTCGTGGGGCGGGAGGTGGTGGAGACGTTGGCGGCACTGGCAGCTTGTTCGTCAGACGTGTTGGCACGGGTGTTGGTTGCGGTCGTCAGCACGGTGGTCGCCCCGCCGCCTTGGGGGGAAACGACGACATCAAGGCGGTATTGGGCGCGGCCTTCTTGCACAACGAGTCGGATGCGGAGGGCGCTGATGGTGGTGCCGAAGGTGTTGGCGCGGCCGGCGGAACCGAGAAATTTACGGGCGTCGTTGGTGGCGGTGAACCAACCGGGGCCGTTGTAGGCGGATTGGCCGGTGCCGGCGAGGTAGTCGGAGAGCTTAGTTTTCTGCGTTTCGTCGAATTCGCCGAGAGCGGTGAGGACGTCGGATTTGGCGCCGTTGAGGTTGGTGCGCTGGAAATTGAGCAGGGAAACGTTCTCGACGAAGCGGCGGTAGAGATCGTTGGGGCGACCGGCTTCGTCGAAGAAAATCGTGCGCGCAAAATCGATCGCGGCGAGTTCGCCGTAGGAACGCAGCGAGCGCAGCGGCGCGGCGTAAGCTAAGGCGGCGTGTTCGTAGTCGGGCGATTGAGCGGTGGTGTAGGTGTGGTTGCGCTTCATCCAGCCGAGCATGATGTCGGTGAGTTTCTCGGCGTCGTAGTTGGTAAGGCCGAAGGCGAGAAAGAGGTTTTGAAGCTGATTAGCGCCGGCCTGCGGCAGGGAGAGTTTACCGCTCTCGTCTTCGAAGGTGACCGTGACGGTGCGGCCCTCGGTGGGGACGTAGCCGGCGAATCCGAGAGGGTCGGACCAACCTTCGGCGGGCGTGTGGAGGCCGTTGGTGACGAGGCGAAATTCTTCGAGAACGGAAAGCGTCGTCTCGAGGGCCGAATACGCTTCTTGCCGGAGGCGGCGGGTGTCGGCTTCGCGGGCTTCGACGATCAGGTCGTTGGAGGCTTTTTCAAGAAAAACGGTGAGCGCGAGAGCCGTGAAAATCAGCGTGACCATCACGATCACGAGGACGCTGGCGCGGACGGAGGAAAGAGAGTGTGCTTTCATCGTCGGTTAAAAATTGGGCAACCCTTGCGGGGTGTTGCCGAGATTGACGACGGTCTCGCGGGTGAACGCACCGTAAGCGAATTTCAAGCGAAGGCGCTGCGGAGCGGTGTATTTGCCGGTGTTGTCTTTTTTGACGGCGGTCTCGGTCGTCCAGCGCAGCAAGGCGGTGTCGTAGTAATCGTAAGCGATGGCGGTGACGAAAGGAGTGAGAATCGTCTCCCGCGGCGGATCGGCTTCGAAGCGGGGTTCGAGGCGGGAATGCCACAGGAGGATCAGGCCTTCGTTTTGGCGGGCTTGGAGGGAGCACACGACTTCGGGCAGCGCGGGACCGGGCCAGCTAATCAGGCGGGTGCCGGCGGGAAGTTCAAAGGTGAGCAACGTGTCGGTGGCACCACCGCTGGGGCGGATTTCTTGGGGCGCGACGGGGCTGGCGTTGGCGCGCGCGGAGGGAGGGAGCGTGGCCGCGCGGAGTTCGCGATCAAGGGCGCGAGTGACGGCGCGGACGTGTTGCTCGAAGAGGCGGATGTCGGTGTTTTTGCCCCAGAGTTCGCCCATGGAAAACACAAAGGTGTTGAGCGCGACGAGCATCAATGCGACGAGCGCGAGCGAGAGGAGAATCTCGAGAAGCGTGAAGCCCGCGCGGCGGCGCGCGCAACGCGCGGCAGGAGAAAAAATGCGGCGGCGCGGGCTCATTTTTTCTTGGTGCCTTGAAGCTCCGCGATGCGGTCGCGCACGGCTTGGCGGAGTTGGGTTTTCTCGGCCGCATCGGACCACGTGGGGCGCAACACCGTGAAAGTCTGAGTGGTTTTTTGTGGGTCGCCGCCTTTGGTCGTATCGGTGACTTCGCACAAAAAGGTGACGGTAAAAAGGTCGGGCATCGCCGTGCTGGCGAGCGTGGCACTCCAACGCACGCGACGATTTTCGAGCGAATCAAATTCCGCGCCCGCTTCGACTTTGGCGCGGTCGGGTTGGGCGAGAAGTTGGGCGCGGGCGAAGGCGACGTCTTCGTCGCGCGTGTTGCCGCGGGCGACGGCCTCGTAGCTGTTGAGGATATTAACGTACGTGGAGCCGAGCACGATGGCCGAGAGCGCGAAGATCATCAGCGCCACGAGGACTTCGAGCAGGCTGAAGCCGGCGGCGGAGCGCGAGGCGCGCGTGGAAAGAGGAAACGCGAGCGAGATCACGGCGTAGCTTTGGGTGGCGTGAGCACCGGCGAACACGTCCACGGATCGAGCGCGATGATGTGCGCGCCGCCGTTGACGCGAATCTGCAGGCGGAAGGGCGTGCAAGTGCCGTCGGCGTAAAACGTCACACCGCCGCTCAAGGGTTCCGTTTCGACGACGGTGCCACCGAGGAGAATGGAACCGCCGGTTTTTTGGGCGGCGAGAAATTCGACAATGAGATCGCTGCCGGAGCCGGCGACGGGGATCGGAAACGATTGGATGTTACCGTCGGGCGGCGTGAGCTGGAAGGCTTTGGTTTTCTCGTCGTAGCGGAGGTTGAGATCTTGCTCGGCGTTCAGAGCGGTCTTGCGCGCTATGCGAACGGTGCTCCAAAAAACATCGTCCGCCGAAGGCGGTTTCTCGGCGAGCAGCGCGGAGGAGCCGCCGATGAGCGCACCGGCGAGCAGCGCGATGAGCGCGAGCGTGAGGAGCATCTCGAGCAGCGTGAAGCCGCGGCGAGATACACGGGCAATGACCGGAGCGTAGCGCCCCACCCGCGCGGCCCGGCCGCCTGCCGCCGGTTGCTGGCCGCACTCGATCATGAATTATTTTCCGGGCGTAGCAGCCGCGGTGGAATCCCAGTTGCCGATGTCGTCTTCGTTGCCGTCGGCTTTGTCGGGGCCTTTGGAATAAAGGTCGTAGCCGCCTTTATTTTTGGTGCCGGGATAACGGTATTGGTAGGGCTCGCCCCAAGGATCGAGGGGAACTTTACCGCCTTCGATATAGGGGCCACGCCAGCGGTCGGCTTTGTTGCCAGGAGCGGTGATCAGGGCGAGGATGCCTTCAGCGCTCGAGGGATAATCGCCGAGGTGAATGCGATAGGTCGTGAGCGAGGTTTTCATGCTCTCTTTAACGAAGAGCGAGGCCGTGGTGACTTGCGCACCGCCGAAGATTTTATCGACGTTGCTGATGGCGAGGCCAGCGAGGAGCCCGATGATGGCGAGCACAACGAGGATTTCGAGGAGCGTGAAGGCGCGGCGGGCGCGAGCAGAAAGGCGCGAACGCGAGCAGGACGAGGGTTGGGTAGCGAACATGATGAAAGTTAAATTTGGGGATGCTGGGGTCGTTGTCGAGACGCTGGCGGCGGCCAGAGGTTGCAGGAAAATAGCGGAGAAACACGCTCGATCCACCGCGGGGCTGCTGCTGACCCGTAAAAAACATCAAACCACCGCGCGGGCGGTAGGCGTTTACAAAGGCGGATCGAGGCCGGGAGGCGTGAGGCGCACATCGTCGGCGGTGCCAAATTTTTTATCGGGGCCGGCGGAGCGGATTTCCATGCGATCGCTGGCGAGGGCGTGAAAAAGAAAAGGCGTGCCCCAACGGTCGGTGAGTTCACCGGCGGCGTTGATCGCGGGGTGGTCGCGCGGCAGGTGGGGCAAGCGATAGGGATTTTCGCCGAGGAGAGCGGCGGTGATCTCGGCGTTTTCACCGAAGGGGTGACCGAGGCTGGGGAAGTTGACGCGCCAGTTGGTGAACAGGTCGTTGATGAGGTTGAGGTCGCGCGTGATGTCCGAGCGCGGCGAGTTCAATTCAGCGGCGAGGGAAGCCGGGGCTTCGTACGGGGCGGTGAGAACGCGCGGCGGGGGCGAGGGATTTTTTTCGCGGCGGGCATCGGCGGAATCCGGAGTAGCTACGGGAATCGCGGGGGCAAGAGCGCGAGCCGGCTCGAGTTCCGGCTCGGGCGCGCGGGGCACGAGCCACCACACGAAAAGGCCCAATAACAACAAACAGCCGAGGGCCGGTAGCAGGCGGCGCGAGGTCATACGAGACGTGGTCGCGCGGGCAAGGAGCGGCGCCCGCGCGGGGCGGGAGAGACTTAGAGGAAGCCGACGTTGGCGCGCGAGAAGCGGCCGATGTTGGGCAGGACCACCGGTAGATTGCTGGCACTGACGCCAAACCAGGTGGCGAGCGTGGCGCTGTATTCGTCGACGCTGGTCGTGGGAATCCAGTTGCCACGGGTGCCGGAGTCATCGGGACCGCTGCGGATGAGTGTGGGCATTTTGCCGTAGATGTCGCCGCCTTTGACGGCGCCGCCGACGACGAAGTGATGGGAGCCCCAAGCGTGGTCAGAGCCGTCGCCGTTGGTATTGAAAGTGCGGCCGAAGTCGGAGGCAGTGAACGTGGTGACCTGTTGGGCGGCGCCGAGTTCGACGGTGGCGTTGTAGAAGGCGGAGACGCTACGGGAGATATCAGCGATCAGGTTCGCGTGAGCGCCGAGCTGAGATTCGTGGAGGTCGAAGCCGCCGATCCGCGCGAAGAAGACTTGGCGTTTGAGACCGAGTTCCGGGGCGGCGGCGATGAGGCGCGCGATGGTGCGGAGCTGTTGACCGAGGCCGGTGTTGGGGAACGCGGTGGTGAAAGGGAGGGCGCGGGAGAAGATGCTGGAGACGAGCGCGCTGTCGGAGATGGCGTTGGAGGTGAGGCCGGCGAAGGCGGTCTCGAAGAGGTTGCTGTTTCTCGCGGCGAGCAGGTCGTTCTGGGCCTTGGTGCGGATGGCGGCGAACGAGGTGCCGGTGGGGGCACTGGAGCCGCTAAGGGTGATCGCGCCGTTGGGGCTGACGGAGTATTGGACGACGTTGCGGCCGACGTGGAAGGAGTTTTGGCCGTTCAACGTGATCGACATGGAGATCGAGTTGTTGGAGTTGAAGGCGTCGGTGAGGTCGGCGAGGCGGCCACCCCAGCCGGAGGCGAAGGCCTTGTCGGAGATGCTGCTCTGCCATTCGACTTGTTGGTCGTTGTGGGAGAAGAGCGACATCGGGAGCGGGACCGAGCGCGCGAGATATTGGGCGCGAGTGGTCGGGACGGCGAGCGTGCCGACGTTGGCCATGAACGCCATCTGGCCGGAATCGAAGAGTGACTTAAGGCCGGTGGTGTTGGTGCCGGCGACGTCGGCATTGAAGCTGGGGTGAATAGCCCAAGCGCGGCCATCGGAGGTCTTGGGGTTGATGCCCAGTAGGGTGTTTTGCGGGAGGGCGAGCGCACCGCGACCGCCGGTGATGGAGGCGTAGCCCGTAGCGGCGGCGGCGGAGCCGTACCCGTCGGCGTCGTTGGGGATGATGAAATTATTGGCATCGTTGCCGCCGGCGAAGAAGAGACAAACAAGGGCTTTATAATCGGACGGCAGGGCGCCGGCCGTGTTGGGGGTGACGGGGCCGTTGTCGGGGCTCGCGATGGCTCCGGTGAGGCGGAGTTGCGCGAGGGTGGACAACATGCCGGTGGCGCCGACGGCGGAGCAGCAGGAGCCGATGAATTTGCGGCGGGCGGGATCGAAGGTGGGGTTTTTGGGATTCATGGGCGGATTATTTTTGGACGGAGCCTTCGGGGGAGGTGGCAACGAGATAGAGAGCGGAGCGGACTTTTTCCAGATCGGTGGTCGCAGTGGGCATGCGTGTGAGGGCGGAGACGATCAGATTGGTGTCAGCTTGAGTCATGGTGCCACCGCAGAAGATGAGATTCATGTAATCGACGAGTTGCTGCGGAGCCTTAGCCAGAGGGAGCAAGTCAGTGAGCGTGAGTCCGACCGAGGTGGCCGTAGGGGTGCTGTAGATGATACCGTAAAGATAATTGGGGGCGGAGATGGCCGTGGTATCATTGAAAATCTGGAATTCCGGAGCGAAGAGTCCCGCGGAGGCAATGATGCCGGGGTAGATGTAGTCGGGTTCGTAGAAGTTGAAGACGGTAGTAGCGCGACCGGCAGATTGGGCGAGAGCGCCTTCGGGATTGCTGAGGCTAAAGCCGCTGCCCGCGGTGTAACGTCCACCCGGCGTGGTGGTGGTGGCCCCACCATAAGCGCGGAGGAGAGCGGTGGCGCGCAGGAGAGGTTCCTTGGCTTTACCGTGGCCTACGGTGTTGAGGAGGGCGGAAGAGCGGGCTTCGTAATCGGTGAGGATAGCACGAACGACCGCACCGAGGTCGCCGCGGACGCCGGCGCCGTTGTTGGCGAACACCGAGGCGACGCGGTAAATGTAACCGGGGCTGGGGTTGCTGGTGACGAGACGTTGGATGAGTTGACGCGAGATGAACGGGGCGGTGTTGGGGTGATTGAAAAGGGCGTCGAGAGTGTCTTTGAGGTCTTTGGCGCCGCCTTGGGTGGCGGGGAGGACTTTGCCGGTGACGATGGTTTTCGCGGTGTCGTCATGAAACGCCGGATAAAGCACCATGGGGTTGAGATAATTCTCACTCAGGCCACCGCCGCCGGTGAAAGTGGGATTGGTGGATTGGTAGTAGCCCCAACCGGTGAAGACCTTAGCCATCTGCACGATGGTTTCCTGGGTGTAGGTCGGGATGGGTTGGCCGTTGACGTCGAGTTTCAGGGTGCCGTCGGGCTGGAGTTCGTTGAGGCCGATGGTGAAGAGCTGCATGACCTCACGGGAGTAGTTTTCGTCGGCCTGAGTGAGTTGGACGCCGGCCGCGTTGAAGGTGGCCTTGCGGTTACGCAGGGAGCTAAGATAGATGCCCATGTTGGGGCTAAGTGTGACGTTTTCTAGGAGGGTGCGGAAGTTGCCGAAGGCGCCGCGCACGAGCAGGTCGTAGTAATTGGTGTGACCGTCTTGCCAGTTGGAGATCGTACTATTCTGGTCGGAGGTCACGAGGATCTGGCTGAGGGCAAAGGCGACGCGTTGGCGGAGCTGGTCGGGGGCATTGACCGCGAGTTTCCACCAAGCGTGTTGGCGGTGAGTGAGCCCGATGCGGGTGTTGAGCGCGCCCGTGGTGGCGTTGCCGCCGGCGCCGCCGGCATTAGTGATAGCAAAATCGGCGCTGGCTTCGACGAAGTGGAGCGAGGCCGGGAGCGCCATCTGCTCGTTCAACCAACCGTTATAGCCTTTATTGATGAGAGTGTAGATGTCATCGTTACGAACGCCGAAGGTGGCCTGCGCGAGAAAGCGCGAGGCGTCTTGCGTGGTAATCTTGGTGAGATCGATGGCCGCAGCAGCGACGGGAACATTAAAGGCCGCCGTGCCGGAAGTTTTCACGAAACTACCGGTGAGTTCACCGGTGGTGAACTTGGCGGTGTCGATCGAGATCGAAATGCGTCCCGCTTTGAGGGCCGCGATCAGGTCGGCGGTGCTGTAAGTGCCCGTAGGGGCGAAGTCCCAAGCGGCGTAGCTGACTTGGCCCTGCGGGAGATTGTAAACGTAGTTACCGTCGATCTGAAGATGAGCCACAATCTCCGGCGAGCTGAGGTTGGAGAACGAGACGTTGATGTAAGCGGATTTCTCGTCAGGCGCGAGTTGGATGGTGCCGGTGCCGTAGGCCGTGGAGCCGGTGACCGTCGCCGGCGTGCGCAAGTTAGAGATAAAGAGCGACCCAGAGTTATAGAAGAAGGAGCCGCTGGCGCTGGCGTTGCTCCCGACGCCGTAGCTGTTGTTGGCGAGGAGCGTGAGGGTAGCGATACGGTTGTTGAGATTGGCGCCGTTGGTCTTGGGCACGAGGCTGACGGTGGCCGTGGAGGCGCCGGCGGCGAAGCTGGCTACGCCGCTCACAGGCACGTAGTCGACGCCGGATTGAGCGGTACCGCTAAGCGCGTAGCCCACATTGATAGCTTTGGAGAGATCCCCGACGCGATTGAGCGTGAAGACCACGGGCGAAGCGCCCCGGGCATCAGCCGCCGCAACAGAAGCGGCGACGCCCACCGTCGAAAGCGTTTCAGACGAGAGATCGTAAACTTCGACGAGCGAAACGCCACCGGTGCCGCCGACGCCGGCCACTTGAATCGTATAACTACCAGGGTTCAGATCGATCACGAGTGCCGCATCGCGGGAACCTTCCGCGAAGGGAAACGCTCCTGCCTTAGCGAAGGCGGCGGAAACGGCAGCGGTGTTGGCCGCGGTGCCGGAAGACCAGTTATCGTTGGAGCCACCGGAAATGATGACAGATTTGTCATTATAGATCGAAAAAACGGGATCGGCGATCGCACCGCCCACACCAAGCGCCGTCAGCGCCGGGCCAGCCGCGCGGATCAGCAACCGACGCGGGCCGGTGCTGGGCGCGATGACAAGGCCCGATATTAAGACGCCGTTGCCGGCGGCGACGACGGCTCGCGTCGAGAGGTTGATCAAGCGCGCGGAGCCACTGATGTCGTAAACTTCCAGCAAGCCGATGCCCGAGGTGTTATTCACGCCGCTGACCTGCGCGGTATACGTGCCAGGGGAAAGGGTGGCGACGAGGGCGGCATCGTTGGAGCCATTCGCCGCGGCGGTACCGAGGGCAAAGGCGCCCGCGGTGGCGGTGGTGGCGGCGAGGACCGCTTGGTCGTTATCGGCCGAGCCCCACGTATCATTTTGAAGCACGAGTTGGCCGTCGCCGTTGTAAATACTGAGTGTGGGATTCGCGAGCAGGGTGTTGGTGGGCAGGCCAAAGCGCGCGAGCGAATAACCGGCGGCACGGACAAGGACTTTTTTGGGTGCACCATCGTTCACCACGAAGCCGGTGATCATGATGTTGGTGCCGGTGCCGATCTGGCCGCGCGTGGAGAGATTCGCTAGGCGCTGGTCGTACTGGGAGGCGGCGGAAGCGAACTGTGGTCCGCAAAGCAGGGCGGCAGAAACAAGACCGGCAAAAATCGTGGAAAGGCAGCGCGTTGATTTCATGATGGGGCTGGGGACAAAAATTGGCTCCTTGGGGTTAAGGGCCACTGTAAAATACAATATAGAGAATAGGGGGAAACGGTCCAAAGTCGAGGCTGCTTAAGGCCTTCGTTTACTAACCCTCTACACGGCAAGGCCAAAACGTTCTATTTTCTCTGTCCAAAACCGACTGCGGAGAGCTATCTTATGCTGGCAGCAAAACTTGGGCGGGGGTTGGACATAAGACCACGCCCTCTTCAGCCATGTTAATCGGCTCCTGCTCCGTCCTTCTGCGACGCTTAAAATTAACCAGCTTAGCCTGCGCCGCCAGCTTCGTGCTCAACACCGGATCGCTGCAAGCCGAAGGGCTGTTTCGCAATCGCGACAACCCCAGCGCCAAGGATTCCGCCGAGGGCACCTACCCGGCGCCTTGTCAACGCCCGCACCAGCCGCCGTCGACGGTCATGACGTGGCCGCTCAAGTAATCACTCGCCGCCGACGCGAGAAAGATGATCGCGCCTTCCATGTCGCTGGGTTCGCCCCAACGGCCCGCGGGAATGCGGCTCAGGATTTCCTTGGAGCGCACGGCGTCGGCTTGGAGCGCGGCGGTGTTATCGGTGCGCATGTAACCGGGCGCGATGGCGTTCACGTTGACGCCCTTCGATGCCCATTCGTTGGAAAGTGCCTTGGTGAGCTGGCCGACGGCGCCCTTGCTCGCGGCGTAACCAGGCACAGTGATGCCGCCGAAAAACGTGAGCAACGAGGCGATGTTGATGATCTTGCCCGAGCCCCGCGCGAGCATGTGTTGGCCGGCGGCGCGACAGGCGGTGAACACGCCATTAAGATTCACGTCGATGACGGCGTCCCAGTCGGCGTCCGAGTGATCGGCCGCAGGCGTGCGTTTGATGATGCCCGCGTTGTTGACGAGAATGTCGAGGTGCCCTTGCCACGCGATCGCTTGCTCGATGAGTCGCTGGACGGCGGCGCGGTCGCCGAGATCAGCGGCGATGGCGTGGGTGCGCACGCCGAGATCGAGCGCGGTGATTTCGGCGACGACGGGCGCGAGCTTGGCGGCGTCGCGGCCGTTGATGATCACATCGGCGCCCGCACGCGCGAGGGCGATGGCCATGGCTTTGCCGAGGCCTTGGGAAGAACCGGTGACGAGCGCGACTTTACCGGCGAGGCCGAATTTTTGTTGGAGAAAAAGAGACATGTTAAAAACAGCAGCCGCGAAAAAATTAGCGAAGCGACGCGATCGGCGCGGGATCCATGTCGGAGAAGACTTGGTTGTCGCCGCCCATGGCCCAGACGAAACGATAAGCGCCGGTGCCGACGCCGCAGTGGATCGACCATGCGGGCGAGAGGACGGCTTCGCGGTCGCGCACGACGAGGTGACGCGTGGCGTGCGGCTCGCCCATGAAATGCATCGCGATGTTATCGCCGAGATCGAAGTAGAGATAAATTTCCGTGCGACGGCTGTGCGTGTGCGGCGGCATCGTGTTCCAGATGCTGCCGGGCTCGAACTCCGTGAAGCCGAGGACGAGTTGGCAGCTCTTGATGCCTTCGGGATGGATGTACTTCAAAATCGTACGGCGGTTGGCCTTGGTGACATCGCCGATGGGCGCAGCTGAGACGTCGGCGCGACGGGCGAGCACCGTGGGGTGTTTCGCGTGGGCGGGCGTGCTGATGAAATAAAACTGAGCCTGACCGGCGGTGCCGTTTTCCAAGGTGACGTCTTTTTCGCCGAGCCCGATGTAGAGACAATCCAGCGTGGCGAGCGTGTGCGCCACGCCGCCGACGCGGACGATGCCGGGACCCGCGCCGACGTTGAGGATGCCGATCTCGCGACGCTCGAGGAAAAACGAGGTGCCGATTTCCTTGTCGTTTGGCAGTCCGAGCGGGGCGGTCGTGGGGACCGCGGCGCCGACGATCATACGATCGAGATCGGTGTAATGCGCGATGACCGCGCCAGGTTGGAAGAGCCCGCCGATGTGGAAAGTTTCGCGGAGCTGCTCGGTGGAGAGCGTGTTGGTCGCGGCGGGCGTGGGAAAATAATGGAGTTTCATGTGGGAAAATTTAAGCGCGGACGTTGCGGGCTGATTTATTGGGAAGCGACGGTGATTTTGATCGGCGAGGCAGCGCGCGTGGCGCAAGCAGCGACGTAAGCGTTCCAGTCGGCCTGCGATTTAAATTCGCCGGCTTTGCTCCAACCGGCGCCCGCGTAATAACGCAGCGGTTGGCCCGAAGTGGCCTTGGCGAGGATGAGCTCGTTGAGGGCATCGGCGGCAAATCCGACGAAGGTGCCCGTGGGCATGATCAAGGCGGTGCCGAGTTCGCCGTTGGTTTTTTGCGTCACCCATTGCGTGAGCGTGCCCGTGGCGGCAGAGGACGTGAGGGCGACGGACGCGTCTTGGTTTTTATCGGCGGGAGTTTTGTTGAGGCCGATGGCGACGGTGATTTCTTTGGGGCCGCTGGCGGCGACAGTGAAGGTGCTCTCGATCTGGTCGAGGTTGTGGCCGGCATCGACGGTGAAGCGTTTCACTTCGGAAACCTGCGTGCCGGCGGCGTCCCAGGCGTCGTACGTGAGCTCGAACACGGTGCGAACGGGCCCGTTGGTGATCACTTTCCAAGATTTGTAGTTGCGGCCGACGTAGAGCGTTTTTCCGTCCCAAACGCCCGTGCCGCCACAGCCACGGGAAGGCCCGACTTGGTACATGTCCATGCCCTCGCCTTCGTCTTTGTGGTAGTGATCGTGGCCCTTGTTGTACCAACGGTCGACGATGAGGTAGTTCACGCGCTTGCACCAAACGTCGAGGCCGCTGGTGACGAGCACTTCTTTAGGGACGCCGGGAACGACGGGAGCCGCGAGCGCAGGTCCATAAGTGCGGTGGCCGATTTTGTCGTTTTCCCACGCGAAGTCATCGAGGCGCTCCGGCACGTAACGACCAAAAGTCTTGATCGGAAACACCGGCGCGACGGCGTCGATTTTCTCGACGATAAACGTCGCGGATTTTTCGCCAGCGGCGAAATTGTGTTGGAAAATGAGTTCACCGTAAGCGATGCCGACACCTTTCGGGTCTTTGGCTTGTGGGGCGACGTTGGTGACTTGGTAAGGCAGGACGCGGCCGGTGACATCTTTCACGGCGATGCGCTGGAGCAGCGCGCCGGGCAGCGCGGCGTTCACTTGCGACCACGGCACGACGATGGTTTCGGAGGGACGAGCGATGGTGAGGTCGTGCGTGACGGTGACGAGCATCTGCTCGGCGGCAGCCAGTGCAGAAACCGAAGCCAGAGCGGCGAGAGCGTGGAACACGGGGTGGAGTTTCATGGTGATTAAAAACTAAGGGCGAAGTTGGAGTCGCGATGCGGCGGGCGCAAAGAGCACGATGCTTATGAAGTTAAACAGCGAGGCCAAGTTTAAGGCTTAAAAATCGGCGCGCGGCGCGGTTGCCAGTTGCTACCGAGCACGAACGTCGGGTTGCGATAATCGGCGATGAGCGCGTCGTCGCTCGGGCTCTGCAGTTGGCGTGACGCCGCATGGCGACCATTGACCGCGACGGATTCGCCCCTGGGGGTGCGGCTGTTGTGCTCCCAGAATTGCAGATCGGCGGTGGCGCCGGGCGGCGTGCCGGCGGGCGCGGGTTGCAGTTGCCAGCCGACGGCGCCGACGGCGGGACCGAGCACGCAATCGACGAGGACAACCTCGCTGTGCGGGAACCGGTGCGGCTCGATGCGCGAGAGAAAATTATCCGTGACGCCGGGCGCGCCTTCAAACGTGCAACGCACAAATACGAAACCGTGATTCGTGGCGGGATTGCGAATCTGCGTGAAATACGCGCCGCTGCGCAGCGAGCGCGCGGTGCAGTTTTCGAAAAACGACGGGCCCGTGCCCCACATGAAATCGACGTCGCCCTCGATGAAACAGTGCGAGAGATAAGCCTGACCGTTGATCTGGATCGTATCTTGGAAGCTGTAGAAATCGACGTCCTTGATGATCGTGCGCGCGATGCTACTTCCGTTGACGATGAGCGCCTCGGCCTGCGTGCCGCCTTGCGGCGTGGTGTTATGGAGCGTGAGGTTGGCGAGGGTGAAATCGTTCACGCGGTGCGCGAGGAACATCCCGCGCCGATAAATATTGCCGCCGCGCTTCGGGGCTTCGGCGCTGGGATTGGGCGTGCGGCCGGCGAAGGGATTGCCGCCGGAGCCGTTGAATTTGGCGTTGTTGGGATAAGCGAGGATCGTCGCGCGGCGGTCTTCGCCGAGGATCGTGACGCCGTGTTTTTCGGTGAAAAAGATGATCTCACGATACGTGCCTTTGCGGACGAAGATCGTGACCGGGGTGGTGTTGCCCGCGGGGATGTAATCGAGCGCGGCCTGCACGGTAGAAAAATCTCCAGCGCCGTCAGCCGCGACGACCAGACGCGAGACGCCCGCGATGGGCGGGACGGACTTGGTCGTGAAGCACCACGCGCTAGGCGACTCGAGGGCGGCAAACGTTTCCGTCGAAGTTTTTAGCGCACCGGCATCGGCGGTGACGTAGTAGCGGTGGCCGTAGGCGAGCGCGCCCGGCGGCAGGAACAAGGTGACTTCACGCTCGGTGATGAGGACGGTGTGATAGTTGTAGTGATCGAGCCCACCGATGGTCTTGGTGGCGACGGGCGCGGCGACGTCGAGCGTGGCGACGATGGCGTGCGTGGCGGCGTCGTGGATGCGGAATTGGCCAGCGGCGCCGAGGACCGGTGCAGCGGAAAATGTGAGACGCAGCGGGGTGTCGGGGTTAACCGACATTGCGCCATTGGCGGGGAAAAAATGCGTGGCGGTAAAGCTGGCGCGCGCGACCGTCGCTAGGCCGACAGCCAAGAAAATAACGATGGGAAGAAAGCGGGGCATGGTGCGGCAGGGATTTTTATTGAAACCGATAACGGCCGAGGTGGGCAGAAAAAAGCCGCGCGGTGGATTCCGCGCGGCTGAGTGGATCACAAGTGGAACGAGGGTTTAGAACGTGCCCTTTACGCCGATGGTGTATTGCACGCCGAATTCTTCGCGGCGATAGGTGCGGCTCCAGCTCGGAGAGACCGGACCGTAACGCTGGGCGTCTTGGGCGACATTGGTCAAATTACGCGCATTGACGAACACGCCGATGAGGTTCGTGAAGCGATAGTTGAAATTAATGTCGGTATAGATGCGGGGCTTGAAGTATTCGAAGAAGCCCTCGTCGGTGCGAGCGAGACCGTTGTAGGTGATGTTTTGCTGAGCGAGACGTTGGCGGCCGCGGTAGTTCCAATTCACCTGGGCGCCGAATTTATTCTTGTTGTATTTCACGCCCCAGCTGCCGCTGGCGGGAATGAAGTTACTGAAGTCGGCGAGGGTCGAGCCTTCGAGGTGCATCTGCTGGCCGTTAGCGTAGACCGTGAAATCCTTCGTCCACTTGGGGAAGGCGTCGACGTCGAGGACTTGCGAGTAGTTAAACTCGAGACCGGTGACGCGAGCGGAGCCGACGTTCGAGCGGGTGGCGACGGTCACGGTCGCGGATGGGTTCGTAGCCGCGGCGGAGGCGAGCAAGTTGGCTGCATCGGGGATGCCGAGGGATTCGAGGACCGCGAGCGTGGCGGTTTGCGGCACGCTGCCACCGACGAAGTCACGGAAGTCTTTGCGGAAAGCGCCGACAGAGAACACGCCGGTCTTCGCGAAGTAGTATTCGAGGGAGACGTCGTAGGCGTTGGTCTGCGTGGGCTTGAGCGAGGCGTTTACCGTGGTGATGGCGTAGGTGCCGGTGACCAAGCTCGTGTCGGGCAGCGTGGTGCTTGGGATGATATTACCCAAATCAGGCCGGCCGATGGAGCGAGCGTAGGCCGCGCGGGCGACGATGTTGTGGGTGACATTGTAGGAGGTGTCGAAGCTCGGGTAGTAGCCGTCGTAGGATTTGGAGCGGATATCGCCGCGGTCTTTGTATTGGGCCTTAGCGCGAGCGGCGAGGTCGGGGTTCAAGACCTGTTGGCCAGCGGCGTTGGTGATGTAGCCCGCGCGTGGGTTGTTGAGGACGCCGTAGCCTTTATCTTGGGTGCGTTCGAAGCGGACGCCGCCCGACATGCGGAGGCGGTTGGCGAACATGCGCGCGTCAAACATCATGTAAGCGGCGGTGATGACTTCGCGGAAGTATCTGGAGTTGTTCGCGCTGTTGATCGTGGGATTGGCGGCGTTGGCGAGAGCGAAATATTCGGGATGTTGCTTCCAGAGCGTGAAGGCGCTGTAGGGATCGGGATACGGGACTTGCGGTGTGCCGAAGAGGAAGGGGCCCGAGGAATATTGCGGGTCGCTGAGTTTGTAGAGGCCGGCGTTGTCGTCGGCGGTGTTGGCGACGCCATCGGGCCCGACGAAATTCCAGTTGCCGCGGTTATCGAGGCGGATGTCGCGAGTTTCTTCCTGGAGGTTGAGGCCGGTCTTGAAGGTGACGGGGAACGAGAGTCCGAGGTCGCGCTTGGCGTTGATGCGAGCGGTCTTGAAGACGTCGGCCGAGTCGGCGGGATTGAAATTTACGTTGGAGATGTTGTAGTTCGACGCGTTGGAGAGGTCGATTTTGTTCACGCCGGCGGTGTCGAGGACGTTGATCGAGGTCGGCATCAAATAACTGCCTGCGGCGATGCCGGCGAAGTTAACCGTGGGGCTAGAAGCAGCGGGTGAACTGGGCGTCCCACGAAGCGTGAGAGTGACGCCGTTGAAGTGGGAATCTTGCCCGTCATGGTAGTGATTCGTCGCATGGGAGAAGGCGAGACCGGCATCGATTTTCCAGATGGGGCCGTTGTGTTTATAGGTCGCGTCGGTGGCGTAGGTGTAGCCAAATTTGCGGCGGAAAGACGTGCCGCCGAGAGAAACTGAGCCGCGGCCGAGCGCGCCGTTGACGAAGTCCGGGCTGAACGAGAGGGGCGCCGTGGTGCCGACGTCGTAGGTGACAGGGCGATTGCTGAAGGAGGCGTTGTAGTAATTCCATTGCGCGCCGACGGAGAGGGTGTCGGTTTTATTCAGTCGGAGGTCTACGGTGCCGCTGATAGATTTGCGGGCGTTGTTCTTCGGGCCGTCTTGAACCTGATAGCTCCGCAGGTAGGGGTTGGTGGGGCTGGCGACCGCGCCGTAGGCTTGGGTGGCGTTGGGCGCCCAGTTGGGGTTGGTGCGGAGTTGAGGGTAGTAGATATTGGATTCGAGCACGGCCAAGGTGTAGCCGAAGTTTTTCGAAACGGGATTGATGTAGACGAAATCGAAGCCGGGTTTGATTTTACGGGAGCCTTCGTTGGTGGGGCCGCGGCTTTTATTGAAATCTTTTTCATCGCCGTTGACGCTGACGAAGGCGCGGTAGCTGAAGGAGGGCTTCGCTTGGTCGAAGGAACTGCGGGGCACGAGGTTGATCGCACCGCCGAGAGCGTCGGCTGCGGTCTCGGGCGAGCGGGACTTGAGGACTTCGATGCGGCCAGCGTTGTTAATCGAGATCTGTTCGAGCTCAAAGGTGCGGCCGGCGTTGGAGGAGTTGGCGCTGGCGATACGGTTGCCGTTAAGCGTGACCGGGGTGTAATTGGCGGGCACGCCGCGCACGGAAATC
>Ga0222712_10002100_pt1 | contig 23379 bp, 21 predicted proteins | sample C33_657DmetaG_FD_165043 | JGI IMG/M metagenome (GOLD analysis project Ga0222712, IMG submission 165043) | Estuarine water microbial communities from San Francisco Bay, California, United States - C33_657D | ecosystem: Environmental > Aquatic > Marine > Unclassified | place: USA: California... | reverse complement strand
GTAGATCTCGTCGGAAGCGACGAGGAGGTCCTTTTCGATCGCGAACTTGGCGATGGCCTCGAGCTTGGCGCGGTCGGCGGTGCCGCCGGTCGGGTTCGTCGGGAAATTAAGGATGAGCAGTTTGCAGCCCGGCTTCCAGGCGGCGCGGAGGGCGGCCGGATCAAGCGCGAACTGGTCAGCGGCGACGGTACGGATCGGGATGGCCTCGCCATGGCAGAGCACGACGCTCGGCGCGTAGCTCACGTAACAGGGCTCGTGGTAGAGCACCTTGTCGCCGGGGTTCAGGGTCGCGCGCAGCAGGATGTCGAGGGCTTCGGACACGCCGATGGTGCCGAGGATCTCGGTCTCCGGATCGTATTCCGGACCGTAGTTCTTGGCGACGTAGCGGGAGATCTCCTCGCGGAACTGCTGGGTGCCACGGTTGTCCGTATAGGAGGTACGACCCTTCTCGAGCGAGGCGATCGCCGCCTCGCGGATGTGGTAAGGCGTGACGAAGTCGGGTTCGCCGATGCCCAAGGACACGGCGTCCTTCATCTTGGACACGATGGCGAAGAAGTCACGGATGCCCGATTTGGGCAAGGTCGCGACATGTCGCGCCACGAAACGGCCTGAGGAATCCATGGTCAGGCTGGGCTCAGGGGCTGACCGAGGGCTGGTCGCGGCGCGAGCCTTCGGCGTTCACGATGAAGCCGTCCTTCTTGTAGGCGCGGAGGAAGAAGTGGGTCGAGGTGCCCTGGACGCCGTCGATACGGGCGAGACGTTCATGGACGAAGCCGGCGACCTTGTAGAGGTTGTCGGCCGTGACGACGACGAGGAGGTCGTAGCCGCCGGACATCAGGTAGCAGCTTTCCACCTGCTCGAAGCTGGAGATACGCTCGGCGATGCCGTCGAAACCGCCGACGCCTTCGGTGCGGATCTTGATCTCGATGACCGCACGGACGCGGTGCTCGGACTCGTAGCTGGGGTTCAGCACCGGGCGCATGCCCAGCAGGACGCCCTGCTTGCGCAAAGCGGCGAGCTCACGGTCCACGGCTTCGGCGCCGAGGCCGAGGATCTTGCCGATCTGGGCGGTGTCGAGGGCTTCCCCGTCGAGGATGAGCTTGAGTACGGAGTTCATGGCGGAAAATCAGGACTGCTTGACCGCGCGGCGGGCGCGGACGGCGGCGGCGAGCGCATCGAGGACCGGGATGGTCTCCTGGAAAGAGATGCAAGCGTCGGTGATGCTGCAACCGTAGGTGGAGGCGTCCTTGCCCTTCCAATCCTGACGGCCTTCGACGAGATGGCTTTCGATCATCAGGCCGGCGATCACGCGCGAACCCGCGGCGACCTGGGCGGCGATGTCGGCGGCGACGAGCGGCTGACGACGATGGTCCTTCGAGCTGTTGCCGTGGGAGCAATCGACGACGAGACGGGAAGTCAGGCCGGCCTTCTGGATCCGGGCGGCGGCGTCGCTGACGAACTCAGCCCCATAGTTCGGTCCGGTGCGGGAACCGCCGCGGAGGATGATGTGCGCGTCCGGGTTACCCGAGGTCTGGAAGATGGCGACGACACCCTCTTTGGTGACGGACGGGAACCAGTGGGACGAACGGGCCGAGAGACAGGCGTCGACGGCGACCTGGATCGAGCCATCGGTGCCGTTCTTGAAGCCCACGGGCATGGAGAGACCCGAAGCGAGCTCGCGGTGGATCTGGCTTTCGGTCGTGCGGGCGCCGATGGCACCGTAGGAAACCAGGTCGGCCACGTACTGCGGGGTGATCGGATCGAGGAATTCGGTGGCGGAAGGGAGACCCATCTCGGCGATCTGCGCGAGCAGGCCGCGGGCGAGACGAAGGCCGTCGTTGATGCGGAACGAACCATCGACCTGCGGGTCGTTGATCAGACCCTTCCAGCCGACGGTCGTGCGGGGCTTCTCGAAATAGACACGCATGACGACCAGGAGGTCGGCGGCATGCTTCTGGGCTTCCTTCCGGAGAAGCGCGGCGTACTCCAGGGCGGCCTTGGTGTCGTGGACGGAACAAGGTCCGACGATCACCATCAGACGGTCGTCCTGGCCGGAAATGACCTTGGCGGCATCCCTGCGGGCGGTCGTCACGACCTCGGTAGCCTTCTCGGACGCAGGGAGATCCTGGAGCACGAGGGCGGGAGTCAGCAGGGGGTGCTGGCTGCGAATGCGTAGGTCGTCCGTATTGTGGTACATCAGGTGAAGGGCCTTTCCCTTTGGGAAAAGGGGGTAAATGAAGGGGTCTGCAGGCCCGGTGTCAATGACGCGTCCCTTGTTGACGCGAGGGGGTTTCAGTATCAAAAGTGTCTCAAATCGGCATGCCTAAGCCTCTTGTCAGCGAATCGCCGGAGCAATCCGGAGCCTTCCGGGCCTTCATCGCCCAGAAAGGCCTGCGCGCGACCCGCCAGCGCATGGCGGTGTTCGAGGCCGCCCGCACCATCCAAGGCCACTACACCGCCGAAGACCTTCTCAAGAAGGCGCGCTCGCTCGACCGCAGCGTCTCCCGCGCCACGATCTACCGCGCCATCCCGCTGCTGATCGGCAGCAGCGTGATCCGCGAAGTCGATGTCGGCCGCGACCACAAGTACTACCTCGCCGAAGCCGGCAGCGCGACCTTCCGCGCCCAGCTCATCTGCGAAAGCTGCGAGACGATCGTCGAGGTCGAAGCGCCTTTCATGGAATGGTACGGCAAGGCGGTCGCCGCCAAGCACGGCATGCGCCCCATCTCCCAGAAACTCCAGGTCACCGCGCTCTGCGAACGTTGCCAGAAGCGCAAGGCCGCCCGCCCATGATCACCTATCCCTCCGCTTCCGTCTTCCCTCCCCTGCCCCTGGGCGGCACGCCGCTCTCCGACCTGCAGAAGGAAGTCATCGCCCTCAAGCAAGCCAAGGACGCCATCATCCTCGCGCACAATTACCAGTGCGAGGATATCCAAGGCATCGCGGATTTCGTCGGCGACTCGCTCGGCCTCGCCTACAAGGCCGCCGAGGCGAAGCAGTCCACCATCGTCTTCTGCGGCGTGCATTTCATGGCCGAGACGGCCAAGATCGTGAATCCGACGCGCCGCGTGCTGCTGCCCGACATGGCCGCCGGCTGCTCGCTCGCCGACTCCTGCCCGGCTTCGAAGCTCGCCGCCGCCAAGGCCGCCGACCCTTCCCTCTACGTCGTCGCCTACATCAACTGCAGCGCCGCGGTGAAAGCCCTCAGCGACGTCATCGTCACGAGCGGCAACGCTTCCAAGATCGTCAGCCGCGTGCCCGCCGACCGGAACATCCTCTTCGTCCCCGACCAGAACCTCGGCCGCTGGGTCTCGGGCAAGACCGGCCGCGCGATGCAGCTCTGGCCAGGCAACTGCTACGCCCACGTGCAGTTCACCCCGGGCGCCTTGCTCCGCACCAAGGCCGCGCATCCCGGCGCCCCCGTCGTCGCGCACCCCGAATGCACCGAAGCCGTCCGCGAGATGGCCGACATGGTCTGCTCGACCGAACTCATGGTCGGCTGGTGCAAGCAGCAGACGGCCGAAACCATCATCATTACCACGGAATCAGGGATGATCCACCGCCTCCGCAAGGAAGTGCCCGGGAAGACTTTCGTGTCCGCGCCGACGGATCGCTGCTCCTGCAACGACTGCAGATTCATGAAGATGAATACCCTGCAGAAAGTGCGCGATTGCCTGCGCGACGGCTCGCCGGAAATCCTGATGGAAGAAAGCATCCGGGTCGCCGCCGAGGCTCCGCTTCGCCGCATGCTCGAGTGGAGCAAGTAATCGTCCAAACGACATTTCCTAAGGGAATCGCCGACGCATAGGGTGAAAAATCTTTTACCAAAGTTTGACAATTCAGATTATAATAAAAGGTTGAGACCATCCGCACCGCTTCAAACTCATCCATGGTCTCCATGGCTGGAAACAAGCACGCCACACCCTTCATGAAAATCGACCTCGATCCGTCCGCTTTCACTTCCAAGGACGCCTACGTCCGCGCCGCCCTCTCCAAGGCCCGCGACCTGGCCGTCCAAGCCTGGGAAGACGAGCACAGCGAGCGTCAGTCCCTCATCGAACGCGAAGTCGCCGGCCTCTCGAAGCCCGAGCTCGCCAAGCGCCTGATCAAGCTGCTCTCCCGCCCGAACCGCGCCCGCGCCCAGATCTCGGACAGCATGCGCGCCAAGGCCCAGAACATGCGCAAGAAAGGCGCCCCGGTCCGCGAGATCGCCGCGGAGCTCGGCATCTCGATCCCGTCGGTCTACAACATCACCAAGGACTAACCTTGCCCGCCGTTCCCGCTTCGCCGAAGGTGTCGGTGATGCAGGAATGGAACCGCGGCGACCCGTCGAAAGCCCCCGCCCGCGCGCCTTTGGCCCGTGGCGGCAAGCTCGACGCGCCTCATCTGATCGCGGCTTACCGGGCCGGCATCTTCCCTTGGTATTCCGCCGGCGAACCGGTCAAGTGGTGGTGCCCGGACCCGCGCTTCGTGATGCGTCCGGCGGACTTCCGGCTCACCGACAGCCTGAGGAAGACGATGCGCAAGAAGGGCTGGCAGGTCACGTTCGACCAGCGGTTCGAGACGGTCATGCGGCGCTGCGCCGAGGTCCCCCGCCCCGGCCAGGACGGCACCTGGATCACCGAGGAAATGATCGCGGCCTACTGCGAGCTGCACCGCCTCGGCATCGCCCATAGCGTCGAGGTGAGCTGGGAAGGCGAGCTCGTCGGCGGGCTCTACGGCGTCGCGCTGGGCCGCCTGTTCCACGGCGAATCGATGTTCCACCTCAGGGCCGACGCCTCGAAGGTCGGCTTCGCCACGCTCGTCGCCCGCCTCACGGCGTGCGGCTATTTCCTGATCGACTGCCAGATGCCCACGCCGCACCTCGCCAGCCTCGGGGCCTTCGCCGCGGACCGCGCCGAGTTCCTCGAGGCGGTGAAGCTGTTCCGCGACCAACCGCCTACGGGCGATGCGTTCGCGCCTATTCCGGCTTCGGACGCGACTTGAGCAGCGCGCGGGCCTCGCGTTCGTAGACGCGCTCGACGATCACGCAGAGCTGCTGGAGCGAACGCCCGTCGGTGTACACGGCGATGCCGGCCTTCATGTAGGCCTGCTCGCGTTTCTTCATGAGGTCGCGGATCCTGGCCTCCGGGTCGTCGCCCTTGAGGAGCGGCCGGCGCGAGTTGCCCGCGGTGCGACGCAGGATGGTGTCCACCGAAGCGAACAGCGTGATGACGATGCCCTTCGAGCGGACGAGTTCGCCCATGCCGGGCGGCACGACCAGTCCGCCGCCGCAGGCGATCACGGCGCCGTTCGGCGGGAGCAGGCTTTCCACCACCTGCCGTTCGAGCGCGCGGAAGTGTTCCTCGCCGTGCTCGGCGAAGATGTCGGCGATCGACGCGCCGGCCAGCTTCTCGACCAGCTCGTCGGTGTCGTAGAAACGGCGGCGCCAACGCTTGGCCAGCTGGCGTCCGAGCGCGGACTTCCCCGTGCCCATGAATCCGGCGAGGATCAGGTTCGGAGAGTCTTCCTTGTTCGCGACGGGCGCCATGCGGACATAGCAAGCCCCCGCCAGCCTCTCGGCAAGCGACAAGCGTCGGGAGGGATTACTTGGCTCGCAAGGCGTCGAGCGCGGCCTTCGCCTTGGGCGCGAGCCGCTCGGAGAGCCCCTGCGAAGCCTCGGTCAGGACGGCGCGATTGGCTTCGGCGAAGAGCTTGGGCACGGAGGCCCAGGCCGCTTCGGTCAGCTCGTTGGCGGGCCCTTTGAGCAACGGCAGCACGGACTCCCGCAGCAACGGACCGTTCTTGCCGTAACGACTGCCACGGACGGCGACGATCCGGGCCCAAGCCGCCTTGGAGGCAAGGGATGAACCGACGGGGGCGACCGGCAGCAGCTTGGTCGCGAGGGCGGACGGGAGGCGGAGAATCTCATCCTCGACCTCCTGGACCTGCGAACGCTGCGTCAGTTTCGCCAGACGATCCCAAAGGATGGGTGCCGCGGTGGAAGGACTGAGGCGACGAAGGAGACGATTCGCGCGCTGGGCGGTCGCGAAGTCCTCGTGCTTGGTCAGCGCGACGAGTTCCTCGACGGTCAGCGGATATTCCTTGGAGGAACGACGCTGGTCGAGGAGACGCTCGAGGTGCGCGAGCTTCGTCTCAGGCGTGGTGCCTTCGGGCGCCTCGTATTCGTTGGGCTGCTTGGGGTTGAGCGGCAACAAGCGCTTATAGTCCGGATCGAGGAGGAGGACCTGGCCGAGCGCGGCCTGGACTTCCGGGTTTTCGGCCGACTTGGCCGCGGCCCGGACGCGGTCGAACCAGACCTTGGCTTCGGGCGATGCGTTGGGGAAGGTCCGCGCGTGGTCGAAGATCGCCTGCTGGGCGGCGAGGCGCTTCTCCGCGACCGCGAGGTCGGCGAAGGTCGCGTCGGAGGGCGCCTCGGCGGCCGCACCGACGAGGCTGGCGAGACAGGCGAGGAAGAGGAAGCAAGGCTTCATGGTCATGTTCGGTCGAGGGGAGCTCAGATGGACCAGTTGCCGCGGAGGGCCGGCGTGTGGAGGTGGTTGGCCTGGTCGTCGCCGACGAAACCGCTGGCGTCGGCCTTCAGGTTGAGCTTGCGGCCGAGGCGCACGCTCAGGGCGGCGAGGTTCACGAGCGTGGAACTGCGGAAGGCTTCGTTGACGCCGTAGCCGAAGGGTCGCTTCTCGCGGGCGCACGCGTCGAAGTCGTCCTCCTGATACTCGGGCAGCGGGAACTCCGCGGCCTTGGCCAGGAGCTCGGGGCTGCTGCAACGCATGCCGGCGAAGAGCTTGCCGTTCGGCCCTTCCAGGAACGGGTTCTCGGGATTACGCTCGGCGAGCTCCGATTCGAGGATGATGCGGGTGCCGTCCTTGTAGGTGAGCGTGACCGTCTTCCAGACGCCGCAGGCCATGGCGTCCTGCGCCGGCGCATCGCATTCCGCGCTGATCGGCGATTCGCCGTCCTTGCCGAGGAAATACTGGACGGGATCGAGGAAGTGCTGACCCATGTCGCCGAGGCCGCCCTGGTCGAAGTTCCAGTACCCGCGGAACGAACCATGGCAGCGATGCGGGTGATACGGGATCAGCTGGGCGGGACCGCAGTACATGTCCCAGTTGAGATGCGCCGGCACGGGCTCGGGCTTGAGGTCGGGCTTGCCGGTCCAGAGGTTGACCTTCCACTGGATGCCGCCGACGGGCGCGAGGCGTACGGTGAGCGGGCCGCCGAGGACGCCGCTGGCGACGACGCGGCGGATCTCGCGGGCCGGTCCGACGCCGTAATAGTTGGTGCGATTGAGGCGGAACCAGGTGTTCACGCGGAAAGGCACGCCGGTCTGCTGGACCACGCGGCTGAGCGCGATGCCTTCGCCGATCGTACGCGTCAGGGGCTTCTCGCACCACACGGCCTTGCCGCGGCGGGCGGCCATCGCGGCGATGACGCCATGCCAGTGGGGCGGCGTGCAGACATGCACGACGTCGGCGTCGGGCATCGCGATCACTTCGCGGAAATCCTCGGCCGTCATCGGCGTCCCGCCGCCGGCCTGCTTGATGCGATCGAGCTTGGCCTGCATGCGCTGGGCGTCGACGTCGCAGATGCCGACGATGCGGTTCTTGCCCGTCATGCGAGGCTCGGAGTGCATCGCGGAGATGCCGCCGCAACCGACGATGACGTGGTTGAGGGTCTCGCTCGGCGGGATGAAGCCGCGGCCGAGGACATGGCGCGGGATGATCGTGAAGCCGAGGGCGGCGACGGCGGCCTTACGCAGGAAAGAACGACGGGGTAATCGCATACGGGGTGTTATGAGGAGAAAAGACCTCGTTCAATCCTGATAGTTCCCCGGCGCCGGCCGAGCCGGTCTTATATGGCATTAATCCGCCGTTAAAAGCCCGGTGCGTTTTGCAATCAGCGGACTTCCCCGAACCGTAGACGCATGCCGAGTCCGTCCTTGCCCGCCGCCCACGCCACCATGGGTTCGCCGCGCCTCAGCGCCGCGATCGCGCAGACCGCCTTGTCGCCGTTTTATGCCACGCCGGACTGGCAGTCGGCCTTCGCCCTTCCCTCCCCGGCGCTCGCCGCCCTTCCCCGCATCACCAAGAGCCAGCTCCGCGAACATTCGCCCGAAGGCTTCCTGCCCGAAGGACAGGACCTCAAGGCCTTGCTGGCGCGCGGCCTCATCGAAGAAGAAAGCACCTCGGGCACCTCGGGCGCCAGCGTCCGCGTCGTCTTCGGCAAGACCTGGTGGGCGGAGCAGGAACGCCGCGCCCTCGTGCGCAATCCTTTCCTCGCCGGACTCCTCGGCGACCGGCCGAGCCTGCGCCGCGCGGTCCTCACGACGCCCGGCTGCAGCGGCGTGAGCTGCTACAATCGCTGGCTTAACCTGGAACAACGCACCCTCGGCGACAGCCTCTACGTGAACCAGTCGCGCATCCCTTTCACGCTGGGCGAAGAGAAGCTCGCCGGCATGGCCAAGGAGGTCGCCGATTGGGCGCCGGCCTTCCTCGACGTCGACCCGGTGCACGGCGCCTGGTTCGCGCTCTACTGCGAACGTCACGGAATCCGCTTCCCTTCCTTACGCTTCATCCTGACCAGCTACGAATACGCCAGCGTCGTCCATCGCGCCATCATGGAGCGCGTCTTCGGCGTGCCCGTCATCAATCTCTACGGCTCCAGCGAGACCGGCCACCTGCTCGTCGAACATGACGGCGCGATGCATCCGAGCGACGACACGGCCATCCTCGAGAGCACCGCGCCCGACGGCATCGGCGAACTCCTCGTGACCACGCTCACGAATCCTTACCTCCCCCTCCTGCGCTACGAGATCGGTGATTTCGTCGAAGCCACGCCCGCAGGTTTTCGCGTGCACGGCCGCAAGCGCGATGCCTTGCGGGGGGCCGACGGCCGCGTCCTCACCACGCGCCAGGTCGACGAGGCCTTCGCCGGCATCAGCGGCATCGCCCACTATCAGCTTCGCCAGAAGCCGGACGGCTCGGCCCACCTCTGCCTGCTGCCCGCGACCGAGGGCGAGCGCCTGCTCCCCGCCCAAGCGAAGCTGACCGCCGAACTCGGTCGCCTGCTGGGCGCCACCGTCACCGCGGAGTCCGTCGCCCTGATCGCCCCGGAGGATTCGGGCAAATTCCGCCTGACGGTTCGCGAGGCGGCCTAAGCGGCCAAGATTACCGCCCTAACCGGGCCTTTCGGGCTGGAAAAACCGCCCTCCACCCGCCAACTTGGCCTTTTCACCACCATGGAAGTCTACATCGACGGAAAGTTCTACCCCAAGGCCGAGGCCAAGATCTCCGTCTTCGACCACGGCTTCCTCTATGGTGACGGCATCTTCGAAGGCATCCGCCTGTACAAGGGCTGCGTCTTCCGCCTGGACGAACACCTCGAGCGCCTCGAGATGTCCGCCAAGGCCCTCTGCCTCGAGATGCCCTGGTCCCGCAAGGAGATCGCCGAGATCGTCTGCGAATCCTGCCGCCGCAACAACCTGACCGACGGTTACATCCGACTCGTCGTCTCCCGCGGCTTCGGCGACCTCGGCCTCTCGCCGAAGAACTGCCCGACCCCGTCGATCGTCTGCATCGCCGACACCATCAAGCTCTACCCCGAGGAACTGTACACCACGGGCATGCGCATCATCACCGCGCCGACGCGCCGCATCAGCCCGGCCGCCCTGCCGCCGATGATCAAGTCGCTCAACTACCTGAACAACATCATGGCGAAGATGGAAGCCCAGCAGCACGGCTTCCATGAGTGCCTCATGCTCAACGAGCAGGGCTACGTCTCCGAGTGCACCGGCGACAACGTCTTCCTGATCCACAAGGGCCGCCTGATCACCCCCGCCTCCCATGCCGGCGCCCTCGTGGGCATCACCCGCCAGGTCGCGCTCGAGATCGCCGCCGCCCTCAAGATCCCGACCATCGAGACGAACATCACGCGCTACGACGTGTGGAACGCCGACGAATGCTTCCTCACCGGCACCGCCGCCGAGGTCATCCCCGTCATCGAAGTCGACGCCCGCAAGATCGGCACCGGCAAGCCCGGCCCCATCACCGCCAGCATCCTCGCGGAATTCCGCAAGAAGGCTTCGCGCGAAGGCCAGATGATCCGCTAAGCCCGCCTGCGCCCTGACGCGCATGCCCGCCTCCTCCGACCCGACGACCGCCGCCAGCCGTGACGCCACGCTGCGGCGGTTGCTGCGCATCGCTTGGTCGTATCGCTCGGACTGTCTGCAGCTGCTGGGGCTGCAGCTGGCCGTCGTGTTCCTGACCGTCGCGGTCATCGCCCTCGCCGGCGTCGGCATCGACTTCGTCCGCCACTGCGCCGACCGCACGGTGCCGGCGCCGCATCTGCCTTTCTTCGTCCCGGCCGACGCCACCGACAAGGCGGTCTTCGTCTGGCTCGGCGCCGGCATCCTCGTCACCGCCCTGCTGCGCGCCACGATCTCCTACGTCTTCGGACTGGTCTCCGTGCGTTTCCTGCACGGCCGCATCGTCGTCAACCTGCGCTCGCAGGTCTTCGCCAAGCTCCAGCAGCTGAGCTTCCGTTTCTTCGACTCCAACGCCAGCGGCTCGATCATCAACCGCGTGACGTCGGACGCGCACGCGATCCGGCTCTTCATCGAAGGCGTCATCCTGCAGCTCGCGATCATCACGATCACGCTCGTCGCCTGCTCCGCGTACATGCTCCGGACCGACTGGCGCCTCACGCTGGCCTGCCTCTCGGTGCTGCCGTTCCAGATCTGGTTCGCGATCCGCTTCTCGCGCAAGGTGCGCCCGGCCTACGAGGAGAACCGCGACCTGATGGACCGCATGGTGCTCGGCTTCTCGGAAAACGTCCAAGGCATCCAGGTCGTCAAAGGCTTCGCGATGGAGCCGCGGGTGATGGGCCGCTTCGCCGGATGGAGCGAGGACATCCGCGTCCAGAAGCGCAAGGTGTTCGGCGAGATCGCCCTGTTCTGGCCCGTCATCGACGGCCTCAACCGCCTCTCCATGGCCATCCTGATCGGCTACGGGGGCTGGATGGTCGCCCGGGGCGACATCGCCTTGGGGACCGGCTTGGTGGCCTTCGCCGGCCTCCTGCAGCAGTTCTCGACGCAGGTCACCACCCTGGCCGCCGTGGTCGACAACGCCCAGGTCTCCTTGGCCGGGGCCAAACGCATCTTCGAGATCCTCGACACCGACCCCGGCGTCGCGACCAAGGCCGACGCGGCTTCGCCCGGAAGGTTCCTGGGGCGCGTCGCCTTCGAGAACGTGAGCTTCGAGTACCAAGAGAACGCGACGGTGCTCCGCGAGCTGTCGTTCGTCGCCGCACCCGGCCAGCGCATCGCCATCGCCGGCGCCACCGGCGCGGGCAAGTCCGCCCTGCTTTCCCTCATCCCCCGCTTCTACGACCCGCGTTCGGGGCGGGTGACGCTCGACGGACACGACGTCCGCCGCCTGCCCCTGCCGGAACTCCGACGCCAGGTCGGCATGGTCTTCCAGGAGAACTTCCTGTTCTCGAACACCATCGCGGCGAACATCGCCTTCGGCCACCCCGACGCCACGCAGGAACGCATCGAACGCGCCGCCCGCATCGCCGGCGCCCATGCGTTCATCGCCGAACTCCCCGAAGGCTACGAGACGTTCCTCGGCGAAGGCGGCGTCAACCTGTCGGGCGGCCAACGGCAGCGTATCGCCATCGCCCGCGCGCTCCTGCTCGAACCGACGGTGCTGCTGCTCGACGATCCGACCTCGGCCATCGACCCGGAGACCGAGAAAGAGATCATGGAAGCGATGGAAGCCGCCATGGTCGGTCGCACGACCTTCATCGTCGCCCACCGCCTCAGCACGCTGCGCCGGGCCGACCAGATCCTGGTGCTCGAGCACGGCAAACTCGTCCAGGTCGGCACGCATGAACAGCTGATGGCCCAGGACGGCCATTATCGCCGGGCGATCCTCGTCCAATCGGAGGGCGCCGTCGCATGAGCAAGGATCGCCTCGAGATCGCGGTGCGGCGCATCCGCCCCGACGAGGAAGAGCCGGACCGCCTGCCCCTGCGCTGGTCCACCATCGCCCGCCTGCTCGCCTTCACCGGCCCGCACCGCGGCATGCGCAACACCCTGCTGTGCCTCTGCGTCTTCCGCGCGATGGCCCTGCCGGGCCTCGCCTGGCTCGTGGGCCATGTCATCAAAGGACCCGTGACGACGGGCGACGGCCCGGCGACCATCCGGGCGCTGGCGCTCTTCACGGTCTTCTTCGTCGTCGCCGACGTCGCCCTGTACTGGCGCATCCGCCTCGCCCACCAGATCGGCGAGAACGTCCTGCGCGACCTTCGCGACAAACTGATGGCCCACCTGCTCACGCAGCCGCTGTCGTTCTTCCACGCCCGTCGCCACGGCAGCCTGATCAGCCGCATGATCTCGGACATCGAGGCCATGCGCAACGGCATCCAGAACAACTTCTTCATTTCGTTCGTCTCCTTCGGCCAGATGAGTTGCGCGGCCGCCTTGATGCTCTACGCCAACCCGCGGCTCTTCCTCGTCCTGCTGGCCATCGTGCCCTGCCTCCTGCTCGTGCACGGTTTCTTCCGCGGCAAGATCCTCCACGCCTCGCGCGTCCAGCAGGAGACCTTCTCGCGCGTGACCTCCGCCCTGGCCGAGACGGTCCAAGGCATCCGCGTGACGCAGGGCTTCGCGCGCGAGGACACCAACGCCGGCATCTTCACCCGCCTCGTCCGCAGCCTCGCCGGCAACGTGGTGAAGACCGCCAGCCTGACGGCGCTCTACCTGCCGCTGCTCGAACTCAACGCCCAAGGGTTCATGGCCGCGCTCATCGGCGTCGGCGGCTGGGCGGCGCTCTCCGGCACGGGCACGGGCCTCGGCGACCTCGTCACCTTCTTCTTCCTGGCCGACCTCTTCTTCTCGCCGATCACGATCATCGGCACGCAGCTCTCGGAAGCCACGCTCGCGATGGCCGGCGCCGAACGCTACTTCCGCCTGCTGGACACCCCGCCGGCCTGGGCGGACAAGCCGACGGCAGCCGAGTGCCCGCCGCTCAAGGGGCAGGTGGAATTCCGCGACGTACGGTTCGCGTACGTCCCGGATCGGCCGGTGCTCCACGGCATCTCGTTCGTCGCCCGACCGGGACAGGTCATCGCGTTGGTCGGCCACACGGGCTCGGGCAAGTCGACCATCATCGGCCTGCTGGCGAAGTTCCAACTGCCGCTTTCTGGTCAGGCCTTCGTCGACGGCCATGACCTCGCCGACATCCGCCAGGAAACCCTGCGTCGCCAGATGGGCTTCGTCTTCCAGCAGAATTTCCTCTTCGCCGGCACGATCGCCGAGAACGTCAAGGCCGCCCGTCCGGAGGCTTCCGACGAGGAGATCCGCCAGGCTTTCCGGGACCTCGACTGCCTCGACCTCATCGAGGACCTGCCGGCCGGGATCCATACGCCTTGCTCCGAGAAAGGCCGCGGCCTCTCGATGGGGCAGCAGCAGCTCGTCGCCTTCGCGCGCGCCCTGCTGGCCAATCCGCGCATCCTGGTGCTCGACGAAGCCACGAGCGCCGTCGACACGCTCACGGAAGCCCGCCTGCAGGTCGCCCTGGCCCGCCTGATGAAGGGCCGCACCTGCTTCGTCGTCGCGCATCGCCTCAGCACGATCCGCCGCGCGGACTGCGTGATCGTCCTCGCCGACGGACGCATCGTCGAGCGCGGCACGCACGAGGCGCTCCTCGCGGCGCAAGGAGCCTACGCGAGCCTGCACCGCGACTTCCTCAGCTCCACGACCTGAGCGGGCCTACTTGGCGGCCGGGATGTTGCCGAAGTTCGGACGGCGAGGCTTGGCCTGCGTTTCGCCCTTCGCCGGTGCCTTGGGGTCGGTCAGCGTCGTCGGAAACGCGGCGGTGATGCCTTGGGTCCGGACGGTCGCATAGAGGTCGCCGACCGGAGACTGACGGAAGGTCGCGACCTGCAGGTTCTGGTAAGCGATGACCTGATCCTTGGCTTTGACCGAGAGGGAAAGTTCCAGACGGACGGCCTGGCTGCTCGGACCGCCCGAGAAGCGGACGGCTTTCTGGGCGCCAAGGACGACCAACGCGAGGCCTTGCGGGTCCTGATGGACGGGAACGCTCCAGGTCTCGGCGGCGACCAGGTCCGGCGGCAGGACCAGCAGGACGGTCCGGACGGGACCGCCCGGATTGCCGGGATAGACGAGCCGCCGGCGCGCGAGCGGCCAGTAGCGGCGTCCCTGCTCGTCGACGACCTCGGTCCCGCCCGGACCTTCCACGACGAGCATGCGTTCCTTGAGGAACTGGACTTCCGCGGCCGAGAGCCCGGCCGCGACCGCGCCCGCGCGCCGGATCGGGCCTTCGTCGGGCGCGACGTCCGCGGAGACCAGCAGGACGAGTTCGACGGGGCCCGCCACGCGATGGTCGATCCACGCGATCACGCCGTACGGCACCACGGTCATCGCCGCGGCGAGCAGCAAGCCGCCGCCGAGGGCCTTCGGGAAGGCATGATGGGCCAGCAGGGCCGTCATCAGCGCGGCTCCGGCGAAGCCGGCTGCGTGGACCGAGATGTCGGTGCCGAGCGTCCACTGGGCGAGCGCGAAGTCTTCGGGGTATCCGAACCAACGGATCCGGAAGAACATCGCGACCACCCAGAGCGTGCCGGCCGTGGCGCCGACGAGCGGGGCGTAGCGCGGACCGCCGCGCTCATAGACCTTGGTGAGCAGCGCCGAGAGCAAAGCGGCGAAGAGACCGCCGAAGAAGGCGTCCTTCAGCGACGCCACGCCCGTCAGGGCGGCGGCGAGCACCAGGAAGCCCCAGGTGAACCAGTACGTCCGGGCGTAGGTCTTCATTCCCCGACGATGGTGCCGGGAGGCACGATCGCGCCCTTCTTGACGACGATCACGCCGTCACGGACGAACAAGGCGTCGGTCTCCCACTTCTCGGGCAGGCCGGTGGGGGCGAGACGGCAGCCGGCGCCGATCCGCGCGTTCTTGTCGATGATCGCGTTGCGGATGAGGCAGTTCGGGCCGACGCCGACATCAGGGCGGCCCAGGGAGTTGTTCCTGGCAAGGTCATGCGGACGCTCGAAGGCGTCGGCGCCCATCATGACCACGTTCTCGAGGCGGGAGCCGGCGCGGATGACGGAACGTACGCCGATCACGCAGCGGCTGAGTTCGGAGTCGTCGACGATCGCGCCGTCGGCCATCAGGACGCGCGCCGAGCGGGCGCCGTTGAGCTTGGCCGGAGGCAGGTAACGGGCGTGCGTGTAGACCGGATTCTGGCCGTCGAAGAAGTCGAACGGCGGCACCGGGTCGGTGAGGGTCAGGTTGCATTCCCAGAAGGAGCCGACCGTGCCGATGTCTTCCCAATAACCGTCGAAGACGTAGGCCATCATGCGCTTCGAGGCGAGCAAGGCCGGGATGACTTCCTTGCCGAAATCGGTCTGGGTATGGTCGGCGAGGGCTTCGCGCATGACCTTGCCGGAGAACAGGTAGATGCCCATGGAGGCCAGGCAGTAGGGCCTGTCGGACTTGTCGGAGAGACGCGCGCGGGCGGTTCCGCCCAGGACGAGAGAAGAGATCACGGCCGGATCCTTGGGCTTCTCGACGAATTCCACGATGCGGAGGTCGGCGTTGACACGCATGACGCCGAGGGCGCTGACCTGGTCGGACGGCATGGCCTTGGCGGCGATGGTGACGTCGGCGGCGTTCTCCATGTGCTGGCGGGCGAGCTCGTCGAAATCGAGGCGGTAGAGCTGGTCGCCGGAAAGGATGAGCACCAGGTCCTCGTCCTTGAGGTTGTAGTGGTGCAGGTTCTGGCGGACGGCGTCGGCCGTGCCCTGATACCAGGACTCCTTGTCGCCGGTCTGCTCGGCGGCGAGGATGTCGACGAAGCCGCGGCCGAAACCGTCGAACTTATAGGTCTGCTGGATGTGCTTATGGAGCGAAGCGGTGTTGAACTGGGTCAGGACGAAGATCTGGTTGAAGCCCGAGTTGAGGCAGTTGCTGATCGGGATGTCGACCAGGCGGTAGTTGCTGGCGAGCGGGACGGCCGGCTTGCAGCGGTCCTTGGTCAGCGGGTAGAGGCGGGAGCCACGACCGCCCCCCATGATGATGCTGATGACGCGAGGAAGGGAGGGCATGGCGGGAGGACCTACCTTCCCTCCGCTCGCCCTTGTCCTCAAGCGGAAAAGGGCGAATGGCGGCTTGAAGGCGGCACCGTGACAGGGTTGCATCCGCTTCCGCATGGCCTTCGCCTTCCACATCCTCGGCACGAGCAGCTCCGGCAACTGCTCGCTGCTGGAGGCGGGCGGCGTGCGCGTCATGCTGGACGCCGGCTTCCAGGGGCCCCGGCTGGAAGCCTCCCTGCAGAAGCTCGGCATCGAAGCGCGGGCCCTCGACGCGGTCTTCATCACCCATGAGCACGCCGACCATTGCGTCGGCCTCCCCGCCCTGCTACGCCAGAACCCCCGGCTGAAGGTCTTCGCCAACCGCGAGACCGGCCGCCGCATCAAGGACTCGCTCAAGTCGCAGCCCGACTGGCAGCTCTTCGAGACCGGCACGACCTTCGATTTCCGCGGCCTGCAGGTGACGTCGATCCCCATCCCGCACGACGCCGCCGACCCCGTCGGGTTCGCCTTCGACCTGCCCTCCGAGGACGCCCGTCCCGCCAAGCGCCTGACCTGGCTGACCGACCTGGGCCACGCCACCCCCGTCGTGAAGCACCACGTGGCCCTGGCCGACATCCTCGTGCTCGAGGCGAACTACGACGACGAGATGCTCGACCTCTCGAAGCGCCCGGCCTCGCTCAAGCAGCGCATCCGCGGCAACTTCGGCCACCTCTCCAACGTCCAGACCAAAGACCTGCTGCTCGGCCTGCGCGAATGGCAGACCACGGAGCTCTACCTCGGCCACCTCAGCAAGGAATGCAACCGTACCGTCATCGTCGACGCGCTGATGAACGAAGTGCGCGACCGGAAGACCGACCTCCGCATCACGGTGGTCGATCCCCTGGAAGACAATCCCGTCAGCCTCTGGTGAGGCTTACTTCTTCGGCGGCACCGGGACTTCGTCGCCGGCGGCAGGCGCGGGCGGGGGCGCGGGCACCGCGCCCGTCGAACGGATGACGGCGCTTTCGGCGACGGACTTCGCGAGGCGCTTGACCGCGGCGCCGCAGGCCGGCGAGGCGGGATTGAGGTCCTGCGCGGAAAGCCAGGCCGTGAGCGCGGCGGCTTCGGCGCCATCCTTCTCGAGCTTCTCGGCGAGGCCGATCAGCTGGGCGTAGTTGGCGACCAGCGGGGCGATGTCGGAGCGCGTCTTGGCCAGCACGAGGTCGTCCGACTCGGTCTTGTAGACCTCGACGATGACGTCCCAGGCCAGGTAGGGATTGTTCTGCGAGGCCAGCACGGCGGCCTTCTGGATGTTGGCGTCGAGTTCGCCCACGCGATTGACGACCTTGCGGAGCTTCTCGGAGCGCTCCTTGTCCTGCGCGAGCGCCAGGGCGTATTCGAGCTTCTTGTTGTAGATATCGCGCCATTTCGCTTCGGCGAAAAGGCGGTCGAACTGAGGGACCATCTGGGCCATCGTGTCCTGACGGCTCACGACCTGCGTGGCGAAATCCTTCACGCCGGGGTTCTGCGGCCAGATCTTGGCGGCGCGCTCGAGGGCGGCCTCGGCCTTGGCGTTGTCGCCGGCCAAGGCGGCGGCCTTGGCGGAGAGCAGCGACATGTTCGAGGCGTTCATGGCGTTGGTGACCTTCGAAAGGATCGGGGCGCCGGGGAAGTCGCGGGCGCGGCCGCGGACCTTGTTGACGTAACCCTCGACGTTGCCGAGGTCATGTTCGTCGCCGAGCCGCTGGAGCTCACGGAGGTCCTTCCAGAGGGCCAGCATCTCGCGCTTCTTCTCCTGCGGGTAGGCCATGACGACCGGCTCGAACTCGCCGAGGAAGAAGGTCTCCTGCAGGCGCTCGAAGGCGCCGTAGAGCTCGCCCTGCTTCACCAGATCATCGACCGTCTGCATGCCCTTGGAGGTGTCCTTGATGGCTTCGCGGGACAGCATGTCGAAGGATTCCAGGGTCGGGACGAAGTCGGAGATCGGGAAGAACTCCTTCACTTCCTTGGCGCCGACGACGATGTTCTGGCTGCCTCCCTTGAAGAGCACCCGGTAGAAGGCGCTGGTGATGAGCGAGTGGCGGTAGCGACGCGCCATGAGGAACGACACCATCTGGGACTGGAACTCGATCTTGGCCTTGAGTCCGAGCGCGGTCATCTCGGCGTTCTTGGCGAGGATCTCCGCCTGCGTGCGGGCCTCGTCCTTGACCTTGTAGCCGAGCTCGGTGGCGCCGGTGGAGGTCTTGCCCAAGGGCTTCGACTTCGAGGCCGTCTGGGAATTCGCGGCCGTGGCCTCCTCTATCATGTCGGCGCGGTTGATGATGATGCCCTCCTGGACCTTGCGGAGGGTCTCGAGCTGGTTCTTGGTGACCTCGATCTGCCGGAACTCCTGCTTCATCACCCAGATCTTCTGCACCTGGGACGCGATGGTGAGCGAGTTGTTGGCGTCGATGTCGAACTCCGCGGCCTTGAAGAGCAGGTTGAAGGCCTCCTGCTGGTTGCGGTAGTAATTTTCCTGGTTGATGGACTGGGCCGACAGCAGGAACTGGATCTGGTCGAGGATGGCCACGTAGCGCTTCATGTCGCCGCTGTCGGTCGGGGCGGCCAGGTAGCGCTCGAAGCGCGCGCGGACGGCGCGGGAGTTGCCGAGGTTCATCGTCGTCCCCTTCCACTGCATGGTGCCGTTCTCCATGTCCACGGAGTCGCTGTTGACGTTGAAGATGCGGTCGGCGCCGCCTTCGGCCGTGGAGCTCTTGTAATCGCCGGCGGTGCCGCCGGAGGTCACCGTGCCGCCGGGCGGCGGCGCCTGGGCGAAGCCGAGCACGGTCATCGCGCACCAACCGAAGCAACTGAGGAGAGTGTGACGCATGGCGGAAAGATCAGAAGCGCTCGAGGGCTTCGACGACGAGCAGGTCACGGGTGACGCGCAGCTTGCACTTGAAGCGCTGGCCGACCTCGAAGGAGTCGGCGGAGCCGGCGGGGACGAAGACCGGGATGCGGCCGGCGGGACGCGTCGGGTCCTTCTCGATCGGCTTCACGGCGAGCACGCGGCCGCGGCCTTCGACGAAGGCGAGCTGCTGCTCGACCTGGCATTCGAGGCGGTAGGAATTGCCTTGGAGCGTGGCCCAATCCTTGCGGTAGGCCTCGACCGAGAACGGCGTGAGCTCGGCGAACTTGCCGCCGCCGCCCATGCGGGGGACGACGATCGCCACGAGGACCACGATCACGACGACCGGGATTCCGAGGGCGAAAAAGAGGGGGTTGATCTTGGACATGAAAACGGGGCGGGGACTGCCCGATCCCAAGCCTAACCAGGTTTGGGATTTGTTCCAGCGATTTCCCTTATGACGAAAATCAGCCGCCCGCCCGCTCCTAGGGGATTCCGCCCAGCCCTCAGTTCCAGCGCTTCTGCTGGCAGCCGTACACGACGAGGCAGAAGCCGACCAAGCCTTGGATCAGCAGCACGGCCAGGCCCTCGGCGGTGCTGGCCACGTAGGCGGTCTGATTCGGCATGCTCGCCGTATAGGCGTCGTAAAGCGGCTGCCCCATCATGGACTTCATGTAGCCCGACCAGCCCCAGTAGGAATTGATGAACGGACGGCAGACCCAGGTCAGCGCGGCAGGCAAGGCGAGCACGACCCCGGAGAGCGGCAGCTGGAAACCGACGAGGTAGATCGACAGCAATGAGGACTTCTCCGGCGAAGTCAGCATGGCCGAAAACCCGAGACAGACGACCGACATGGAGACGCAGCTGGCGGCGAGGATGGCGAGCTGCTCCGCCCACGGTCCCGGGAAGTTGCAGATCAGTTTCACGAACAGGCACATCCAGACGCCTTGGAAGATCGCCACGAGCGAGACGAAGACGATCTTGGAGAAGGCGTAGGCCCACGGACGCAGGCCGGTCATGCGCTCCTTCTCGTAAAGGATGCGCTCGGCGGAGATCTCGCGGCCGCCGTTGTTGGCGCCCATGAGCGTGAGCAGGATGACCTGGAACATCACCAGGCCCGCGGCGAGGCCGGCGAGCTGGGCGTTCGACATCTGCACCTTCAACGCCTGCTGCACCTCCGCCATCGACGCGGTATTGCGGTCCATGGGGATCTTCAGGACGTCCCAGGCGCCCTCGAGGTTGAAGATGATGACGAGCAGCGGGAAACCGAAGGTGATCGCGAGCGTCAGGCCGAGGTAGCCGGTGTCGCGGAAGAACAGCTTGAGACGGCGGGACAGCAGCGTCGAGAACTGCGAAAGGCCGCCCGGCACCGTGGGTTCGGCGAGGGGCTCGACCTCGGCGGGCGCGCCGACCTTGGCGACGGCGACCTCGAACGAATCCTGATGCTCGGCCTGATGGATGGCCCAACGGTCACGCCATGTGGCGAGGTCCGAGGCGTTCAACACCTCGTAAAGACGCAGGCCGTCGGGGATGCCGAAGTAGCCGAGAAGCTCGGCGGGCGAGCCCTGGAAAACCACGTCACCCTGATAGACGACCGTGACCCAATCGAACTGGTCGAGCTTGCCGAGATTATGGATGATGCAGACGAAGCTCTTGTGGCTCGTCTCCGCGAGGTCGCGCAGGAGGGCGAGGATCTGGTCTTCGGATTGCGGGTCGAGGCCGGAGGTGACCTCGTCGCAGACCATGCAGGGCGGGTCGAGCGTGAGCTCCAAGCCGAGGGAAAGACGGCGCAGCTGCCCGCCGGAAAGGGCCGAGACGCGCTTGTCGCGGTGCGGGGCCATGCCCGTGACGCCCAGGACGGACTCCAGCCGACGCCCACGCTCGGCGGCGTCAGGGACCGCCAGTTCCAGCGCATACTCCAGGGACTCGGCGACGGTCAGCTGCGCCTGGGCGGCCGTGAACTGCGGAGCGAAACCGACCTTGCCGACCAAGTCTTCGGTGCAGGTGATCCGCTGGCCGGCGAGGCACGCTTCGCCCGTCGAGGGCAGGATGCCCAGGATCGCCTTCATCAAGGTCGTCTTGCCGCAGCCCGAAGGGCCGATCACGGCGTTCAGACCCCGAGGAAGGAAGCGGGCGTTGGCGCCGTCGAGGATGACGGGCCCGTCGTTACCCGCCTGCACGGTGAGGTTCTGGCAGCTCAGCATCGGTTGTAATCTTGCTTCGGCACCCCCGTGGGTAAAGGATTAACGCCATGAACCCCAAAGCCCTCGCCGCCGCCCTGCTCGCGACCGCCGCCCTCGCGCCCCAGGCCGAAGCCTTCAACATGACGAAGAAGGCCATCCGCAACCAGGGCATCTTCGGCATCAAGGTGAACAACACCGACATGGCCTTCTACGGCCGGGCCGACGCGATCCTCTCGATTTCCTTCCAAGAATACACCACCGGCTCCTTCATCGTCGCCGAGGTGGTCATCGACATGAAGGACTCCAACCAGCAGCTGCGCATCTATAACGCCCGTCCGCCCGGCACCGCCGACGTCGCCAACCGCGCCAACCGCGCCAGCGCCGCCAACTCCCAGAACCGCGGACTCGACCCCAAGGATGCCAGCAAGCTGCCGATTCCCGGCCCGCTCGCCATGGTCGAATCCAAGGTCAACAACGTGGTCAGCAACACCACCGGCGACCTCGTCGTGAAGACCTACCCGACCACCACCCATGCCAAGACGGTGGAGATGGTCGTCACGAGCAAGAGCGAGCTGCAGCACCTCTACTCCAAGCTCATCACCCTTTACACCGGCTTCGAGGTGGAAGCCGTCGACGGCGCCTCGGTCGAAGGATCCAACGGCGCCACCGCCGCCGCGACGGCCGCGGGCGCCACCGCCGCCAAGATCAAGATCAACCAGATCGGCGGGGTCCTGTTCACGCTCGAGTAAGCCGGGGCCACCCCGAGCCCCCTGTTTTCAAGGGCCCCACGCCCCCTGCCCTCCTTTCGGGCAAGTCCGGCTTGACCGTTCCCGAGGGCTTCGCTTGTGTCCGCCCTTACTCCCATGGCCTCCCTACCTGTCAATCGCATCAAGAAGAAGAACATCATGAGCTACAATGGTGAGCTCTGCATCGTTCTCGAGTGCCTCGTCCGCACCCCCCCGAACAACGCCTCCTACGTCCAGATGGAACTCCGCTCCATCAAGACCGGCGCCAAGATCCCGGTCCGCTGCGGCATCGGAGTCAGCTTCGAAGTCTTCGACAACAGCATCAAATCCCTCGAATTCTCCTACGAAGCCGACGGCAGCTACGTCTTCGCCGACACCAACACCAACGAGGAATACTACATCTCGGCCGCCACCCTCGCGGACTCCAAGGAGTTCCTGATCTCGGGCACGTCCTACATGGTCCTCTTCGTCGAAGACAAGCCGGTCACCGTCGACCTCCCCCCGTCCGTCACCGTCGAGGTCCTCGAAGCCCCTCCCGCCGTCAAGGGCGACACCGCCGGCAACGTCCAGAAGACGGTCACCTGCGAGAACGGCCTCCAGGTCAACGTCCCGCTCTTCATCAAGCAGGGCGAGAAGATCAAGGTCAGCACCGAGAATAAGGAATACCTCGGTCGCGCTTAAGCCGCCCTTACCGGCGACGCGACGAACCCCGGCCTGCCGGGGTTCTTTTTTGGGCGGAAGGAGCGTAGACCCGCAGGGATTCGAACCCCGACAAAGTGAACCAAAATCACTTGTGCTACCGTTACACCACGGGTCTGCGCACCCCGACTGAACATCGGTTCGCGGGTCGGAGTCAAGCGAGACCAAGGCGGGGTTGACGCTGGGGTTTCTTGGGCTCATTTCCCCTGTATGCCCGCCACCGCCTCCCAGAAGCCGAAGTACCGTCGTATCGTGCTGAAGATCAGCGGCGAAGCCCTTCGCAACGACGTCACCGGCGAATCCATCGACAGCGCCGTCCTCGACCGCCTCGCCGAAGAGCTCCGCTCGATCCAGAAGGTCGGCACCCAGGTCGCGGTCGTCGTCGGCGGAGGCAACATCTTCCGCGGCCTCGCCGGCGCGCGCGCCAACGGCACCGACCGCACCACCGGCGACAACATGGGCATGCTCGCCACGGTCATCAACGGCCTCGCCCTCATGGACCGCCTCGAGAAGGCCGGCCTGGAATGCCGCGTGATGACGGCCATCCCGATGGACCGCATCGCCGAACCCTTCATCCAGCGCCGCGCCACCCGCCACCTCGAACGCGGCCGCATCGTCATCTTCGTCGCCGGCACGGGCAACCCGTACTGCACGACCGACTACGCCGCCGCCCTCCGCGCCAACGAGATCGGCGCCGACGCGATCCTCAAGGCCACCAAGGTCGACGGCGTCTACGACAAGGACCCGATGAAGCACAAGGACGCCAAGCGCT
>Ga0222712_10002099_pt1 | contig 23385 bp, 32 predicted proteins | sample C33_657DmetaG_FD_165043 | JGI IMG/M metagenome (GOLD analysis project Ga0222712, IMG submission 165043) | Estuarine water microbial communities from San Francisco Bay, California, United States - C33_657D | ecosystem: Environmental > Aquatic > Marine > Unclassified | place: USA: California... | reverse complement strand
TCCTGGTATCTATTTCGTTTTTTGGAGTGGTCCACATTTGCTATACGTTTTGATGGAGCTGGTTTTCTACCTCTAGGTTTACCTTGATATGAATTGTCATCACCTAAACCACGTTCCCATAGAAAGTTTTGTTTACGTATTATATTGACTAAGTAGTCTCTACGTTCTATATAATCTGGATCTTCTATATTATTCATAGTTTCTGTGTGAATTATTTGTTACAACTCCATCTTCAATAATAAGATATTCTCCTGATGTCTCCAAACAATCTATTAAAAAATATCTATTACCTGTTGCTTTACCTTTAATGTCCATTTCCTTTATTTGGGTATGTCCTACAACTTGAATAACTTCTTTTCTTAATGTATCATAATTTGCTCTCATTAATGATTTTGGTCTAATCCAAATTGGAGATTGTTCTTTATCATCACCGTAAGGATCTATATTAAATTCTGGATTTCTAAATTTACCAAAACCAAATGTAAGTGGTTTATATTTAAACATTTCATTTAAATCATCAGCAATATTTTCTACTCTCCATTTATAACTAAAAGCAAAATCCATAAATACACTACTTACACCAGCGTGGCTAAATAAAAATTCTCCATCTTGATAAGCCATTTGTAAGTGTTGTTTGTTATCTTCTAATAAAAATTCAATTGCTGGTCTATAACCTGCTTTATAACCTGAATATGTTTCATCAATACCTCTCATATAATGATAATCATGATTACCGATTAACATAATAACTTCCTTACCACTTGATTTCTTATATTCAATAATATCTAAAAAGTTATTTATTTGGTCTGAAGGTGGAATCTCAAATGAATCAAAGTAATCACCTATGAAAATTACTTTATCTGCATTTTCATGTTCAACTATTTTTTTCCATACATTATTACCATGGACATCCCCTATCGCTATTGTCTTCATTTGCTACCTCCATTATTTTTTCCATAAAACTATTTGCATTATAATCTCTTCTTGAGATTAGTTCTTTTAATCTTACTAATTTTTCTTTATCATCTTTAACATTCGCATTATGTTCTTCTACTCTCATTAACATTTTTTGAATGGCTCTTAAATTATGATAATATAGTTTAGCATTATCCATAAATGCTTCCATTCGTTTCCAATACTTAAATGTGACACTTGATCTAATATCTAAAGCGTATCTCATTCTATAACTGTAAGTTATACTTGGATGAACTAATTTTACTTCAAAATCATTATAAAAAATAGTCATTGTATCTTTTAATCTAATGATTTCATCATTGAAAATATCCAATTTGAAGTAAACTTCTCTATTTAAATCAGGATAATCGTTTCCTGGTTCACTATATGTTTTAGAAAACTGCCACATATGTGCTTTAGGATCAAATGATGATTTTTCTATCATTTCCTCTTGATTATAACCAGAATGTGTATCTCTTAAACCAAAGAAATTCTTTAATATATTATAATCTTCTTCTGTAAATTCATCTATTAAACCGAGATCAAAATCACCTATTATATCATCCATCGGTTCAAAACCTAATAATTTAAGAGACAAACTACCTGTTAACACTAATTTGTTATTAGCTGCTAACATAGGTAAAATGTACTGCTCAAATTGTTTTTGACGATCTACACTGGTGAAATCATGAGCTGTAAATAGGTTCTTTTTAAATTCCAATCTCATTAACCCAGTGTCTGGGTTTAAGTTGTATATTATATTCATAACCTTATTTTTGTTGTTTTCCTTTGTTGTAAGCGTAAATTAGAATTGCTAAAAATATGATTGGTGCGATCAATATATGCATAACCTTTAATTTTTTATATAATTAAATATAATCAAAGGACTTCGGTCAATCTAATTTTTCTATGGCTTCTTGTAATGCTTGTTTTATAGCGTTGGATATGGTCATTTTTGAAAATGGTATTTTTCCATCTTGCAATTCAATCATCACTGTTCTAACGTCTGTACTTGAAGCACCTTTACCTTCTAATACATTACCCATAAAATGTAATTTAATTCCTATTTCAGTTGTTTGAGTGGCTGTACCCACGCCTCCAAAACGTAGTGATGATGAAGGCATTCCAATATAAAATATCTCAATTGCTATCGGTTCACCAACATCTGATAGACAGTGTTTTTCACTTAATAGCTCATCTGCTGTTTGTTTAATACCGAAACGAACATCTCTAGTTGATAATTGTTTTAATTTAGCAGTTACATATACTGTATCTACTTTAACACATGCTTGTTGTGCTTGTGTTGTGAATGGAAATAATAATAAAAATAATAAAATGTATTTCATAATTAAAATTTAAGTGTTGAACCAATTAATATAGTATGCATCAAACCCCATTTTGGCGTTGTATTCATATTTCCTCTGTAAGTTAAATTTAATTTAAAACTCTTTGACAATTGTAAACTAAAAGCATTACCTACAACTGCGTTGAATGTGGTTGAAGTACTTGTAAAATCTTTTCCTATATCATAATAAGGAGAACAGAATGTTATAAACGCTTCTGGTTTGTATTGTATTTTGCTTGTTATTTTAAATTCTTTCTGAATTAGAAATGCTGTATAAGGTACTAAAACATAATAAGGATTTATATTGTCTTTATCTCTATTTTCAACTATAGCCACTCCAAATTGAATACCTGAACTTAGATCTTTTACTTTTTTAGAAAACCAAACTCTAGTTACACTAGTACCTCTATTATATGTTGAACCCATTTTACCAAAGTTTAAATGATAATACCAGTTTTTATTTCTATAATAGAGTGAATATGTTTGTTGAGTGAAATCAAATGTTGTTAAAGCATTTATACCAAATCCTTTACCATAATTAAATTTACCCCAACTTAAACTAGTACCTGGTCTGAATGCAGGTTGATCAGTTTCGTAAGTATTACTTCCTATAAATGTTAAGTCAGCTGAATTTAGTATTTGATTTGGTTTAATTATACTTCCACCACCAAATGATCTAGATTGTGCTCCCATAATCCCATTTTGTGTTGTACCAAATTCTTGATTTGTAGTAGTTGTTGTAGTTGGAGGGGGAGGTGGTGGAGGATTAATTTGCCCAAACGATAATATAGGTAATAATATAAGTAATAAAATCTTTTTCATAATTAATAACTTACTGTCCCTGAATAACCAGGTGATATTATATAATAGTTTGTTGTTGTACTAGCAGTCATTGTAGGTGTTGTAATACTACTTATACCAGGATAAGTTGCTTTTATATTAGCTGTTGTTGCTTTAATAGCATTATATTGTGCTGTTGTAAATAATAATGAATTAGATATATCAATCCAACTAGCAAATATATTCCATCTTTTAGCATTAACATAATAAGCATCTGATATTGTTATAGCTCCATCATTATTTACATCATACATATAATAATGAATACCATTAAATGTTGTTCGTTTATTTACTACATTAGATATAGCAGTTATATCAGTGTTAGTTGGTATTGTAACTGGATTAGGAGCTGATATTTCAGCATACCATTCTACTGATGGGTTTGTTGCTCCTGAGTAAACGTAATATCCTAATGAGTTAGTATAAACTGTTGATTCTAAAGTCCAGCTAGTGTAATTTACAATATATTCAAATTCAAGTACATAAGGTAAAGAAACACCATTTGGTAAGTCATTCCATTTACCACCACCAACAAATTGAACATAATCTTCATTACCGGCATTGTTTGGTTCTCCAGGATTCCAAGATGTATAAGAATAAGCCTCTCCAGTTACCCACCTCCAAACACCTTCAGTTACTTCATCTGTTAATCCAATCCAACCTGAAGGCCATAAATTAAAAATAAAAGTATTTTCAGCTGCTGTTGTTACAGTAACTAAATGTCCACCCATAGCTTCACAGTTTGCTTTTGCTGTTAACCAAAATGCCGAACCTGTAGATCTGTAATATGAATGACCATTATAGTTATTCTGAGATGTAAATCCTGTTAAAGTTGGAGTTGTACGTTTATATATTTTGATTGGAACATTAACTGCTGGTGATCCACTTGCTGTGTAAACATAACCACTATAGGTAAATGTTTGAGCTAAACCTACAAATGATAATAAAACGAATAATATAGTTAATATGTGTCTCATTATAATGCTATTCTAGAACCTACTATAAATGAATAATTTAAAGCACCACTACCTACTTGATAAGCGCCCCCTAAATTTAAATTAATTTTAAAGTTTTTAGTTAAACTAACGTTTGTACCTATTGAAGGTAATAATACTAATGGTGATTTTAAAAGTAAATCATTATAATATTGCATGTAAGGTGAATAAACTAATAAGTTAGTTAGTTTAACACCTATTACTTTTGCTATTTTAAAATCATACATTGCACCTACAATAACTGAAGTACCAATTAGTTTCTGTTTATAAATATGGCCATATGAACCTGAAGCCATATAAACTAACTTAATACCAGCCCAATTTACTACTTGTCCAAATGCAACTGAATTATATAATGCTCCTTTACCTTCAAACCCAAGTGATATTGTATTTGATAATAGTGTAGTTCGTTTCTTTCCTATCCAACCATAAAACCCAGTAATGTTAGGTCCTTGTATTTGGGTAGAATAATCAAATAAACAACCACTTGTTCTTAACCCATCCCATCTAGTTGAAGTATAACCACCTGATATTTTACCACCTCTAGATTTATCTGTATTACTATAAGCAACTAAATCACTTGATCCAATTACAGTTGGTTTTAATACATTTTGTTTTTGGTTTGAAGTTGATTTATTATTACTACCTCCACTTTTACTTCCACCACCACCTGAAGAACTACTTCCGCCTCCACCACTATCACCTCCACCATCTGATGATTTAATACTATTACTTGTTCCACTCATTACATCAGATCCACCTCCAGCAGCATCATTACCATCACCAGTTCCTGTTCCATCTCCCGTTCCACCACCAACATCACCTCCAGTTCCTCCACCTGTACCTCCAGCATCACTACTTACATCTATATCAGGTGTAGCTGGTGGTTCATTAGGGTCTGGAGCATTTGGGCTTGGAAATGATAAATTAGCAACTGTATTAACTATACCTGTTAATGTAACAGTTGTACTTTGAGATTGTGTGATTACATTTGTAACACCTACACCTGCGCAAGGTGATGTTACATGATAAACATCATAAGTACTTTTAACCCAACTATCAAAAACACCATTTGTTAAATCTATTAAATCGAATGACTTAACTTGATTAAAGTATGTTACTGCTATTTGACTTTGTCCTAATGGAACTGATATTTTCTTTAAATTACCATCACAAGGATCATAGTAAGCATAGTTGAAGGACTGACTGTAACCAGCCAATCCAACAAGTACTAACAATATAGTTAGCAAATATTTCATTATTTATTTACTTTAGAAGTCACAGCTAATACTGAATCCAACATCGCCATGGATGGATCGCCGTAACCTTCTTCAGTAAAACTACTACCTCCTGTAACTGCACTATCAACAGCTGCTGCAGCTGCTCCTTCAGTTAAGCAAGGATCATTTTCTACTTCTTTAACTATTTCTTTATAATCAATAATCATTTTTTCAATATGAACTATTGTTTGAACTAGTTCTTTATTTCGTTCAATTAAAGGTTCACATCCTGTACTTTTAAAATAAGTGTGTAATACAGCACCTAATGTAGTAAAGGATAAAATAATTACTAATACAATTAATCTTTGTTTAGCACTAAATTGTTTTAATATGTTTGCTATCTCTTTCATTATGATTTAAATATTCCTTTTTTAATCATTTTTAAAATAACATTTACTGAAGCACTTTCTAATGCTTTTTTAGTTGTAATACCAATTGTTGATTGGTTAAACTTAATATCATCTACATCACTTAATATTGATGAAGTTTTCACTGTTGATGCTTCGCCTAAATCACTACCTGTGATTATTTCTCCTGATTCAGCATCTACAAATTTAATTTGTAAACCTAAACGAGTTGTTTGAGTGGCTGTTGCTTTACCTTTCATTTTTACCACTTCGTCTTCTGAAACACTGAAATCATATACCTCAATATAAACGAAATATTTAGCTAATAGAATTTTACCTTTACCATCTAATTTGTTTTCAGTAAATCCTTTAGCTGATGCTTTAAATTGGTTAATCATTCTTTCTTTGATTTCCAATTTATCTTCTGTGAATTTGAAACGATTTGTTTCTTCTAAGAATTCAATTACTATGTTTGTAACACCTAATCCAATACGTTTGTCTTTTAAATCAGGATACATTTCATATAACTCTTCACTAATACCAATCTTTAATAACTGAATAGGTATTTTGACAGTGTCCTTGTAATTGAGAACACTGTCTAATGAAATACCTTTTTCAAATCTTGCTTTGTACGTATCGGTTTTTATTGAACCAATCTGTGCTGAAGTGATGAATGGTATTAATAACATTAATGCTACTAATAACTTTTTCATTAATCTTCTTTTGTTGATGTAGCGATATCTTTTTTCATAGCTGTAAATTTATCAAAAGATGATAAACCTAAACAACCAAAAGCTAATAATGCTACCGCGTTAACTAATGTAGGTGAAGGTGCTTGATCAGCTGGAGAGAATGAGTTGTGATACATTGTAACACAAAGTGCTACTGTAGCTAACAAACCACAAAGTCTCTTCATTGATACTTTACCTGTTTCGTCGTAGAATAATTGTTTCATGTTTATGGGTTTTTAGTTATTAATTACCAAGGAGCTTCTTCTGTTTCGCTCTTTTTAGCTGGTTTTTCTTTTGCTGCAGGTGCTGCTTTTTCTACTACTCTTTCTTTGATGATAGTATTAGTTCCACCTGATTGTTTTTGTTGGTTAGTGTTATTGTTTTGCAAGTTAATAACAACTGGAGCAGCAGGAGCTGCTTGTTCTGTTTTAGTTTCTTCTTTAGATTCACTACCACCGAATAAGTGAGTTGTAACCCAAGTACCACCTGCTAATACTGCTGTTGAAATAGCACCAACAATTGTTTTTTTAAGACTTGACCAAGTGCCTTCACTGGTCTCTACTTTTTGTTCTTCTGACATTTTATTAAGGATTTAAAGTTGATGATAATGATGTTCCGTCTTCTTCGTCTACTTTCTGAATTAACATTTTGTCTCTATCTTCAGAGTTAAACCAGTAGTCTACTACTTTATTTAAGTTACCTACAAATGCACCTAATAGAATAAGTAACATTTCTTTCCAGTTTTCAGCTATCTCTAATTTAAACATAACGGCCATATTAATACCGAATATGATAAAGAAGAATAAGAATAATACAATACCCGTAATTTTCCAACGGTTTGATTGCATTTGTTGTAACATAAAGTAAAAACGATTTTTATCTTCTACTTTAACTGGTTCTGATTGACCTACGAGGCCTTTGATTGTGTCTTTGATTTTGCTCATTTTTAATAATGGTGTTTTGTTTTATGAATTTGATGATGGTAATAATTACCCTTACATCCATATTTTGGCCTAACCATAACTATACATGAACCGAGCATCATTACGACAATAAATATTAATAACTTTTTCATTTTAATTTAGTATTACTTTACTAGATGTTTTATAATTACCAGTGCTTAAATTAGCTACATACATACCTGCTTTAAAATCACTGATGTTTGCTTTATATGTATAAATACCCTTAGGTATATTTCCCTCAACAACTGTATAAATTTTTCTTCCATTTTGATCAAATAAAGCAACCATTGTTTGACCATCTTCTGGTACTGCAAATTGAATTGTTATATCACCTGTTGTTGGATTTGGACTAACTTGTATAACCGCTACAGCATCGTCCTGAATTGCATTTGGATTTTTAATTCTTTTAATCTCAACTCTACCATCTGTAGGTGTTATGTTTAAGTCAGTCGCTGTACTGTTACCCGCGAATTTGCGAGTAACGTACAACGGTGATACATTCCAATCTGCTTTAGGTTTTAACGCCTGGAATTGAAGTGTTAGAACTTGTTCTTCATTATCTAATAAGTGTTCGTTATTCGACACATCATATCCTCCCCACTCAACTACTCCGCTATTTGGATTTACAAATGACATCCAATTACCAACTTTTTCTTCAGCTATTACGCCTTTAAATGCTAATAATGTTGTATCAAATCTCATCGCAAGCTGTAATGCTCCTAATCTTTCACCATTAGTAAAAACCTTTATAGGTATGTTTACTAAATTACCTTCATCAACTGATAAAGATGGCAATCTAACTTCAATCGTGTTCAAGTTAGCCAAGTATTCGACTGTTTCGTCTATAATATAGTCACTATTGTTCGGGTTAGTAATTTTTATAGGCGTCAGTCTTGCCATTCATATACCCGTACCATTAGCATCACCCATACCTAACACGTAATAAGTTACTGAGTTTGGTTGGCCTGCTACGATATCATAGGTAAAGTTAGTTACACCTGGTGTAGTTGCTGTTAAGTTAGTTGTTGCTGTACTAATTGTATTGTATTCAGCTGCTGTAAAGAATTTAATATCTTTAACGTTGTTAACCCAAGTATTAAATCTACCTGCGATTCTACCGAATATTACATAAGCATCTGAGATTGTAATTTGATTATCACCATTTACATCAGATGAATGGAAATCAAATCCTGCTGGTGTTGCTGTACCTAATACGAATTGGTTTACTTTTTGAGCATCTGCTACTGAAACGATGTTACCAGTTGATATTGTATCGCCTTTAACTTCTAATCTAACTGCCCAATAAGTAGTATCAATGAATTCATCATAAGATACGGTACCTGTTAAACCAGTTGATTTAGTTGATACGATAGCCCAAGTACCACTTGTTTTAGGTTTTTTCTCTAATGATACAGTAATGTTTTTAGATGGAGTACCAGTTACGTTTGTAAATGTAGCTGTGTAAGTGAATCTAGGTCTGTAGAAGTAACCACCATAGCTATGTAAGCTTAAGGTAGTATCCATACCTGATTGTTTAGATGCTAATTGACTATAAGATAAAGCACCTGTAAACTTCATTGAGTCAATCGCTGTTAAATTCTGGAATGTTGCTGCTGGAGCGTGGTTGAAAGTAATTTCAAACGTTTCAGCATTTGGTAGTGTGTAAGTTGAAGAACTACCAATGTACACCAATGTAACAGTGATGTGACCATTTGTAGTATCAGCTACATACTGTAAATTTAAATCAGAGTTAGCTGTAACTAATGCTACTGAAGGTGTTTTAAATGCTATCTTGTCATAAAATACACGGAACTGAACCCCGGTTACTTTCGTACCAGTTGAGTTTTTGTACGTGATTTTTGCTTTGGTTTGGTTTGCTACTGAAGTACCTACTGTGTAAGTGGTATCAATTAATAGATAGTTGCCGTTTCCGGGAGCGGCAGGTCCTGTTTGTGCGAATGTTATCGCAGGGATCAGGCATAACAATGCCAGTAATAATTTTTTCATTGTTAAATGTGGTTTTTAGTTGCACATATAAATATGAAAAAATAGCGACCCAGTTACGGATCGCTATTACATTTTTGCTATATATTCTTTAAGTGTGATACTTTGTTCTTTTTCTAGGTAATGAAATTCTGAATGGCAATTACGACACAGTGTTATACACTTTCCAATTTCATCTTGTATTTTTTTAATACTATGTTTAGGTGCATTTCCTAATTCAAAACTTTTTTCTGTAGGATCAACATGGTGAAAATCTAATACATACCATCTTGATTCATTACATTTTTTACAAGAACATGTTTTTTTATAATCGTTCACAAAATCTCTTCTTTTTTTATTTTGTTTTACTTTATTTAAACGATTTTGTTCTTTTACATATTCTTTATTTTTTTCTTCCCATTTTTTAACGTATTGTTTACTTTTTTCAGGATTTTGTTCTTTATATTCTTTTACTCTATCACTATGTTTTAGTTTATTATTTTGATAATAACTAGCGTAATAATTTTTGTTCCCCGATACTCCCATATTATTATTTATTATAAATATATGGGAGAGGAGGAACTGCGTGGAGCTGGGGAGGATCGAACTCCCGTCCAAACAATAAGTCTAAATCGACTCATTCACAAGCTTAGTTTATTTTTCTAAACAAACAAAATAAATGGTTCCTATTTTGACATCGTTACCAATAACTGTGTCGAGTTCACTTCAACTAAGGTAGCACCCTGAACGAGACCTTATGTGTCACATTCTGTTTTAAGTCCCATGATGTGTACGGGAGAGACTAGGCAGCTACTGCGTAATCAGCACCAACGAAAGACATAACGTCTTCGAAAGTCATTGTAGATAATTCTACTGCGTTTATTGTTTGATAGGTGTTTAAGGATTTCCATCTAATCCTGCTTGCATCTTTCTCTACTTCAATTGCTGTCAATACCAATGCCAGCCCCATAGTGTACAGGAGGTTGGGTTTGAACCAACATGGTTTAGTTACCTATTAACCAACCTATCTTATTAGGTCACGTCTGCCGAATATTACAGTGGCCACTATAATATATTCCGCCACTCCTGTATTTCTCCTTAGTTCACTCCTGCCCTTGGACATACCGTGACGGGTTGTTTATCCATATATTTCTACCTAAGGAGTTGCCTCGATTTATATAGATCCGGGTAGTCAGACCTGGACTCGAACCAAAACAAACAGAACCAAAAACTGTTGTGCTACCATTACACCATCTGACTATTTGGTCTACTTTCTAGTTAGCGGCACCTTTACACGGCCGAAGACCTCTAATCGTGACGTTTTTAAATTATTTTGAAGTCAGGACAGGGTTTGAACTCTGTATGGACACATTTTATAGTTGTTTAAGTCCAGAGCAACTTACACTCATGCGTTTACCAATTTCGCCACCTGACTATCACAACTTTTTTAGACACGATTGAGTTGTCAACAATCCTTACTAACGATTAAGAGCACTGCAGTTCTTATGGTATGCGTTTGCTGTGTTTCGATCCCGTGTACTTAGGGCCGTCTAAATTACTATTTAGTAGCAGCTGTATCTACAGTTGTTGCTGTGCTATCTACACTTACTGCTGTTGAATCTACTGCTGTGCTGTCTGTAGTTGGAGCAGTTGTTGCTTCGTTAGAACATGCTGTCATTGTCATTGTTGCGATTGCGATCGCCGCGAAAATCATTTTTTTCATAATTTTTATTTTTGTGTTAATTAATATAATTAAATATAAGTGAAATACTTAGGTCAAACAAATCTTAGAATCCCATCCCACCACTAAAATCGTCTTCTTTCTTTTCTTTAGTTGGTTCGTCGTGGACAATAGTTTCAGTTGTTAATACTGTTCCAGCAACTGCTGCTGCGTTTTCAACTGCTAAACGAGTCACTTTAGTTGGATCTAAAATACCTTTATCCAACATATCAACAATTAGTTCCGATTTTAGATCATAACCTAACCAAGTGTTTTCTAAAGCGGTTTTACCTAGTTCATACATATACCAAGTTGGGTTAGTATAACCGGCGTTATCTAGAATCTGAGTGAATGGAGATGACAATGATGAGTAAACAATTTTCTTACCGATATTGAAATCATCACCATCTACTTTAGCATATGTAATTGCTTCTCTAGCATATAATAAAGCGGCACCACCACCTGGTAATACTCCTTCTTCAACTGCTGCGCGTGTAGCGAATAAAGCGTCTTCAACTCTATCTTTATATTCTTTTAATTCAATTTCATTATTACCACCTACATTGATAATAGCTACTCCTCCAATTAGTTTACCTAAACGTTCTTGTAGTTTTTCTTTCTCAAACATTGATTGAGCAGTATCAATTTGTGTTTTAATTTCTTCTGCTCTAGCGGTAATAGCTTCTTCAGTACCTTTACCATCAACAACAGTTGTTTTTTCTTTAGATACAGTAACTGTTCTTGCTTTACCTAAGTAAGATGCTAATTGAGCAACATTAATTTTGTCTAGTTTTAAACCTTTATCTTTAGAAATTACTTGACCACCAGTTACGATAGCTAAATCTTCTAATAATAATGTTTTACGTTCTCCAAAGTCAGGTGCTTTAACAGCTACTGCTTTAACAATACCTCTCATTTTGTTAACAATAAGTGTTGCTAATGCTTCACCATCAATATCTTCAGCTACAATCAATAATGATTTATTTTCACTATTTACTTTTTGAAGTACATTTAATAATTCAGCCGCAGCTGTGATACGACCATCATAAATTAAAACATATGGGTCTTCTAAAACAGCATTCATTGTGGTGTTGTTAGTTACAAAGTAAGGTGATTTATAACCTCTATCAAACTGAATACCTTCAACTACTTCAAGTGTTGTTTCACCTGTTTTACTTTCTTCAATAGCAACAACACCATCACGACCTACTTTTTCTAAAGCAGTTGCAATTAAATTACCTGTGAATTCATCGTTGTTAGATGAAATTGAAGCAACTTGTTTTAATTGTTCTTCTGATGAAATGTCTTTACTATTTTGTTTTAATGCAGTTGTTACTTCTTTAACTGCGGCATCAATACCTTTCTTAATTTCAACTGCGTTTGCTCCAGCTCTAACTTTACTTAAACCTTCTTTAACCATTGTATTAGCTAATAAAGTAGTAGTAGTAGTTCCATCCCCAGCTGTGTTAGCTGAACGTATAGCTGCTTGTTTAACAATCTCAGCACCAATATTTTCAATTGGATCCTTAAGTTTAATTGACTTAGCAACGGTAACACCGTCTTTTGTTGCTTGAGGTAATTCATTTTCTTTTTCAATAATAACATTACGACCAAACGGGCCTAATGTTGTGACAACGGCTTTAGATAACTTATCAATACCGTCGGCTAGTTTTTGTCTAGCTTCTGTGTTGTAAACAATAATTTTACTCATAAACTGCTAATATTTCTGTTTCTTTAGTTACATAATAATCTTCTCCATCAACTGTGAGTTTCACTGAACCCATTTTAGGAATAAGTACTTTTTGTCCTGGTGTTAAGTTGGATGGAACTATTTTGTCTTGGTTCCAGTTATAAGTAGAACTTGTTGATACTACTTCTCCAATTTCTGGTCTTTCTTTTCCCATATCAGGAATTACAATGTTACCATATGTTTGTTCTTGCTCTTCAATAGGCTTGATTACAACATGGCCATTAATAGGTGTTAATTTGCTCATAAAATTTATTTATTATTAATATAATTAATTTTCTTTAGGTAGCCAATCTATTACTTCAGCTTCTTCTACTTCTTCTAAAAAATATAGAAAACCATCTTTTCTTAGTACTTTATTTGATGATTCAAATTCCATTAGTAGATCTAATACTTGATCTCTATACTTAGCATCATCTGAATAACGTGCTTTAAGAATGTACAATTTGCCTGAAAAGCGAATAAATTGGGTTATCATAACTGAGATTGACAGTAGGTCTTTTTATTTTATCCTTTTAGGATTTGTTTAGGTGATTTAATTTCAATTTTCTTTGGCTTGTTTTCTTTAGCAAATGGAATATCTAATGTTAACATTCCTTTGTCTAAACTAGCCTCTAATTTATTTAAATCATATTTGCTTGAAATTTTCCAAGCGATATCAAAACTAGCTTTTTTAATTGAGCGATGTAAATATCTATACTCGTTCTTTTCTTTTTCTATTTCTGTGTTTGATTTGCGATATGCAATTCTAAGTGTTTCTGAATCAACAATGATATCTATTTCATCATTGTTTAATCCGATTACTGCAACCTCAATTTTTAATCCATTGTCTGTTTCTTGAATGTCACAAGGATGATTAACAACTTTTTCTTTAATTGGTTTAAAGACAGAATTACTATCGAAAAATGATTTCCATAGTAAATCAAATTCCTCATTGAAATTCCAAAAATCGTTATAAGTTGGGCTTGCGATAAGATTTAACGGCTGAGAATAACTGCTACCGTTAGTTAAAAGGGCACCTGATGTGCCTGTATTAAGTGTAAAATTTGCGTTTGTGTAGTACGCGCCTGTAGTTCCTAGGCCGTCCGTTACTACGAATACATCTGTAGTACTCATAATTTATGTTTTTGTTTTTGTGTCCCCTAAGGTGACGGTTAATTAATACTCAAAACTAAGACCTACCGTATCTCGTTTTGTGTTAATAAATATATCAATTTTATTGAAGACGAACTAAGAAGTAATCAACTTTTGTTAATGGTGATTCAAAATGTATTTTCATTAGTCCTTCACTACTAATATGAATTTCACCACTTGTAAAATCAGAATTTATATCTAATGCCTCAGCAAATAACTCTATTTCAAATGGCATTTTCATTAAACCAAATTGTGACTGACATGGTTCATTAAACTTAATTTTATTTGAATAACCACCTTCACCTCCTAAAACAAACAATGCTGTTGTTTCATCATTTTCAAAAACAGTTTCAACTGTGAAACGCTCTACATTACCTAATGCTTTTTTAGCTTTAGTAAATCGAGTAATGAAATCACTTGACATTGTTATAACACAATCATACTCTGATGGTTCATTGATTGTGTCTGGTTCTTCAATCATAGCAGCATCTGCTAAATGGTAATGTAATTCATACTGGTTATCAGATATGTTTAATTCATTTACTATATCTGCTCTACCTTTAGTAATACCTAACTGAACAAAGTTATCAGTTATCTTAACTAGTTTATATAGTTGAGTTGTACTGTAAATTGGTAATTCACAATTTTCTAAATCAAAATTAGGTGTCTCTAAAATGCCTACTAAGTTTTTATTTTCAGATAGAAAACGAATTGATAATGTCTTATCGTTAACAACCCACTTAGTGGATTCTACATTACCACCTAAGTGATATTTCTCAATGGTTGATGTTAATATGTCTTTATTCATAGATTAAATATAATAAAATTATTTGAAGGTAAAAAACTTATTTGAATAAGCATTTAAAGATGGGAACTTCCACTTTAAATCTTCATAAATACCTTGTAATTTGTTTAGTAGTACTGAATTAAATCCAGCTTCCTTATCAATAAACTTAAGTATAAACTCGTTTATGAATTCAGGATCGTTACCAGTAAAACCAAGTACATCTATTTTATATGGATTGTTTTTAAGTGGTACATAATACATTTTATCACCCTCAGTAAAACATGGATATTGTTTATCTAATTTTTTAAAGCGTAATAAGTCGTTATACCATATAGCTGCTTTCGTATTTATCGGACATTTAAGTTCCAATTTAGAGAATATCTGTCCTGATGACGGTGGTGACGCGATATACTTCTTAATGTTCTTAACTCCAGTTGGTTTAGCGATGTTTTTAATAGGTACGGTTTCTATGTAGTTTTTAAAATCAATAATTTTCTTATCAATATCTACTTTAGTTTTACCATACATGATATCTAATAAAATACCTTCACCAAATTTTCTATACAATGGATTCATGTTTGATTTCATTACATCCATTCCTTTAATATCTAGTTCCTCAGTTGGTACACCTTCTTTATTTACAATAAATTGAGCGTATCTTCTTTTACCAGCAAAATAACCTCGTTCTAGTACGACCTCTTGTTTCAATTCAAAATATTCATTGTCTACATTAAATAAATCTTTACATAGATTTTGTAGGAATGGTTTTGTTTTGTCTTGATATTCTTTAGTTATTTCAAGTGCAGTAGGTACTACTTCTTCTCTATTATTTATATTAACATCTGGTTTACGTTTAATGATTAAATCTTTTAATTCAAAAAACAAACTATCTGTGTCAGCTGTAATTACATAGTCTTTTTCTACTCCTAATTCATCACTTACTTCTTTATTTACAAAGTTAATACTTTCTTGGTCTAGTCGCTGGCCAGTGAGTGTAATTGCCTTACTGATAAATAAATTACCGTCACTGTATCGCCACCCATTTTGAGCAAAAACACCATATACGTCGTTTAATTTAATTTTAAATGTGTGTTGTAATCGATTATAATATTCACCTAATGCTGGGTCTTTCTTAACTTTATAAGCGTCTTTCATTAAGTCTTTGTATTGTTTTCTTTTATCAAACCAGTCGTTTAATATTTCCACTACAATACTTGATTTGTCTCTTCTAAACAGTGTTCCATTAGCAGATATAATTAATTGATTTTTCTCAATCATTTTAATTAAGTCACCTGCTTTAACAGATGATTGTAACACACGTCTATCAAGTGTCACTTTTTCAATAGTAATATCTTCATCTGGGTCTAGTTTCTTTAAATCACCTAAACCCCAATGATTATCATATTTGTGAGTGTTTTGTATTCTACCAATTAACGTTTCAATACCCATGTTTAAATTACGGATAATAGATGGATATAGTGAAGTAAAGTCTAAGTCACTTACCCATTCATACAATCCTGGTACTGGGTCTTTTAAATAACCACCAGCGTATTCTTCATTACCTTCTTTTAATGCTGGGTTGTAAGTTGTTGGTTTATTTGGTGAAACTATATCTTTACGTTTTAAATATGTCAATATAGCACCTTCATTTAATGCTGTTGAGTAATATATGTTTTCATATGGTGTGTGACATAAATGACATAAATTAACTGTTAAATCTATAAACTGTAATTTTTTATCTAGTTCAATTAATATCTCAACGTCACGTAAGTTATACTCAATAAATTTATTTACATCTTCTCTAAATAACTTATCTAATGATCCTTCATATTCAATTTTACCTAACTTAACATATTTTTCTCCTATGTCACCTAGTTTATAAGACGATTCTTGTTTCATAATGTACTTCTTATGAAGCAACATATAGTCAAGATGGTTAACACCTGCTATTTTAATAGACGAGTCATTTACTCCTGTTTTCTTATTAAAATAATCTTGTACACTTACTATACCTAACGGCGATAATTCTTTTGCTTTATGTTCACCAAGTACTTTACAAATTCGGTGATATAGATAAGGCATGTCAAAGAAATCACTATTCCAACCGCTAACAATAGTAGGATCAGTTTCATTCCAAATTGATACAAATTTCGATAATAAATCGGATTCGCGATCACATGGTATAATTTCTTTATTGTCTTCTTGAGCATACTGTAATTGTTTTTTCTCATCTAAAATTAAACAGTAATATTTTTTAAGTGTAACATCATATAAGGCTATAGATGTTATTTTCATTGGAGCTGACTTAATATACTCCGTTGTTAATGCTCCTCCAATTTCACACTCAATATCCAGAAATATTGTGTTGTGGTAATCAGGTGCTTTATCTTCATTCTTATAAGCGTCCACTAGTATTCTAGTGTCCATAGGAATGTCTATTTCATAATACGTTAGTGGATCGTTTTTATCACAAGTTGATGTTGGTGATACTCGTTTACCATCTAATGTTTCAAATTCACCTTTAGGATCTAATTTATAATAGGTTGGATAATACTCAAATGAGACCCATCCTTTTCTATCATCTCTTAGGTGACATGTTTTAGTTCTATAATCGTAGTGTAGTGCTTGATACATATATTAAATATAACAAGCATTATTTGGTCAACCAAATTAATTAGTAAGGTTTAACTGTTGTTACTAACATTTGGAAATGAGGCATAGTTCCTGTTCTACTACTCCATGTTGAATATGGAGATGAACAATCAAACCCAGCATTAGTATAAGTTGTTGTAGTCTGATCAAAATTACCAGCTGAAGCTACATGTCCTACATAACTAGTAGATGCTGTTAATGTTGGTTCTTTTCTTAAATAATAAACTCTATTTGTACCACCTATTGTAGGTGAATTACTTATTGAGGTGTATGTTCCTTTATATGTTGTAGATATTAAAGGTGTAATAGTAGTCCCAGCAGGTGTTGAGATCATTTTAGTGGCAAAACCAACTATATATGTGTTAGCAGAAATTGTAGAATCTGTTTGTGGTAATACAGAAGCACATGTGCCTACATAAGCTGAATTCAAACCTGTAGCAAATATAACATCAGTATTACCTACTTTAGATATTCCTGATAAACCAGCAAATACAGCGTTATAATCTGCTAATGAGCAAGAGAAAAAGTTATTTGTAGTTGTAGCATTATAAGCCGCTTGACCAGCCGCTGATAATAAATTGTACATTAAACTTCCTGTTGAGGATGAAGGAGTTATAGAAGGTGTTATACTTGGTGTAATAGATATACTAGGTGTAATTGTTGGTGTAATAGATATAGTTGGAGTTATACTTGGTGTTATACTTGGTGTTCTAGTTATACTTGGAGTGACTGTTGGAGTCACTGAAGGTGTTCTAGTCACACTTGGAGTAACAGTTGGAGTAATTGAAGGTGTTCTAGTAGGTGTCACTGTTGGAGTAAGTGTGATTGTTGGTGTGACTGTTACACTTGGAGTAGGTGATGGTGATGGACATAGTCCTGATTGAACTACAACCCCATTAGAAATTTGAGCATAAGTTCCATCATAAACATTATAAATATCATGTAACGCATAATATCCATCTGGGTATGGGGTAGTTAATGTATTATCTGAGTACCATGGTCTATTAGTAAGGAATGGGTTAGCTCCCATAGGCATATAAACATAAGCATAATCAGATATTATACTAACATTAGAACAAGCAACTGAACTATTAACTCCATAATATAACTTATCAATAAGTTGAACTAAGGATGGTAATGTTGGTGTTGGGGTTACAGAAACTGTAATAGTAGGGGTTATAGTAGGTGTTATACTTGGTGTGATAGTAGGTGTTATACTTGGTGTGATAGTAGGGGTTATAGTTGGTGTTATACTTATAGTTGGTGTTATACTAATTGATGGGGTGATAGATGGAGTAGCTTTAGGCAAACCATTGTTTTCAATAAACATAATAGATCCTACTTTAACAACAGCTGGTGTAGAGCGTTGAGATTGAGGAGCAATACTTTTAAAATTGTATTTTGACATATTATGTTTTGTATAAATATATGATTAAAAAAGGCATCCATTTGGATGCCTAATTTATAATAATATTTAATTTTAAACGTAACTAGCACTACATGCTAAGTCACATGTTGTAAAACTACCTGTATAGTTTATAAAATAAGAAACATTACTTCCTGATGTTATTGTTGAAATTGGTTGGTAAATATATGATGATGAAACATAATAACTACCTAAACTTAAACTAGCACTATAACTAAATATAGTTGTTTGTCCAGTAAAATTACCACAATGTGGATTTCCTCCAGCTCTTGAACAGTTGTATATATTAGCTGTGTACCAATTAGCTTGTGATGTGCTAGGTGTTGGTGTAATACTAATTGTTGGAGTTATTGATGGAGTCACTGTGATTGATGGAGTAATTGATGGAGTAACTGAGATACTTGGTGTGACACTTATTGTTGGTGTAACACTTGGTGTAACTGGGGGTGTTGGTTGAGCTATTACAGCTGATATTGATTTTTCGTATAAACGTTGAGTTACTGGCATTTTATGTTTAGTTTAATATAAATATGTAACTCTATTGAATCTCGCTTATTTTTCTAATTCTTCTATCATACTATCTTTAACTAAAGTTATAACACCCGCGTATAACGGGTGTTCTTTATTAACTTCAACTACTTGACCTTCAAAATATATTTCATCACGCCAACCAAACTGTTTTAATACTTTAAACTTTCTAACTTTAGAATCATAAGGAAATAACTCATTGAGCATATCTTTACGTTCTCTACAACCGCATCCTTCAGCTCCTGCTAATTTAGCAACAGCATCTGCTACTTTATCAATACCAAAGAAATGTGTTACTTTAGCTATTGTATCTCCTAGTCCTTTTGATGGTTGTGATGGGTCAAAGTTTTCCATATTATTGTGCTTGTCTTTGTTTATCGTTTTGCCACTGTCCATCATATAATTCAGTTACTGATGTACTTTCGTGGAAGTAAATTTGTGCTACACGAGCATCCTTTTCAATAAATATTGACTCAAACACATACATTAATGTACCCATGTTTTGTGTTTGAAAACCTGGATCGAATACTGGTGAATTAATTATGGCACCATTACGATATAATGATGAACGTTGTTTAATAAATCCAGTACGATTTGATGGTATTCTACATCCTTCATTAAATGTGATATCATAAACACCAGGTGTTAATAACCATCCTTCATGATTTTCTTCATCATGAGTAGTCTCTAGTGGTTGACTATAATCACATAACACTGTTGTGTTTTTTAAAATACGACCTGGTTTTTCAGCACCGCTTATCTTACGTACTGATTGTAGTGTAATATCATATCCTACCTGTGCGGCTTTACCTTTTGAATGGTCTAATACAAGTAAATTCTCTTGTGAAATCTGATCTGCGTTTAACATAATTTTTATTTTATAATTCTTCTATAATACCAAATAACTCAGCGACTATAAATGTCGCTCCAGCCATATATAAATTTCCAGTTGCTAGTGCTGCGGCGGCTAATATCCTAAGTATTGACTTAGCTATACTAATTTTAAAATGCCAATTTGTTTTTGATTCTTTTGGTTGCATATTATTTCATTTTAGTTCCATTAACTTCAATTGCGTGTAAAAACTCTTCACGAATTAAGTTATCTTTTTCCATAAACACACCACTAAATTTATTTGTAGTCATTACAGATGGGTGTTTAATACCTCTGTGTGAACAACAAGTATGTTTACAAGCAATACTAACTGCTACAGATGGACAATCCATTTTAGTAGCTAAGTAATCATGAATTTGTTGTGTTAATGACTCTTGCATTTGTGGACGGCGACTAAACCATTCTACAATACGATTTAATTTACTTAAACCAATTACATTTTCACCTGGTATATAAGCTACAGTTGCAAATCCAGTAAATGCTAAGTTGTGGTGAGCGCACATACTAACAATAGGAATACCTGATTGTACTACTAACCCACTATAACCTTCATCATTTGGAAATACTGTAATGTTTGGTTCGTCAGTAATTGAACCTACGATTAAATCTTTTAACCATGCTTTAGCTACACGACGAGGTGTATCTTCAGTTTGACGATCTGCTTTATAGTCAAATCCTACTGCTGTAAGGAACTCACCATACGCTTCAGCTGCTTTATCAATCATTTGACTAACTTCAGCTTCAGTACGAGGTAAACTACCATTTGATTTTTTTAATAATTCCATTTGTCTAATTTTTATCATTTAATTTATTAAGATCTTTTTGGGTCTCCAAAAACTTCATTGCCATCATAGCAGCTAAAGTTGACATTTGGTCCCATAATTTGTTTATGTCTTTTTTCTGTTTGTGTATTACTATCTGTTGATATATTTGAAGACCAAGTAAGAGTGAACATACTCCTAAGTAAACATTCTCCATTGTGATTTCTATGTTCATATTTTATTTTTTATAATTCCAAAAGTAGCGTTGTGATGAATTTTTATTTGATCAGTTAGATAATGCCTAACTATCCCTCCATCACATAAAACAACACACCAAACATCATTTTCAAATGCTCCTGAGTTAACTACATATATAGCGTAGCCTTCTTTATTGTCTTCTACTATTACTGGAATAGGTTGTTTGAATTCTAACATTATACATTTAATGTTTTATCCCAAGCTGAGATATGTAAACGAGTTAAACCTCTAAATTTATATTTTTTAGCCATTTCTAAAACGAACTGAGTGCGTTCGTGGAAGTCAGTTTGGCTATCTAGTCCTGGCATACAAACCACATTGGTAAGAGGTATGCTAAATGGTACGATAAAATCACGGAATATTTCTTGTACGTCTTCTTCATTGGATATAACAAATTTAAATGTGTAATTAGAATGTTCCATAATGCGTCTAATCGCTTCTGGTTTAATACGTTGTTTCTCAGTCATACCTGAGTTTGTTAATTTAGGTGAACTATTAATTTGATGTAATTCATTAAATAATTCGTTTCCTATTTCAACAGTACCATTTGTTTCAATTTCATTATATGGTGTAATTGAATTATCTTTTTCATACCAATAATTAAAGAAATTAACAATTGCTTCTTGATGTCCTACAATTGTAGGTTCACCACCAGTCCAAATCAAATGAATTGTTCCGTTTTTGATATCATCATAGATACCTTGTTCCATCCATCTATCAATTAGATATTGGAAGTCTTTGTCTTCACCTCTCCAAGCCCATTGAGATGTACTATCACAAGTCCAAGTTGCTTTACCTTCTAGTTCTAAATCACCTTTGAATATCTCACCATCAGCTAATTCTTTCTCATTAATTAACGCCTTTAAAAAACGGTTAGACATACCACAAGTTAAATTACATAAACCTAGTCTGATAAAATAAGACGGAACACCTGTACTAATACCTTCTCCTTGTACTGAGTAGAAGTCGCTACTGATTAATAGTTTGTGTGGATTTATTTTGCTCATATTATTTATTATTATATTGATTTAAAATTTGTTCAGCATGTGCTTTAGCTGTTTCCCATGTTACAGGACCAGTTTCATCAGCATAAGCTACTGGATCAGGACGACCTAATTTAATGAACGCTTCAATACGTTCTACTGATGCTGCTGATTTATAATCAGAATACCATGTATTATTAATATTGATTGGTTTATAAGATGTGTTAGTACGTTTATATACTTCATCAAAATCCAATCCTAATTGTTCACAACATTCTAAACCATGTTTTAAGATATCGAATTTATCTACTTCTAAGAATGGAGTTGATATTGTTACTTTTTCAGAACCCCAATTACCTAATTTAAATGCTTCAAAGTCAGCATCTCTAAATTCTTGTCTACAATCAGGATAAATTGAATGATCACCTGCATGTATTCCCATTGCAATAGTACATTCAGCATTATTTTGTTCAGCAATTGATAATGCTACTGCTTGAATGATTGACGCAAATATTTTATTGCGATTAGGTACTACAGTTGCTTTCATATTTTCTTCAGCATAGTGTCCTTCAGGAACATCAGTTCCGCCTTCTACTAATGATGAATTTAATAATTGAGATAAACCATCTAATTTAATAATTTGATGTCTTACAAAACTAGATATTGTACAATCTGAATTGATATAATCAACTAATGATTTTGCTCGTTCTAATTCAACTTTATGTTTTTGACCGTAATCAAAACTCAAACAAGTAACTTCATGTCCGGTTGCTAATAGGTGGAGTAATAATGAGCTTGAGTCCATACCACCTGATAGACTTAGTACTGCGTATTTTTTCATATTAGAATCTATTTGCTATTTTAATAATTGTTTGTTCTTCATCCTCAGATAACATATTCCATTTATCTCTTAATTTAGCTAAAGCATCATTAAAGAAACTTTCAGCAGCGTGTGTAGGTGGATCTAATTTTCCATTTAATTCTTTAGGAATAAAACCATCTTCATAAAGATCATCAACTAACTGTTGTTTTTCTTTATCACGCATATTCCATAATACTT
>Ga0222712_10002098_pt1 | contig 23390 bp, 34 predicted proteins | sample C33_657DmetaG_FD_165043 | JGI IMG/M metagenome (GOLD analysis project Ga0222712, IMG submission 165043) | Estuarine water microbial communities from San Francisco Bay, California, United States - C33_657D | ecosystem: Environmental > Aquatic > Marine > Unclassified | place: USA: California... | reverse complement strand
CTGGAGCAGGTATTCTCGCTGCGTGGCGAGGTGGATGCCGTATATGTGTATCTCTTCGTAGCCGTCGAGCATGGCCTTCGCCAGCATCTGCACGGGCGACGAGGCGATGTAGCTGTCCTGGTCCGGCCGCGCTTTCAGAAACTTGGCGATAGCTTCGTAGTCGAAACGCTTCGCACCCGCAGGCCAGCCGGCCGGCGGCTCTTCCTTCAGCCACACGTCGATGGTCTTCGCCTTCTCTTGGAGCCACTCAAGATGGCCTTCGGGGCGCACGTAGGCACCCTCGGGAATATCCGCCGCGTTGATCTCGCGCTGCTCCCGCTTGCGAAACCACATCTTCTCGATAGGGTGCAGGTCGAACCACGCATCCGCCCGAGGCACGCCGAGCGCGTAGCCGTCGTTGAGGCCCCAGATATGCATCCCAGGGTCATCCCACGGGGTTTCCTTCCAGGTGTTTGCCGTTCCGACGATCGAGACGCGCTTCTTCCCGCTCATAGTCCTCCGTTATCGTGTCCGTGTGTGCGAGGCCATCGGTGGGTCCACTAGCGTGTCCTCACCAATCCATTGCCCGCCGTCCTGCCGCCCACGCGAGTATTGAGATTCGGCAGAGAACAACGGGTGCCCGTGTTGCTTGTAGGTGTCCGTGAAATGATCCACGCCGAATACAATGGGCGCGTTGCCGTACTGTTTCCAATACCCACGGTAGTCATAGCGCGACTGAGGCGTGTCGAGGTCGTAGATCTTGTTCCGAAAAGCCCAGTGCAGGAACTGCGCTTCCTCGCTCGGTGTCAGACGAGTTGTTTCCGAGATCCGATTCGCCATCGCTCGCATCGCATCGATCACGTTGCTATTCGGCATAAAGAAACACCGTCGCCCCCGCCGTTGTGCTCGTGAAATACACCCGCTGCGCATCCGCCGCCCGCGTCACCGTCAGATCCCCGATAAACCGCGAATTGACGAGCGTCGGCGTCGTCACTTGCCACACGACATTCGGCGCGCGCCCGAGCCCATGCGCCGCACTGCACTCCACCCCGGCCGTCGTGCTGGTCGTCAACTTCACGTAGCGGCCGCTCATGTTCGTCGTTTTCGTGAGCGTCTGATCCGACTCAATCGGCCCGAAGGCAATCGAGTTGTTCAGGAGGTAGTCCAATACCTCGCCCATCGCCCGTCGCAAGTCCGCTTGCAGGCCCCCGAGCAACGTCTTGGCGTAGCTACTGGTCGCCATCTACAACGGGCCCGCAGGGTGAATCACACGGGGGTGGCGGGCTTTCACTGGTGCTCCTACCAATGTCATGTTTGCGGCGGCGTTGCGGAGATTCACTTCTGGGTTGGTGTTGCCGAGCAGCGGCCAGTAGCCGACGAGGGATTGCGGGCGCACAAGCAAAGGGGAGGCGCCCCTCGCCAAGGCCAACACCTCGGCGTCGGTCAGCGCCACAGACCACAATCCAAATTCCGCAACCCGCCCACTGGTGTACTGGATTGAAGAGGATCGGGTCAGCACGCCAATCGTGGTGTTGTCCAATCCAGCCGGGGTGGACGCCGAGGCGTTTGTGCCCTTGCCTCCTCCATTGAGAAACGCGGCACGGCTGGACGCGCTCGTCCACACGCCTGCGACGTGCGCCCACGTATTGAGGCCCATCGTCGTCGTCGACGTCGCCTCGAATGCCCCACCGGCATCAGAGGTCCACGCCTTTACGCCACCCGCCTCCTGGGGACGCACTTCTAACTGAAAGTAGTTAGCAATTCCCGCGGTATCAGAAATACCGAAGACAGACATCGTGATGGACTCATCCAGGTACACCCACCCGGCGATGGTCAGCGGAACAGCCGACACGGGCGTGGCCGAGAGCGTAAACGCTTGCGAGGAGGCGTTGTCACAGAGCCGGGACATTAGGTGGTCTCATACGTTAGGTTTCCCGCATCACAACCCGCAGCAATTCCGCGTCGGTCGTAATATCATCCGTCCCACTCGTGCCATCCGCGTCTCGGCGCACTTTCAATCGGAACGCCCCGCCCGCCGCGAGGGAGTCCATCTGCGCGCCTGCCGTGAAGAGGATCGTCACCAAGGTGGCAATACCGCTTGTCGCATTTGCCGCACACGTGGCGCTTTGGAACGTCCCCGTAAAGGAGTCCGCGTCGATGTCGAGCGTCCCCGCCAGGGTGGCTTCGATGTCCGCTTGCCACCGCGCCGTACCCGAGGTTGCGGAGGTGAACGCCACCCAGAGTTCCACCGTCAACCCGCCACCCGCATAGGCGGTCGGCAATACGCCCGCGAACACCGCCTCCTCGTCCGTGGCCCCGTCGAAGTCTAAGACCAAATGGCTATTGCGCGTATCGAGCGTCGCGTACGCCGTCGCAGGCGGGTTGTTCCCGGCCGGCGTCCACTGGACAAACGGCTTTGAGGACACCGACGCCCAGCTCAACGTCGCGCTGCCGTTGGTCTGAAGCACTGTATTGGCTGCCCCGTCCGCGGCAGGAAACGTGTACGACACACCGCGCAATGATGTGACCGCATTGGCAAACGTCGCCACTCCCGCAAACGTGCTGCCGCCCGTCACCGACAGGGTGGCTACCGTCGACGCCCCCGCGTTGAGCCGTGCCGTGCCCGAGAGGTAGCCCAGCTCGATGGCTGCCACCTCGTCTTGCAGCGAATTAATATGCGCCGAGGCAATCGCTTGGCCGGCGCTTCTGGAGGCGTAACTGATATTCGTGGTGGGAAATGACGCCATGCTTACTCCGTAAAGGTGCGAGGGTCAGACTCAGGCAGCGCCACCACGGCATAGCCGAACGACCGGAACCGCGCTTGTCCGGTGTAGGTCTGTTTTAACGTAAACGTGCGGCCCTCTGCGGACAGGGGCAGAATCTGATACCACTTGCGCCGACCGAGCCCGTCATACGTGCCCGTGTCGTAGAGCGCGGTGTCGTAGAGCGACAGGCCCCCGCTGATTGGCACCGCATACGTGCCTTGCGAGACGCCGTCCACCACCGGCTCCAATGAGAACGTGCCGGCGTTCGGTTCATACTCGCCGTGTAGCTCAAGCATCCGCGCGCGGTTGACGCCGAACGCGATTGTTGGGCCTTCCATCTCCGCAACCATGTTGCTACTGTTCGCGCTTGTGCCCGTCGACTCCTTGAACAGCAACCCCACCGACGAATGCCACGTCACTAGTTCGCCGCTGCGCTCCGCAAGGGCTTCCGCCCCGTCAAACGGGATATACCCGCCCACCGACCGCCCGGTCTGGCACCACGCCTCCGCGCCCCCACGTGAGCGGTCGAGGTTCAGTTCCCACTCGCCAGGGGTGCCCGTGGGATACGCCCGCGTCACCCCAACACGGATGCACTTCCGACGCCCTTCGTACGTAATGGGCGTGCGTTGCACGTCCGCTGTCGCCGCGTTGCCGGTGTAGTCGCGCCACGCGGGCTCAATGGAATACGACAGCAGCCGGTCCGTGGCCCCGTCGTAAATATGAATGCCCAACGGTGAGGCGTGGACGATGCCCTGCTCGACTTGCGTCCACGCCCGCTGCCCGAGGCACCCCGTAATGGCGCCGGCCGAGGGGCGCACTTCGAAGTCCAACGACGTCTGGCCGATAATGTGATACGCCCGCGACTGGCCCCACACAATGAGCGTGTCCCCGAGCGCCGACACCGCCGTGATCGCATCGCCCCGCTCAAACGGGATGTCAATGTAGTAGAGCGCCGGAAACGCCTGCCCCAAGAACAGTTCCGAGAAACGGAGCCGGTTTTTCACGTCGGGGTCCACGACCCACCAGCGGTTTTTCCAGACCGCGCCAAATAGCCCCTTCGAGAGCACGTCGTGGTTCAGCGGCGCTTCCGCGTTGGCGGTCCAGTTCGTGTCGGTCACGCGATACGTTGACGCGGCCCCGCTCGAAATCTTGCGGAAGATGGTTTCCCCGGCTGAAAGGTCCTTGCCATACCACACAAACGCATCAACCGTCGTTTCCGTCGACGCGAGGCCCGTGAGATGGAACGCGCCCGTGCTGCCGGTCAGCGTGACCGTAGACCCGCTGCTGATGTTCGACTCGTAGCCGCTCGCTCGGTCCTTGTAGCTGTAGGCGAAGCTGTATTCCCCGCTGGATGCCGCCCCGCTCGACAGCGTTGAGGCCGTGGGGCCCGCCGTGGACGCCACCAGCCCAAGCGACGTCCAGGTGGACCCATCCGTCGAACGCCTCGGCCGATTCACCCCGTCCCAATAGACGGCCTGGTCGCGGTCGTGGTTGAAGTGAATCTCGCGCGTGGACAAACCCGTATCCACCGTGGTGCCGACACCCGACTCGTCCACCCGGTAGAGGGTCTGGTTGTGGGCCAATAACGTAAACGTCTGCGAACTGAGGTAGATACGCGCGCCCCCCTGCGCCCGTCCTGTCCCGACGCTGGCGGAGGAGTATTGCGTGTATCCCTCGCGCACAATTAACGCCCCCGGCTCTTCGAGGCTCCAGTCGCGGCACGCTCGTGTCTGGTCCTGCGCCACGAGCGTCGGCGACACGCGGAGGTTTACGCCCCCGGTCTGATCGGTAATGGCAATCAGTTGCGGAGACTTCCGCGTCGTTGACGTGCGTGCTTTCATGGCTCCAGCCATTCGGGTGGGTTAGTAGCCGCCTTCCACGTCAAACGGGTCCGGGAGCGCATGGTAATTGTTCGCGACAGGTGACATGTCTTCGCCTGTAGGCGCAGGCATTGCACCAGACACGTCCTCATCGCCTACACTCATGCCGCCTCTGTTGGGCGTGGCGTACGTGAGGCGTGGACTTAACGGCCCCCCCATCGGACTCACGTCAGGCGGTGCCGGCGGGGCCCCACCCGCATCACCGTATCCGGCGCCAAACCCGCCGCCAAGCCCACCACTGTCCCCGCCGAGCTGCGGCGGCTCGTCGGCCCCGCTCTGCGCGAGGAGCTTCTTGAGCCACATGAGCAGCGCGTTCTTGTCTGGCGCCCCCCCCACCGCCGCCCCGCCCTGTGACGCCAGGAGGCCCTCGGGTGCGATAGCCCGAGCGCCGCCCGTGATGGTGGGCATCCGCAAACTGAGTAGTTGCACGGCGTTCTGGGTGCCAACCTTTGGGTTTCCGCTGCCGCCCTGCGCGTTGTCTTCTGACGGTTGAAACGACATGCCGTACGCCATCTATCCTCGCCTCCGCTTTCGCACATCAAACGGGTTTGCCATCGCCATTGGGGACGGCATCATGCCGCCCTCAGCCGGCGCCTCTGGGACGTCCGGTGCCGGTGGTGGTGCAGCCAGAGGCATCTCGCCGCCCATCTCGCCGCCCATCCCGCCGTAAGGACGTGCCACCGGCTCCTGTCCGCGAGGACGCTGCGACTGCGCCAACACCATCTGCAACCACTTCAACACGTCGCCGTTGCGACCGACACCCATCATGTCCATCGCCGCCTCATGGCACCAAAAGCGGGGACGCGATCTCGCAGTCCACCGCACGAATACTCGGGGCCGGCGCTTGCACCGACGACACTCGCCGACAGGCGCACATCGGGCAGACCGGCTCGGCACCCGTGTCGAGCTCCACGGCGTCCTTGTGCCCACACCGCCACACCACCACGACTTTAGCCATCGACAAACGGGTCTCCGTTGTTGAACGTCCGAGGTGCCCGGAAGTAATTCTTCGCGAACGTGATAGGCGCACCGCTTTTTACGCGCCACTTTTCCGCAAACCGCTGGACATAGGCTAGGAACTTCGCATACTGTCGGTCGCTCGCCTGTTCATCGCCGCGGAGCTTCTCGAGTTGGTGCGCGGCGTAATGCACGAGGCCCTGATGGAACGGAATAAGGTCCGTCCGCACCTGGGCGCCCACGGTGAACGGCACATCGCCGGAGGAGGTCATCACCACCGGCCGCGCCACGTAGGGCACCACGATCTGCGCCGTTTCAGAACTGCCCACATCTGGTAAGGCGTCTAGCTGTAACACATATTGCCCGCTGGACTCGTCGACCAGCCATCCGGTGGGCATGGTGGGCGTCGTGCTCGTGCGCCAGCCTTCGCGGTAATGGTTGAGCCACTCGGTATCCCGGCGCAAGAAGCTGTCCCCGGACAACTGGGTCAACCGGCTTGTGGAGCCGCTGGACTGGAGGTGATATTCCACGCCCCGCGCCGCAAGGCGAATGAAGTCCGTCGACCCAAGCACGGAGGACGAGAGCAGGTTGTAGCGCGAGACGTTACACGACACCGTCACGGTCGAGGCGCGTGTGAGGCACTCGGTAATCTCGGCAAACTCCGAGACTCCGTCGTTGACGGCCTGCGCCCGGCGCGCAGTCGTGAAGAGCGCCGTCGAATCGGCCGAGTGCAGTTCCTGGTCAAGCCAAATACCGGTCAACACTTCAAAAGTCGCCATTTACCACCCCGCCCCGGCCAACGTCAGCCGGAGCCCTTTCTTGCCGCCTCTCGGCGCCGCCGTATCAGAAAACGCCGCAATCACGGCGCTATGCTGGGCGTTTGAGGACGTTGTGAACGAGCCTGTGGCCGTGGAGGCTGCGCTTTGAATAATGTAGAGCCCATGCGTGCGGACAACGCCCGTGGCGCTCGTGCTTGTCCACGCGGTCATCCCGCCGAGGTTTGTAATCGTGCCAAGCGTTGAGGCATTCAAGCGACAAAAGGACACCACAAGGCCGTTGGTGGTCGAGGGAAGTATCTGCGCGGCGCTATGGCTTGTGCTGTTTGCTGTAATCGCGCTTGAGCCCGTTTCTAACAACGCGTTTTTGGTGCTAAGGCCTGTCCATTGCCCCAAGGCAAGCGACCCACTGGAGGCTCCCGACAGCGTCACGGACACGCGCGTGGACGCCGAAGAGATATTTGACGCATACCACAGCGCCGCGCTCACCGTTCTCGTGCCCACGACCTGCACCGCACTTCGCCACACATTCGTCGTATTGTCCGACACCCCCGAGATAGGGACAGCCGACGACGCTGGCCCCATGCCAAGCACAAGCCCCGCGCCACCGGTCAGCGTGGCGGGCATCTGGATTGACCACGTAGATGCGGACGTGCCGATGGTCGCCGACGTGGAGGAGACAAAGGTGATCGCCATTAGACGCGCCTCACAGCCCAGCCGCGAGACCGTTTCCGTAAAGTTTTATAGCGCACGTCCCCGCCGCTAAAATCATCCAGCACCCACTCAGGCGTCGTTAGTCCCGCGTATATTCCCACCACCCCGACCTGAGATGGATATGTCGTATCTGTGCGCTCGGCCACAAGCGTCCACACGCCGACGCGCCGCTCCCAGTATTCAATCTGATTCCCGATGGCACGCATCCCAAACGCATCGCCTGCGCTGACACCTATTGAGAAACTCGCCCCGAGTCGCGTCTCGACGCTTCCAACCGCTACGGCCAGCTCTGACGTACCCCCCTGCGCATTGAAGGTGTAGTAATCAAGGTTGCTTACATTACGTAGGATGAAAGACAAATTGTTCGACGCACCACCCAGTGTCACAATTTCAGCCCACACCTCTTGGTCCGGGCCTGTCGGCCCGCCTGACCCGACCCACCCAAAAGTGCTATATGACTCTACTCCAGTGGGACTTTGTAATTGATTCGAGACCACATCGAACGTATCGCCCCCACCAAGAAGGACGTAGTTTGCGCTACCCGCTATTAGCGGACCATCAGCACGCGTGAAAACATCCAGCACTCCAGTAGTCGGAAAGACCATCGCTATTTACCGACGAGGAATGAGACACTCAGCCATTGCGGAATCCTTTGGGGAATCGTCGCGCTACCGCCCGGTCCATCTCATCCCGGATGGCCTGCTCGCCTCGGCTGCGCCAATAGTGCTCGCGGTCATGCGCCGTCATCCACGTCGGAGCCACCGGCACTGACTGGGCGGATTGAGTCAATCGCATCCGCTCACCACGCCGCGCCTTTGCAATCTTGAGCGGCACCGTGCTCACTGGGCCGCTCAGCATGGGCGTTGCGGCGACAGGAGACACGGCGAGCGGCTTCACGATCCGCAGCGCCGTGCGCCGATACTCGTAAGTGCGGCCGATGTGCCAGCGTCCAGACAGCGCCTTCTGCGGCTCGGCCATACTACCTCTGGAAACTCACCTGCACGGAGTCCGGCCCGAACTGGCCGTTCCAGCTCCGCACCACCACGCTGTAGGCGCCAACGGGAAGCGCGCTCATCTGTAGCACGTCTAGGTGATGCCACCCGTTCACCATTGCGGGCATCGACAGCGGCAGCGTCAAGACGGGCGCAGCCCCTGCGCGCACTTCGATTTGATACCCCGTCACGGAGGAGTCCGGCGAGGGCGTCCATTCCACCGCTGGCACGCTCACCGGAGGCGGTGGAGGGACGCTTGCCAACACCCACGGCACTTCGGGCACCGACGTTGAGCCCTCGCAGCGCACGACGCGCTTGGCGCTATTGATCAGCGAGCCCGTGGACTTCGTCCACTCGCCCCAGACCTCGTACGCGCCAGGGGCCAGCGCCCCGGAGGCTTGTTCGTAGGGCGCGATAGAGTCTCTGGTGCCAATAGATGTTCCGGTGCCTCGCCGGAATTGAACGCGCCATCCCGTTGTGGCGTCCGGTGGCTGCTCGCTGAGCGTGAGCCGGCACGAGGTGACGTCGACGCGGACGAAGGGCCATTGTGCCGCGGCCGTGGCCGGCAGCATCACGCACATCACGAGCCCACACAGTAACCGCATTACGCTTCCGTGAAATACGAAATAGAGATACGCGCCAATGTCGTGCTTGTGACGGTCGCATTGCCGCCCTCGATGTAGCACACCAGTGGGTCATTGACGGCCGTTTTGAAAAGATAGGCGGGCGGCGTGACGCTCATATTGGCGCCCGTGATGCCCGACGACCCGCTGCCAAAATTGACATGGAATTTGTCCGCCCCCGCGTTGCCGCCGAGCCCACTGGACTGGAAGATGAACGTCGACGGGTTCGTGTGCGTGCTGCCGATAAAATAGGCGAAGACCTTATGCGCCACGCCGGCCGCGCTCGACACCAGCGAGTAACGCGCCGTGCTATGCGTCGAGGTAATCAGCACGGTCGTGGAGAACAGGTCGAGCGTGCCCGTGCGAACCTGCACCGGGAGCGGCTGCGCGACCGTCACGATACGCATCGTGTTGTTCGTGCTGTTCCCATACATCAGCGCAGGGCCGGCGAGTGTACTGACGGTGGACCCGTCCGTGTACTCCAGACTGCCGTCGAGGAACGCCGTGCTGTTGGTGATACGCACCGGCAGGAAGTTGCTCGAATTCGCCGTGGACGGCGCGTTGATGCGACAGTTGAGGTCCGTGAAGGTGCTTTGATAGACGGTGCCAAGGAGGTCCGCGGCGGACGAACGCACAATAACCGCGCCGGCCAGTGAACTAATATTGACCGTTGTCGACTGTGGCACCACGTCTCGAATTGCGAGCGCCCACACGCTTGAGGCCGGCGTGGCGTTCAACACCGCTACCACTTGCGTCGAACTGTCCCGGTCTGCGATGCGCGAGAGGGCATTGAAGTCGGTGTAGGTCGACTGGCGCACGGTGACTTCGGTGGAGCCCGCAGCGGCGCCCACTGTTCGCACCGCCAACGCCCAGACGGTCGAGGCCGGCGTGGCATTGAGCACAGCGGCGACCTGTGTCGAGGCGTCACGGTCCGCCAAGCGGAACAGGCCGTTGAAGTCCGTGTAGGTCGACTGCCGAACGGTGACCTCCGTGGACCCGGCGGCAGACCCGGCGACGACGTTCACGCGAAGGGCGTTGTTTGTGCTATCACCGGCATTCAAGATGCCATCCGTGACGTGTTGGACCCCCATCGACACGCGCCCAGCCAGTGACGAGACGTTGACCGTCGTAGAGGCCGAGAACGACCCCGCGATGTTTAGGTTCCCAGAGGCGTCAAAATGAAACCCAGCGGAACTGGCCCAGTTCGTATCAGACGGGCGCACGGCCACAATGCCCGCCAGTGAGGACACGGCTGTGACGGTGCCAATGTTCCACGTCCCGCCTTGTGACGCCGTGACGAAGGCGTCTGCGGCTGACGACCGCATGATCACGGCACCCGCAATAGAGGACACTGAAACCTGCGTCGACGCGGCCACCGCGCCGACTTGGCGGACGGCAAGCCCCCACGTTGTCGAGGGCGGGTCCGTGTTCAGGACGGCCGCGACTTGGGTGCTCTGGTCCCGGTCCGCGATGCGCGACAGGGCGTTGAGGTTGGTATACGTGCTTTGATAGACCGTCCCAAGAAAGTCGGCCGCGCTGGAGCGCACGACCACGGCGCCCGCGATAGACGACACGGCCACTTGCGTAGAGGCCGCAACCGCACCCACCTGTCGCACGGCCAGGCCCCAGGTCGTCGAGGGTGGATCGGTGTTGACCACACCAGCCACCTGCGTCGAGCTGTCACGATCTGCGATGCGCGAGAGTGTGTTGAAATTGGTGTAGGTGCTCTGATAGACCGTGCCAAGGAAGTCCGCGGCACTGGAACGCACCGTCACGGCCCCAGCAATCGACGAGACGGCGACTTGGGTGCTACTCGCGGACCCCGCGACGATATTGACCGGAAGCCCTCGCGTCAGCGTGACCGGCCGCAGCGTGTTTGAACTGTTGTCAAACAGAATAGCCCCGCCCGAGACGGTAACGTCTACGTCACCATCGGTGTATTCTGTGCCGGCTGCGCTGCCCGCACGAATCGTGACACCCAGCGAGACGTTCGAGGAGTCAATGAGGCTCCCGCCGCTCGAGCTGAGGATCTCGCGGATGGAGACCTGTGTCGATCCACCGCCAGGGCTGCCGCCGATAATGCCGCCCGTGGAGTCCAATTGGACAATATGTAACGCCGCCACGCTGCTGTTAAGCGTTTCGGCTGAGACGCGGAGGTTGGACAGTTGGCGCGGTTTCTGTGTAGCCATTTACTCAGAGGCTTGATAGACCCAGCGTGCGCCGTCATCGCCCACGCGCTTGTACACCGACACAGAGCCGCGCCCATGCGGACGCACCATCTCCACTGGCGACGGGTTCACCACCCATCGGAGCGACTCGGTATGCCCTTCGGCGGTTCTGAGTTCGACGTGTCGGAGAATGCGCGGAGGCCGTGTCTGCCGACGCGGTCGGTACCGATACGCGAGATAGCCGCCCGCCAGTGCAAGCAGCCATCCCGCCACCGCCGCAGCCTCCCACATCCTAGGACACCCCGACGAGCCTGATAGTAAACGTCCCCGTGCTGGTCGCGTGCAGGTAGGGACGCACCCACCCATACGGCCCAGTCAGGCGTAACGCAAACGTCGTGCTCGTCGCGGTGCTGATGGCCGTGGAGGCTTCAATGAACCACGGGCCGTTCACATCAATGGCGGTCTGAAAGCTGATCGAGTTGGTGCTTGCCAGTGTGGAGTGTGAGACGTAGAGGACGGACTGCACGGCCCCAAAGTCGAGATAGACCGGCGTCAGTCCGCCCGAGCTCCCCGTGGACGTCCATGCGTGGTTGATCTCTAACATGGCAACCTTAGAACGCGCGGGTAGAATCAATCAGGCGCGTGAAGCCTCGCAGCGTGATGGTGATATTGCTCGACGTCGGCGCCACGCTGGAATTGGCGAGCGTAAACGATACGACCGACCCGGCCGCGATGCGCGCGCCCTCGTATTCGCCACCGTCCGCCGTCACGATAGCGCCCGAGGAGGCGTCTTGCAGGGAACTGTTAAGTGTGACCGTGCCGACGATGGTGGAATCGTCCAACACGCGGCAGATGAGGCCGGTGGACCCCGTGGAGCCGCGGTAGGCAAAAACCTCCGTCGCATACCAGTCCTCATACGCGGGGACCGTCACGTTGACGATGGTCGAGGTCAAACCGTTGCCGGCGCCCGAGGACTGTGTGTGCTGGTAGGCCGTGAAGAGGGTGGCCTTGGCGCCGTAGACCGGGCCCGAGAAGCTGGTGCGTCCCATGTGGGTACTCCTTTGCCGTAAAGTGGTAGTGTGCGAGCACTTTTACGGGAAGCACGACGGCCGGTTCCGTCGCACTCGCACCCCAGAGCCGGACAAAAGACGCACGACCGGGCTATCCGCGCCGGCCGTGCGTGCGATGGAGTAGCTTAGGCGCCAGCCGTCCCGAAGGCGTTCTGCGGATCTCGCGCAAACCACGAACGGCGGAACCGCACCTTGTAGATGGTATTGCCGGTGCGGGCGTCTTCCATCGGCTTGACCATTGTGATCGGCACGCGGGTATACGACACGAGGCCATGCCGCGACTTATCGCTCGCGAGCAGGAACCACGCATCGGTATCCGTCAAGTGCGGGTTCACGATGATGTTGAACGACCGACGCTGCTTCAACACGTTCGCATCGTTGTCTGCCACGCCAGGGAGCAGCGTGGAGTTGATGATGCGCGCCGCGGTGAATTCGAGCGCCGGAGGCACAATCAGATCCCAGCCATCGACCGGCGTCACGAACCGCCCGCCATCCGACTTAGTTTCCGTCTGTGCGTCGATCATTGCCTGCGTCAGCGAGTTCCACGACAAGTCCTGCGCGGGGTTCAGCACGTTCCGCATGCTGTCGCCGTTGCCGAGGACGTGCGAGGCCGAGAACCACGACACGCCGTCCGCCGTGGTCTCCGTGGTGAAGCCGTTGTTGAACGGCAGCGCCGCGCGCTTCTCCTCGACATACCGCGCCGAGAACGCGAGCCACTTTGTGTTCCGCTTCAGGACGCCAAAGCGGTCGTCCTCTGTTGCGGTTTCCGTCACCTCAAAGCCCAGCCCGAATTCCGTGTGGGTGACTTCCTTCCTGAAGCCAGGCCGGATCAGGTCGGTGGCGTAGTGTGCGCCCTCGGCCTTCTCGGGGATGTCCCCGATCTCGGTGTAGGACTGGCTGATCTCCGTCTTGCGGTCGGACGACTCGACGTTGTAGTACTTCCGCCAGATCGGCTTGAGTTCCTTGAGTGAGCCCTCGAGTAGCACGTAGACATCACGGTATTCGGTGTTGTCCGACAGCTGAGGGAATGTGCCTCTAGTCTGAGCCATTGTTCATTCCCCCTTAGAAGGCGCCGCTAATCAAGCGGGCCACATTCGTGCTGATGAACTTCGCGGCGAGAAATCCGTTGGTGGTGCCCTCGTCGTTGAGCAGCTCCGTCACGATGATCGTGGCATCGCCTGCGGTCGAGTTCGCCACGTCACAGTAGAAGATACTGAGCGTCGAGTCGTAGCCCACCGCGCGACGGGTGCCGATGAGGGTTGAGAGATACTGCGCGCCGGTTGCCTTGGTTGCGAATTTGAATTCGCTATGCGGACCCGCCGTCGCCACGAGGATCTTGTCGTTGCGAACCGTCTGCCCGATACTGGTGCTGTCCGCTTCCACCGCCACCCCGATAATGGCCGTGCTCAGCACGTTCGGCACGTTCGCCATAGTCGAGGACTTCACAATGCGGAAAGAATTAGAAGCCGTGTTTACATCGAACTGCACGATGTCGCCATAGGCGATTGTCGCAGTCGAGATGCCCGTGCTGCCGGGGAAGGACTGAAGGCGGAAGTCGCCTTTGTCAGACCTCCACGGAGCCACCTGGGCTCGTGAACTGAGGGTAATCTGCGCCATGCGCCACACTCCGGCCCGCAAGAAGGCGGGCGAAATACTGTTGTGTGGGTGCGGACCGATACTCGCTGACGCGCCGACCCGACAGCGTCAACCAGAGATGCCCGACGTTACGCACCGGCAGCGTGCGACGACGCCCGAACGCCCCCGGCGGCGGGGAGACGTGGCGCACAGCGTCGAGAGACGCCCGTGAGACAGCCCCGGCGGCGGGCCCTGTGCGTGTGTCCGACTTAAGACCTAACACACAGGTCGACCGGTGTCAAGGCTATATGGGCTCCACCACGTCCTGCTGCGTGAAGTGCTTCTGGATAATGCTCCCGGCTTCGTCACCGTAGGTTTTCCCGGCCGCATTCGCCACGCTCTCGCGGTTCGCGGACGGCTTTACGGACTTGCTGTTGTACGCCGCTTTGGCTTGCTGCACCTTGGCGTAAATGTCCGCTGGCATCGCCATCAGCACCTCGTGGCCCTGGGGCCCCCGCACCACGCGGTTGTCTGCGCTCTTCACGAACCCCAGCGACTCCACGCTCACGGCAATGTCCGCGGCGGTCAGGGGCTCCCACCCGAGGCGCGACACGGCGTCATAGTGCCGGTTCGGGTGCTCCGCATCGGCGCAAAACGTCCGCACGACCCAGCCGGTCTTGCTGCCGGTCAGCGGAATATGACGCGAGGGTGAGCCGAACGGGTGCAAGAGCCGGCGGTTCAGTACGCTGAGGCGGTCCGACACCGGCTCGCTTGCAATGTGAGTGGTTTTCGCAGGTTTCGCCATTTGTATTTACTCCAGACTGTTCGCGCGGCCGGGGACATACCGCTTCGCGGCCGTCGCCCATTCTTGTTCGGTTTTCCCGGTCAGCCGTGCGAGCCGCCGTGACCCATCCGACATCGGCACGTCGGGGCGCACCCCGCCAGCCCCTTCGGTGTAGAGCGAGGGCGGTGTCAGCGCGGGGGCCGGAGCGCCACGCGGTCGGTTTCGCGCCTGCATCCCGAGCGCGGTGAGCCCGATGACTTCCACGACCTGCGGATCAGAGAGGAGCCGCATCGCGTCCGCCTTCGGCATGCTCTGCGTGATGCTTTTCACGGCTTGGAGCAGGTATTGCGACTCAATCGGCTGGCCCTGTTGCGCCGCGTCCGACATGAGGCGCCGAATGTTTTCCGTTGCCGTGACTTCTTGGGATGTCTCGCGCACGGGTGCCAACCGCGCCTCGGCAATCGTCTCGGCCTCGTGGCGGGTCATGTCGCGGAGCACCTGGGCGCGTTTGGTGTCCGGCAGTCCGGTCCGCGCGTCGTACAGCTCCATTGTGCGGGCCAACTCAACCAACTGCGGGTCGTCTTCGTGTTGGACGGGCGCTGGGGCGTGCTCACCGGGCGTGGTGAGTGCTGGGTTGGCGCGCACAAAGTCGACGTAGGGCCTGGCCTCTTCGTAGGCCGCACGCAACGCCACGAAGTCATCAAGCTTCGGGCGGTTCTTTAACTCTTCGCGGAGCGCCTGCACGACGCCCAGCGGCACCATCCGCGAGCCGTTGACTTCGACAGCTTCGCGTATGTCCTCGTCTGGCGGTTCCGTGGCCGGTTCCGTGGCCGGTTCGGGTAGGGTTTCGGCTATCGGTGCCCCGCCAAGTTCTTCTTCGCTCATACCACTCCTTCGATGCGTGACGCGGCTGGCACAATCGCCAACAACGCCTCTTGCGGGATCACCAACACAGACCCGTCAAGGTCTTCGCCCACGGTGAGCTGGTGCCCGGCGTCCATTGGGAACACCACCCGGTCGCCCACCTTCACCGCTGACGACTCCGACGCATTCGCCAACCCGCGCAGGTAGTCCGTGATGGCGTCTCGCACCTGCGCGCAACACGTTTTCGCGGACCCGTGCGTGTCGAGCAGCCGGAGGCAGTGCGCCACCGTGCCCACCCGTGCCCGCAAGATGCGGGAATCCTGGTCCGACACACGAAGCACAATGCCGGACATCGGGGGCGGCATCGAGGCCGTTTCGGGGATGAGGAGCCCGCCATCGGTGTGGGTCGCCACGGGGTCAGGCTGCACAAGGACGTTGCCGCGAATTGGTGTCAGGTCGCTTCCCGTCATACGCCGACCGGCCTCCGCGCGTGGATGGCCCATGCCGCGACGGGCTGCTCCGCGACCGATTCAAGCACCGACAGACGCTCATGGGGGATCTTCAGCCACCGCAGTCCGGCCTTGCGAATCGCCGCCACCTGCCGCATTCGGTCAAGCGCCAACACCGCGTCGGTGTTATCAAGCGCCCGCGTCACGTCGTTTTCAAAGTCGCCCACGATCTCTTTCATCACGGCGTCTCGAAACAGCTTCCAGCCGGCCGAGTCGAGCAAGTCGTGGAGCGCGCGGTATTCGCTGTCGTGTTCGGGTGTCATCGTCCTCCGTTACTGGGAAAAGCCATCAGCCTGTTGCATGGGTGACGGTGGGGGGGGCGCCATGCCCGACGTGGCCTGCGGTGGAGGCCCGCCAGGCGCTGCGCCGGGCGGCGCCCCGCCGCCACCACCCATCGCGGCCTGCATGGCCGCTTGCATCGAGGGGTCCGCGAGTAGCTGCGACGTTTGTCCCGCCATCTGTCCCGCTGGGCCCAAGAACGCTTGTTTGTTCATCACCGGAAACATGCGCGCCCACGTTTCGAGAATTTCGCGCGCCGCGGCCGGCGTCTGGATCATCTGGGCGATCATGGGGTTGGTTTGCGACAACATGGGCAGCGCCTGCATCCCTTGCATAAACTGCGACCGAAGGGCACCCCGGTCTGCGGTTTCGACGCTCCCCCGCGGTTTGAACTTGAATTTCCCGTTCAGCAGTTCCGGCGTGATGCGCCCGCTTTCGAACATCGACGTCACATCCTGCCCGCGCGCCTCGATGCCGGCCATCACCGAACCAGACGCCTGCATGGATCCTTGCGACTCAACCGCACGCTTCCAGATAATGTGACGAATTTGCCCAAGCTCTTCCATCGCCTCTTGCAGTCGCTTGACCAGCAGCCCAATCCGCACTTCCGACGCGCCCGTCCGCATCTGCACTTCGCCTAGCGTGCGGTTCGCGTCCGACTGGATACCCGAGGCCACGTCATTGACGCCCATTGATCGCTCCGCGGCGTCGAAGATGGTCTGCTCCCACTGGTTGATCGACTGCGGCACATCCGAGATCACCATCTGCTCGACTTCGCGCATGTCGCGCACGTAAATCGACCGACCGATACCGAATGGCTGCTCTTCGGGGTCCCACAGTGCGCCTTGCAGGATCTTGATCGGCGCGTTGGCGCTCAGTGCGGACTTATCCGCCCGCATGTTCCGCACGGCTGTATGCTCTTCGATCAGCGTGATCAGCTTGTGGCCGATCACCGAGAAGCCGTCGATGGAATTCTTGCGCGGCAGCGGGACAAACCGCACAAACCGTCCAAAGCCGATCTGCGTGCCAAGGTCGTCATACTTCAGCCGGAGGAGCGCCTGCTCTTTGATGTGGATCGTCGCCACCCACCACCGTTCGCCCTTGCCGTCCAGGTTGGCAAGGAAGGACACTTCCCAGAGTTCCTTTTCCGCCGTCACGCCTTCTTGCGGTGCGATCGTCAGCCCAATCCGCACCTCTTCTCTAGTGGTGTTGCGCTCGTTGTCGTCGCCAATGGACTCCACGACCGCCTTGTCGTAGATGCCATCCTTTGCCTTCTGCGTCAGATAGGGCACGCGACGAAAGAACCGCTTCGCGTAGCCCCAGATGTCGCGCTTGTCCCGCGCGTGGCCGGGCAGCACGAGGAAGTCCACCAGGTCGACCACCGAATAGCCAGGGCCGACACGCACCAGTTGATAGTCGTCAATCTCGATCTCGCCGATTGGCACACCGGGCGGCGATTCGTCCTCCTCGACATACTTCCCGCGCTCGTCCGTGACGAACACCGGCCGGCCATCCTCGCCGAACAGCGGCCGTGGCTGGCCGAGCTCGTCCGGCACCTGCTGGATCACGGCGTTGATCGTGCGGCGGACAGGCCGATAGTCTGTTTCCTCGAAGACTTCGAGCACGCCCACCCCGTCGATCCAGCTATTGAGCATGGCCTTGTCGACGTAGGACTGCACGCGCTCGTCTTCCGCGCACCACTGATGAAACTCTTCCACAACCGGCGCCTTCGCGACCGAATCGCCCCAGCCTTCGACGGTCCAGATCGGTTCGACGCCGAACACGGTCTGCATCGCACGCGCGTGAAGCGCGTCGACATATTGCGTCCCGAGCGGTGAGGTCAGGTCAGCGCCCTGGTTGACGGGCGTATTGGTGTACAGGCGGGTCCGGTCCTGTTCGTAGATGCGGTGCCAGTAGTCGAGCTGCGGCTCAAGATGCCCACGCACGTCCTGGGCGTTTTGCACCTCTTCACACAACCAGCGGGCGAGGGCCTTGTAGGTGTTGTACCCCTTCAGCTTGCGTTCTGACAGATCGAATGGCTTTTGTGGGACGGCCGGCATTAGCCGTCCACCCGAAGGATGTTGAGCGTTTGTAATGTTTCCAATCGTATTTCCTGCACCGGCGTCAGCGCGTCCCGTAGCGCCACAAGGCCGTCAATCTCGGCGTCCAGTGCCGCTAGCTTGTCTTGCAGTCGCGTTCGTTGTTCCCGCTTGAATTTGATGCGGCCCACGAGGGCTTCACGCGCCGTCATCGCTTTGGCTTTCGCGCTGGCGGTTTGCGCGTGGACGTGTTGTTGCTTAACGGGGGGCACGTGCCCGAGGTTTGTACGTGTCGCATATTCGTTACCACCAGTGATATTCGTCCGACAAAATCAAGCCCACCCATGACAGCGCCAACACCACATACACAGCCTCTATCGGCGTCATTCGACGATACGGAACTTCCACAGCAGCGCCAACGTGGTGAGGACGCCAATCACCCATCCCGCAGCAAGAGCGTCCCAGTCGCGGCTCCAGACAATGCGCGACTCCTCGAGCAACCGTGCAGGCGTGGTCATGTTGTGACCGGCGCTGGTCGAGTGGTTATCCATGTAACACCTCTGACGGCGGCACGAACGCAATGTCCACCGAACTGTGCCCGGACTGGACCGATTGTTCTCGCACGTGAGCCCAGGTGGCTTCCTCGTGTGTGTCTGGGGCAAACGGCACATAGCCACGTGACTCAAACGGCACAAGGACGTCTTCGACGGTGTTGCCCATTGCTGCAAGGCCGGGTTCCCATATTTCGAGCACCCAGATACTGGTCATCGAATCCAAGGTATTCGTGGCGCCGTGCAGAATGCGCGCTTCGCTGCCTTGCGCGTCAATCTTGATCAGACGTGGCGACTTTGGTAGTGACACCGTAATTGCATCGAGCGTCGTCACCACGACCGGGTACGACTCCGGGGTGCCAGGAACGTTTGATTGCGCCATCGACGCCTGCTTGCTGTTATCGGCCGACCACAGCACCCCTTGACGAGAGAAGTCCGCATCGTTGTCCGCGGGGCCCGACAAAGCCACTTGCTGGATTGTCACCCACGGCCGATGGCTCAGGTGCCCGCGCGCCGTCGCCGCAGCGGTGGGATGCGGCTCGATGCCCCACACGTAGCCGGTGTCGCCCACGGTGTCCGCGTACGTCGTCGCGTAATCGCCCACGTTGCACCCCACGTCAAGCACCCCGTCGCCGACACGCAGATAGCTTGCGCCTAGTGCCATTTACTTAACCTCGTCAATGCGTCGCAGCACCTGGTGAACTTCTTCCTGTGTCAATGGCACATACCGTCGTCCTTGTCGGTCCTGGAACCCTACCCACCCGCGGCGTTGGTCAATCGTGTGCCGGTTGCCGATGATGCGCTCGTGCGCTTTGCGCTGCACCCACCCGCTCACGGTCTTGGGCGGCGTATACCCCGCACGTCCCTGAAAGTTATCTGACAACGCCATCCGATACTTTTTCGACTGTCGCATCCAGCGCGACCACCAGTGACGCACCGGCGCCGGCAACCAGGCGAGTTCTGCGCGTCGATGCTCCACCCACAAACGGGCGCGTGGGCTCGTGCCCTTGGGCGGCTCAATGACGAGCCGCCAGGACTCAGACCGGAGCACCCACGACCTCGCGCTCTTCGGGCTTCAAAGTCGCGGAGACCTGTGACGCCGGACCCTCTGCCGCCTGCACGACCACGCTCGACGCCCGCGCCGGCATCATCGCGATCTGCCCCACCGTGCTCTTGTAGAGCGCCGTCGCTTGTAGGTTCACCGTCTCGAATGGGATACGCATCCCCAGCGACAGCCGCGTCGACAGGTTCATGTGCGCCAGCGCCGTGCCTGAGAACTGCGTGAAGAACGACAGCGAGCCGCGGCCATATCGCAACGCGAACTGGCTCATCCCACCGTAGGTGCCGATAAAACACTCGGCCCGAGCCATCACCGCCGCTTGTAGGAGGAAGTTCGTGTCGGGCGTCACCTGCGGCAGCAAGAAGATGTTGTCCCCGCCGACTGGAAAGTCCACATGGTCATCCGCGCACAAGTGCGGCTGGTTGAGAAGCACGACGGGTATCTGTTTCGCCACCCCGCGCACCATATCCGTCACCATCGCCTGTGTTTCGACGTTCATCGGGAGCGTGTGGCGTTCGTAAAACCGCACCGCGGCGAATTTCTTCGGCAGCGTAAACCCGGCCGGCAGCGGCACCAGCGGCAGCGGCTTAAATTCGGTGTGGTTCGCGATGAGGTGGTGCGTCGCGCGGTCTTCCCACCACGGTTCAAACAGCCAATACATCCACGACGGGTGGAACAGATGGTGGAGCCCGGTGGGTTTCTTCGCGGCCTCGAGCGCCTCGCGGGCGACGATGCGGTCCCACTCCGTGACCGAGGTCTGCTTCTGGATGCCTCGCGTCTCCGCGTCGATGATGTTCTCGAGCCGCACCTGATCGACCGAGCGCAGCGTATACAAGTCCGCCGTCGCCCCCGCGTCATAGAGACCACCCATGCCCCCACGCGACAGCACGAGGACACGAGCAGGGTCGATGCCATACCGGGAAAGCGCCCACTTCACGAGCGGCATCCAATACAAGACTTCAAAGCCCAACTCAGAGCGAAACGGCCCGACCACAATGGGCCAGCGCGTCGAGGCCATCCACTGACAGTAGGCGCGGAACCACGCAATGCGCGCGGCCACGGGCACAGGGCGTCGGCTCATTCCGGCAACTCTCCCACATCGTCCCACTGGGTCACGTCCACAATGGTGCGTGGCCCACGCGCCGCTCGCAGGCCCACGGCTTCTTGGGCGCGCGACTGAAAGGTTGTGCGGTCGAGCCCGATCCACCAGCTCACGCTTGATCCGGCGTCTTCCGTGATGTGTCCGTAAACCATTTTGCGGTGATGCCACGCCGTCCCGCTTGTCGGGTACGGATTGAAATTGGTTGATGCCACACCCCTGCCTTTCTTGCATGAGCGCCGATGCTGTAGAAGGCATACGCACATCGAGCGGCTAGACCTACCACAACACACACCGCGAGCACAAACGCCATCATCGATACCCGCCACGGCTGGCACCGCCGCGCGGACGCACGTCGTCGGGGTCTTTGTCTTTCATGTTCATCGGAGGCGGGAGCTTCAGCTTCGGCGCTTGATACCAGCACGCGAGGGTGCGGAAAGCGTCTGCGCCGTGGCTCGCCCAATCGTGGACCGGCAGCGCCGTGAAGTCCTTGATCTTGCTGTTGAAGTCCCAGCGATAGTTCGTGAGCGCGTCGATGCCTTCTCGAGCTTTCCCTGTGTCAAACCAGCACTTCGGCAGCAGCATCCGAGCCGCATGGAGCCCGTCTTCAACCGAGATACGCGGCGCCACGCGCACATGCGGCCTCAGTAGTTGCTGCGCGGTGTGAAGCACGGTGTTACCGGTGGTGAGCTCGTGCTGCATCACGTCGTGCGGCATCCAGTGCTCGGCGTAGACGTAGGGCTTGGCGTTGATCGCCGAGGCGTAGAAGGGCAGGCCCTCGCCTTCGCCTTCGAGGTAGTCGATGATGCGCACAGAGCCGCCATAGGCGTGCTGCGTGAACCAGACCGCCGTCCTGTCCCGATAGCCCAAGTCCCAGGACGTGAAGACGGGTATGGCCGGGTCGTAGGGCACCACCGTGAGCCGGCCATCGTCGCGCGCCAGCTGCATCTCGCGGGCGTAGACGGCGCCGCGCACCGACGCCTCGAAGCTGCACTCGAATTCCTGCGCGTATTGGTCGGCCGTCATCGAGGTCTTCGCGCTCGAGAGTTCGTCGGCCGGCAGGATGCCCGTCTCACTGGCCCTGTAGCGCGCGAAATGCCACCCGTCCTCGGTCTGGGCTCGCTGGCAGATGTCGTAGAACTGGTTCTTTCCGTTTGGGGTGCCAACGAACATGGCCCACCCCTGCCGGTCGGTCAGCAGTGGCCGGATCACCTCTTCCCAGACCACGGCGTCCATTAATCCGTGCTCGTCGAGCACAATACCGTCCGCGTAAATGCCTCGCAGGCTGTCCGGTGAGTCGGCCCCGTAGATGCGGACCTGCGCCCCGTTCGGGTAGTCCACGCGAAGCTCGGACTCGTGGAAGGTCACGCCAGGGATCGGCGCCGCGTAGAACTTCATCGCGTCCCAGGCCACGGCTTTGCCTTGCCGGTAGGTGGGCGCGAGGTAGACGAACCGTGGGCGCGGCTTTTCGCACATTAATGCGCGCTTCTGTAATTGGTTCAACGCGGTGGTGGTCTTGCCGAAGCGACGGTGGCAGACCGCCACGACCCAGCGGTGTCTATCGAGGGCTTCGTGGAGCACCCGCTGGAGCGGGCGCGGCTTGTAGGGGATGATGACGTCTCGAACCGCCCCTAGTCCTGCCATCGCACCCGTAACGTGAGGTCACCGGTATGTTCGGTGGTTTCTTTCGGCTTGCCAAGCGTGCGGTCGAGCACGTCTCGAGATGCCTGGTAGGCCGTAGATGGGTAGTCTGTCTGCTCGACGAGTGTCGCGAGCCTTGCGATGGCCGGGAACTGAATAGCGAGGAGCCGCTGCTGCGCGCTGGCGATGACTTGCGGAGCCGCACCCCCGTGCATGCGGCAGACCGTGGCGCCGAGGACGGGGGGCTTTTTACACTGGGAACCTGCGCGCGAATGCGCCGTGCATCGCTTCTCCATGGGGTGCCCAGCCTCCATGGGGTCTCGCTTCGCTTTGATGGGTCCGCGTGGTGCGTGCTTGTGTGTTGCCAGGGCTTGAGCCATAACACAAACCCGTGTCGTTGTCTAGACAGCGTGCCGAGGTGTCTCCTCTCCCGGTATTGGGCAGCGCATCCGTGTCATCACCACGTCACGCACTCACGCCAGCACGCCGTCTATTTCGATGGGCCTAGTTCTGCACCCACGGCAGGCCCCGCGCCTTGAGCACGCACAAGAGCGCCTGGCGCTCAGCTTCTGGCTGTGTCAGTCCAGCCTCGTGCTCCAAGATCGCGGCCCTTTCTGCGTAGTCTGACAGTTCCGCAGGCGTCAGCCGCGCCAGCGGGTCACGATGCCGGCCGAATCGGTCTTTCGTGCGGACGTTGATCATGGCTACTGCGTCCCCCGTAACACCGCCACGGCTTCGTCACCTGAACGCACGACACACACCGGAGCGCCGTTCCATGTGAACTGCCACGCCGCTTGCTGGTCCGTCAGCTTCCCGCGGCCGGCCTTCACTTCAAGCAGGACGGTGCGGCCCTGATACCCCACGAGTAAATCCGGACAGCCCTTACCCGTCGCCGCCAATGACTGCACAGAGCAGCCGATGGCCTGGAGCGCCTCCACCACCTCGCGATGGTTGCCGTCTACGCGCGCCCGTGTCTTCATGTAAATAGGCCCCCGTCGCGCGGGCGTTCTATTGGCGTGTCTATGTCCACCGTGATCGCATCTCGAAACACTAACCCCCACCTTG
>Ga0222712_10002097_pt1 | contig 23397 bp, 9 predicted proteins | sample C33_657DmetaG_FD_165043 | JGI IMG/M metagenome (GOLD analysis project Ga0222712, IMG submission 165043) | Estuarine water microbial communities from San Francisco Bay, California, United States - C33_657D | ecosystem: Environmental > Aquatic > Marine > Unclassified | place: USA: California... | reverse complement strand
CAATATTCTAATGCAGGTGTCGAGTATAATGAAAATACAACTAACTTGCTAAGTTATAGTAATAACTTTATAGAGACTGGTTGGACTACAGACGGAAACGTAGTTCTTTCGCAAAATTTAATAAGTCCAAGCGGTTATAATGACGGGTGGACCTTTAATGGAATTACATCAAACACCGACAGTAGTTATATCTATAAAAATTTAGATATAACTCCAACTGGTGCTACATACTCAAACTTATCAGGCTCAAATATAACTGGTTCAGGATCAGGCGCAGCTTTTGACGTAGTAGTTAATGCAACTTCATATACTGTAACTGTTGCCGTTGGAAACGATGGCGGAACTGGTTACGTTTTTGGAAATCAAATTACAATTTACGGTAGTCAAGTTGGTGGTATTGATGGAACTAATGACATTACGCTCACTGTTAGCCAGCTAGTAGGTAGTAAGATTGTTGCAGTGACAAACGTTGGTACTGTTCCAGCAGGTTCTGCATTGTATTATACTTTAAGCATCTATGCTAAAAAGGGCGACTCTCCTTCGTTTGACTTATACGGAATTTACAGCGGAACAAGTGCTAGAAGCAGCTATGTTAGATTTACATTTGATACTGAAACTCTAGCAGTAGGCAATGGTGGGAACTCTGGACTAACTCCGACATTGTATGGAGTTCAAAATTTAACAAATGATTGGTATCGTGTATGGATGGCAATTTATGATACTAATGCGTTAAACAACACTTTACAATTTAGAGTATATCCAAGAGGCATTGCAGGAAGCACTGGCTTTACATACTTCTATGGAGCACAAGTTGAAATAGGTTCATCTCCACAGTTCTACTTAACAACTACAACTGGTTTATACAGTGCTTATGCAGATTATATTATTAATGGTGCAGGTACAGGTGCTGTAATTGTTGCAGACGAGACTCGCTCGCAATCAATATACGAATCTCGAATAACAGATCCAGGCTCTGGCGCAGGCGGTTCAGGTTACTTGACTGCAAGTAACAACGCTCAAGGCGGAACAGTTGAATATATTACATTGTCTGGAGCAGATATTAACACATCTGCCAACTATAACGGTATGCGTGTATTCATCAATAGCGGTACAGGTGCTGGTCAATTTGGATATATTAGTTCATACAATGCTACAAGTAAAATTGCGTATGTTCTTAAAGAATCATTTCCAGCAATATCATTAGTTTCAGCTGAAACTAATGATGATACGTTTAGTTTAGCAAGTTCTTCAGATGTAAATAGTTTATATATTAATCAACCTGTTCAGTTCATTCCGACATATTACAGTACAACAGTTACAGCAACTTCCCAATCGAATCTTGTAATAACATCAACGGTTGGCGGAACAACAAACACAATAACAACATCAGATACATCTGGTTTATACTATAATATGGCAGTTACATTTAGTGGTGGTATTCCTGCTACAGCTGGTGTTGTTGCTAACTTTACATATTATATCTACGAAGTTGTTAATGCAAATAGTTTTAAAATTGCAAGTACACCTTTTGGAAACGCTTTAACATTGACATCGTCTACACCGACGACAACCATGTACATGAATATTCCATCAAATTCAAGTTACTTGACTGCTAGTACAACTAACATGATTACAAATATGCCTATCCAGTTTACTGGAACTGGTTTAGGCGGTATTACAACTGGTGATGTTTACTATATTAATGATATTATTGATAGTAATAATTTTACTATTTCAAGTGGTTTACTAACTGGAACTGTAACTGTAGCAACCTCATTATCAAAGAGATTAACAGTAAGTTCAACTAGCACATTAGTTCCATTGAACCCAATTAAATTTGGTGAAACTGCCATTGGCGGTGTACTGGCTGATACAAAATACTACATAAGCAAGATTTGGAGTAATACACAATTTAGTATTGCATCTACTTTAATCGTAGTTGATGTAACAGCAACAGAATTTGGTACTAACCTAATTACCTGTTCAAGTACTGCTGGATTTGTAGCTGAACAACCTATTAAGTTTACTGGAAATGCATTTGGAGGAATAGTTGCTGAAACAACATATTTCATTTTAGCGATTAACGATGGAGTTTCGTTTACTATTGCTCCAGCAGTAGGAAGCATTAACTTAACTACTGCAACCGGAGCAATGACTGCAAGAACTTGCCCAGCAGCTGAAGAGTTAATTGATGAGTCTGGTGCAATGCCGTATACTACAACTACTACTAAGTTTACCTTATCAACAAGTGTGGGTAGTATGAATGCAATTTTTTCAACTCCAATTTACGGAGGAGTAAATTCTGGACAGACTTATTATGTTCGTTCTATTATTCCAGGATCCCCAAATAAAATTACAATTGGAGAAACAATTAGCGCAGGAACAGCAGTAAACTTATCAACTGGGTCAGGTACTATGGGTATGGGAGAAGTAGGTTGGGACCATGTAAACCCAGGAACTCCAATTGAAATTGCTTTAGATTCTACTTCATTATATTTTATTGAACCTCGATTAACATTTAGTTCGCCAGGGTTTAGCCAAACTGCAACAACACTTACTACAGTGGCTCTATTAAGTCCCTATACAAGTATGGCATATGGTGATAACTATTGGATTGCTGTACCTTCAAGCGGTACAACTATTAGCGGATCCCCCAATGGAACAACATGGACCGGTTTAACACTCCCGACAGAAACTGCAAACTGGTCCAGTATTGCATACGGAAATACTGCATGGGTTATGGTTGCACAAGGTACAAGCAAAGTTTTATATTCATTTGCCAAAGGTCAAAGTTGGAAGGCAGGCGCCATGCCAAGCATTCAACCTTGGAAGAAAGTATCATATACAGCAGGATCTTTTGTTGCAATTGCTAGCGGAAAAACATACAGCAGTTTATCAGGAACTAATATAATTGGAACTGGTGCTGGAGCAACATTTAATGTTACAGCCACTGGTACATCATACAGTGTAACAGTTGTATCAGCTGGAAATTCTAGCTATGCATTAAATGATACAATTAACATTTTAGGAACCGCATTAGGCGGCGCAACACCAGCAAACGATGCAACTATTACTGTATCAGCTACTAATGTGTTTGGCGGTGGTGTATCATCTGCAACAATTTCTGGAACTGCAAATTCTGCAGGTATCGCGGCATACTCAACAAGTTATGGTGCATCGTGGACTGCGGCCGCACTTCCAGGAACTCAAGCGACATGGATAGATATGGCATCTAGTAACATTCGATCTGTAGCAATAGCTACAAACAGCACTAAAGCAGCTTATAGTACTAATTCCGGAGCAACATGGACTGCGTCAACATTGCCAGATAACGGTGTTTGGTCAAGTATTGCCTATGGTAATGGACGTTTTGTTGCTGTTCAAGATGGTAGATCGTTTGCAGCTCAAGGAGGTACCAACGTTATTGGAACTGGTTCATCTGCTACATTTACTGTAACTACCAACGGAACAGACTATTCTGTTCTTATCGCAGACGGTGGCACAGGTTATCAAATTGGTGACCAAGTTAAAATCTTAGGAACTGCATTAGGCGGCGCAACACCAGCAAACGACTTAACAATAACTGTATCGGCACTAAATGTAGGGCTTGGAAGTCCAACAGCTATGACAAGCGTAACAATTTCTGGAACTGCAAATACTACCTATCCAGCATACAGTTTTGATGGTATAACTTGGTACGAATCAAACTACGGATTTGCAGCAGGTAAACTTGCATACGGTAATGGTGTATTTGTTGCAGTTAAATCTGGCAGTACAAGTGCATATACTAGTGAAGATGGTATTATATGGACTAGACGAACTGTAACAGCTGATGCATATTCAGCTATGGCGTTTGGATTCAGCAATACTGACAATATTGGATCGTTTGTAACAGCTGCAGGACAAGGCATAGGTAGTAAAATATTTGCCGGTTGTACAACTAGAGGTCGCCCAGTTGTAGCTGACGGTATTATTACCGGAGTTACAGAGTTTGAAACTGGTGCAAATTACAGTTCGTTACCAACTGTTTCTTTGTTTGATCCAAACGTAACTTCTGTGGCTACAATTACTCCTCGACGAGGAAACGGCGTACTAAGTTCTCCAACATTTATTAATAGAGGACAAGGTTATAACACTAGCTCTACAGATGTAACAGTTAACGGAAGCGGTTTTGCAGATCAATATCAAACTGGATTAAGTGTTGTAGTTAAAAACTTAACACAATTACCTCGCCCAGGTGATAACTTAACAATCACAGGTGACGATGAAATTTACAAAGTTACAAATGCTGAAGTATTGGATGGAACAACACAACCTAACCTTACTGCAAGGATACAAATTTCACCTCCGATGACTGTAGCAAAATCTTCAGATCACAATGTGAATTTGTTAATTCGTGAAAAGTATAGCCAGGTTCGATTAACCAACCATGACTTCTTAAATGTTGGTTACGGAAGCCAACCAGAGTCCGGATATCCAAATCCTGTACCTGTTGAAACAACACTACAGGCACAGAATCAAACAATTGAAAATAACTACGGACGAGTATTCTACACAAGTACAGACCAAGACGGTAACTTTAAAGTAGGCAATTTGTTTGGAGTTGAGCAGGCAACAGGTATTGTTACCTTAAGTGCCAGCCAATTTGGACTAGAAGGCTTGACACAGTTGAGTTTGGGAGGTATTGCAGTGGGTGGATCAAGTGTTGTTGTACAACAATTTAGTACAGACTCAACATTTGTTGCTAACTCAGACGCAATCATTCCAACACAAAAAGCAGTTAAGAGTTACCTAAGTGCTCGTTTAAGCCAAGGTGGATCAAATACATTTACTGGAAATACAACAGCAGGTCAAGTTACAATTGGTGGACCAAACGTAATCAGTAATACTATTCCACAGGGTACACCGGGCTCTAGTGTAGAGATGATTAACAAAGTTAATATTTTTGGTGGTGGAGAATACGGTATGGTAGACGGCAGTATGATGGCGTTTGACTTTTTCATAAAAAACGCATCTAAGCGCGGATAATAGCTGTATATAACGTTTTAGATAAATATGATATCAAAGGAATAAAATAAAATGGCTGAATTTATACTAGGTAGAATTAAGTTCGTATACCGAAATAACTGGGATAATGCTACTGCATACGTAGTTGATGATGTTGTTACAACTGGCGGTAAGACATATATTTGTATATCAAATCATACTTCCTCAAGTTTGTTTGGAACAGATTACGATCCTAACCCAGAAGTATCAAAGTGGAGCTTACTAGCAGACGGCCAATTATGGCGCGAAGACTGGGCATCGGAAACATATTATAACACTGGCGACTTGGTAAAGTACGGCGGCATAGTTTATCTTTGTGTAGAATCTCATACATCGGCTACATACGCAACTCCAGACTACCTAGGCTTAGAAGACGACATTGAAAAATGGAACGCATTTGCTACATCCTTCAATTGGCTAGGCAATTGGTCTACAGGCACACGATATAAAGCCTATGATATTATAGCTTACGGTGGTACAGTTTATATCTGTAATACTCCTCATATTAGTGCTGCAACAGCAACACTAGGATTAGAAGACGATCTAAGCAACTGGGATACATTTAATGCTGGTATTGTTTATAGGAATACTTGGAGCGGAAGCACTGTTAGATATCGTGTAAATGATGTTGTTAAGTACGGTGCCGACCTTTGGATTTGTACAACTTATCATACATCTGGTGCAACATTTGATGACACAAAATGGAGTGTTTTCATCAACGGCTTCGAATTTGAAAGCTCTTGGTCAAGTGCAACTACGTATCAAATTGGTGATGTAGTAACATATGGTGGTTACTCATACATTGCAAAAACAAATAACAATAACAAGTTACCAACAACAAACGCTTCCGATTGGGCAGTGTATACTACAGGATTTAATTTTGTCGGCGATTGGGATAATACTACTGACTATAAAGTAGGTGATTTAGTTCGTCTAGGCGGATACTCTTATGTAGCCACTGCTGATAATACAGACCAGGTTCCTCCTGATATTATGTATTGGGAAAGAGTAAACTCGGGTTTAAGAAATACCGGAAGTACTGTAGCATACACAGCAGTAAGTGGAACAGTACAAAGTCCAAGTGTAGGTACTAGTGCAACATTTAATATTTCAAGAGCAGGAACAGTATATACTGTTACTGTTAACAATGACGGAACTAATTTTGTAACCGGGGATGTCATTGTAATCGATGGTTCGGATGTTGGCGGAATTACTCCAGCAAACGACATTACAATTACAGTTACAGCTTCGTCTGGAAATATAACAAGTATTACATGGGAAGGTATTTCAGTTACATGGGTAGATGGTACTGACTATGTACTAGGCGACATTGTATTCTTTGGTGCAAATACTTATACTTGTGTTGACGCACATACCTCAGCAACAGGTAATCGTCCAGATAACGATAGTACTGCCGCATATTGGAACTTACTAGCTGCCGGTGCAGAATCTGCAACATTAACAACAGCAGGAGATACACTATACTACGGACCTAACGGCCCGACACGCTTACCAATTGGACGCGATGGACAAGTTCTACGTGTTACAAACGGATATCCAAGCTGGGAAACATATGGACATGTTTTCAATGCAGTATATGTTGGACCAACAGGAGTTGACTTGGCATACCCAGCAGCTGGATTTAGTATTGATAAGCCTTGGAAAACTGTACGATTTGCTGCAAAACAAATTGAAGAAGGTTATAGAAATTCAAATGCAAAACATTTGTTAGAAATTAACAAACAATTTTTAATTAAAGAAACTCGTAACTTTATCGATTATACTTACAAAGCTAGTGTTACAGGCACTAACCTTGGAGAATTTACTACTGCTAACACATCTGGACTTACTGAAGGAATGCCAATCCAGTTAGTTGATCAAACTGGAAGTTTAACAATCTTATCTAATCCAATTAGCGAAAGCACTGTGTACTATGTTAAAACGATTACAACTAATTCAAGTTTTACAGTAAGCACAACACATCTTGGATCAGTTGCAACTGCTGCCGGAACAGGATCTGCAACAGCAACATTTAGCTATGATGGTTCAAAAGCAGAACGCGATGCAAGTATCATTATAGATGGATTAGTATATGATATTAGCCACGGCGGAACACAAAAGACAACAGCAAATACATTGTCTTTCTATGATACATCTGGAACAGCATATATTACTGACATGACTGGTTATCAAATTAATCAGTTTATCGGCAGTCACGAATATTTAAAAACTATTGTCGCTAACGTATTAAACAATACTGCTACAACTGCAAACTATCAAACTCTCAACGCAGTAACAGCTAAAGCATATCAACAAATTAATTTAAATTATACATCCGAAGCTGGATCAGTTACTGATATTACAGCACTATTAGATATCATTATCGACGGATTGACACAAGGCGACACTTCGACAACTGCCGCAGCAATTAATCCTAACACTAGTATTAATATTAAAACTGGAACATATTCTGAAGTATTACCAATTGTTGTTCCATCTAATACTGCATTAGTAGGAGACGAATTACGTTCAACAGTTATTCAACCAAAATCTGCAAATGCTATTTTAGTTAACGACAAAGAAAAAACAATTGGCGCACTAAATCGAGTAAAATCTCTAATACCAAGTGTCGTTTCTAACACACCGGTGGTTCCAAGTTCTGGAAATACCGCAGTTCAACAATATCTTTATACTACAGAAGATACTGCTGCAACTGAAAGTATTACAAGCAATACTGCAACAATGATAGATATTCTATCTAATGGCTTAACAGCAACACCGACCTATGTATTAACAACTCCAACAGCTGGAACTGGTAATGCTTATACTGCTGGCTATTTTAATGCAGCTCGATTGATAAATGCAAACAAACAGTTCTTAAAAGATGAAGTTACGGCGTATATGATTGCCAACTACAATTCTGTGTGGACTGGTTTAGGAACATCAGGACAAGAAAAGTGTACTCGAGATGTTGGATATATTGTTGATGCACTACGCTACGACTTAACATACGGTGGAAATTTAGCCACAGTAATTGCTGCTCGTTCTTACTATAGCAATGGAACATTTGTCGAACCGTTAGGGGAGAAAACAGCTGCATTAGCAGTTCAAACTCGTTTAAAAGACATTATTGATAACATTGCAACTGGTAATACAGCAGGTTGGACTAAATCGGTAGGCAATACAAGTACTCAATACACAACAGGTACTGCTGGCTCTTCAACTGCTGGTACAGCTGCACAAGATCGTATTCAAGAAATTTACGATACAATTAATACTGGTACAACACCAACAACTATTGTTCCTGATTATTCTTGGACTACAGATGCAACAACATTTGATGCAATACAGTCAGCTAAGTCAGCAATTCAATCCAACGTAATTGCTTGGATTGACAACACATATCCTGATTTAACATACAATACTACAACTTGCTCAAGAGATGCTGGTTATATTGTTGACGCATTATGCTATGATATGGTATTAGGAAGTAACTTCCTATCAAGTTGGAATGCAATGAGCTACTATAGAGCACTAGCTTCTACAGCAGTTGTATTAGACAAACAATATGCAGCTCAGGTTGCTATGATTGGATTTATCAGTGCAAGTGTCAAAGAATACACAGGAAGTACAGCAGGTTCAGCAGGAACATTTGTAGGTATTTCACGTGCGGTTGACAGTGCAAAAATTGTATACGACATTGTTAACTCCGGACAAAGTGCAGTTCCAAGTTTCCAATTTACAAATCCAGTTGGATATAATACAAGTTACCTAGCAACATTTGGTGACGGTAAAACACAGATTGTACAAAACTATAATTTTATTGTAGCTGATGTATTACAATATTACGCTAACGGATCTTATGCCAGCGTATGGAGTTCAACAACTACAGAAGGTCGAGACAAGGGCAAGAGAGATATCAAATTAATTCTTGATGCGCTACAACACGACATGACTTATGGCGGCAACGTACAATCACTAGTAGCAGGTAGCGCATACTACAGCTCTTACTTGTTAAACATTAGCGCAGCTGAAAAACCTGCTTTCCTTGACTTGTTTGGTTTTATGAAAACCTTAATTGGTAAGATTGTTCGTAAAGACGCAATTACTGCTCAATCTGGAAATACTGTAACTCGAGTGTCATCAGGTAACGCTGGAAACTCAACAGCAGGCACATTTGCCGAAGCTCGTATCCAAGATGTTATCGATTGGATTACTAACGGAGAAGCACCAACTGCTATTGCACCAAGTATCACATGGGCCGATGCTTCATTGCAAACAGCTTATGCGGCAGTCCAGGCTAAGAGAACAGAAATTGTATTAGATGCAACTGCTTGGGTTAGAAAATTCTACCAAGAAGTTGTATTAAGCACAGATTTAACAGAACGTGATTCTGGATTGATTGTTGATGCAATTGCCTATGATATGGTACTAGGTACTAATTTTAATGCTGTTGCAGCTGGTCGCAGATATCTAAGCGGAACAACTTCGACAGAAACATTATTAAATGGTCCAATTAAAGCACCAACTCTTGGAGCGATTAATTTTATCAAATATAAAGTTAAAAATATTGTTGCATCTGGTGCTATTGCACAGATTCAAACAACAATTGATGACATCACTGGAACTATTGCAGGAGGCAAGACACCTCGTATTAGTTACCCAGAACCAGTATTACCCGCAGGAACATATTCTTCAGTAACTGGAACTAACTTAACTGGCACTGGATCTAGTGCAGCATTTAACTTTATAAGAACTGCTGCTGGGTTTACAGCCAGTGTTGCAACAGCTGGGTCAGGTTATGTAGTAGGAAATACTATTAAGATTTTAGGTTCAGCAATTGGCGGCGCAACACCAGCAAATGATATTGTACTTACAATTGCTACAATATCAGGTAGCGGTGTAAGTACTGTTACTGTTTCAACATTTAAAGATGCAGTTGTATTACTTGAAGACAACAGACCATTTATTCTTGATGAAACAATCGCTTACATTAATTACACTTATCCAAGTTTAGAATATGACGAAACGTTGACTCGTCGTGATGCAGGCTACATCTTAGATGCATTACACTATGATTTAACCTATGGCGGAGATTTTGCCAGCCAACAAGCAGGCCAAGCATACTATTCATTTGGTACAAGTGAAATTTCAACATACGTAAAAACAGCAACATTAGATGCTATTGATCATTTAAGTACTGTTGCTCAGGCAGTTATTCAAAATACATCTGTAACTGCAACAACTGGCAATACTGGAACTCAACTGTTTAAAAACGGAGCACAAACCGCTGGTAGCGAATTAGCTGCAACAACTATTGATGCTTTAGTTACTAAAGTTTACAACTATGTAAATCTTGGTTTGACAAGTGGAGCTCCTGTAATTACAATTACAGCGATTGCAACAACCGACACGTTTACTTCAAATGCACACGGTTTAGCAAACGGTGATTTAGTTGAAATGTTAGCAGGTACAACAAACGGTCTTACACAAGGTACAACATACTATGTTGTTGGCGCATCAACAAACACATTCAAACTTGCATCAACTTATGGTGGAACAGCATTAACAACATTTACAAACGGTACTAGTTTATCGATTGACGTACACAAGACAAACTTACCATATATTGGTTGGGTTGACACCAACTTACAAACTCAGTATTCTGTACTAAACGCTGCCAAGTCAACTATTCAAGCAAACGTAGTCAGTTTTATTGATGACACTTACGCTAACTTAGTTTATGATTCTGCACTAGCAAGTCGTGACGCTGGTTTAAATGTTGATGCAGTATGCTATGACTTTATGCTTAACAGTAACTTTAGAGCAGTTAAGTCTGGACAATCATATCGTAGACCACAAAGCTCACCATTGCTTGGACGTTTATTAGATTCTACAAGAGAGTCTTTAAAGTATCTACAAACACAAATTACAGATACTCTTTATGCAAACCAAACTGCAATTAATCGTGCAAACAGCGCAATGAGAACAGTTATTGGTCAATTGGTAAATGGTGTTGGAGAAAATCCTGAAATGACAGGAACTACAACATACAATAATGATTTAAGAACTATAGCAGGTGTTGAAATCTTACGTGCAAACAAAGATTTCTTGGCAGCTGAAGCAACAGCATGGGTAGATAATTACTACGGTGGAAATGTATCTAGCACAAGTTCAAGTGGTAATACACTTACAACTAGTGTAACACATAACCTATCAGTAGGCGACCCAGTTAAATTTACATTTACTTCAATTTCTACTGTTGCAACAGCTTCAGATAACGGTACTAAGAAGATTACATTAGGAACAACAGCAGGTATTGTAGTTGGTATGCCTGTAACATTTACAGGAACATTGTTTGGTGGTGTTACACAATCCCCAACAGTCTACTATGTAACAGCTATCAGCGGATCTGATATTAAAATTAGTGAAACAAACGGCGGTTCAGACTTTGCTGTAACTACTGGTTCTGGTTTAATGTCGGTATCAATTGGTGGTGTAATGGGCGGCGTATCAGTAAACACAATTTACTATGTGCTTTCAACACCATCAATCACAACATTCACAATTACCGCAGAGCAAAACTCTTCAACTCCTGTAACATTAACTTCAACTGTTGGTTCTATGGAGGTAGGCTATTCATACGATGCAACATCTTGCCAACGAGATATGTCAGAATTTATCAATGCGTTAATTTATGACATTCAATACACTGGTAATTACAAATCTAAGAGAGCAGCGCACTTATACTTAAACGCTGTAAACGGATCACAATTATCAGACATGTTCCATGTACGCAATGCTTCTGGTATTAGAAACATGACTATGTCCGGACTAGTTGGTCCATTGTCTGTTCCAAACGATTATGGAACTAAGCGTCCAGAAGGCGGAGCATACACAAGTTTAGATCCAGGATTTGGACCTTACGATAGAAACGCATGGGTTAATAATCGTTCTTGCTATGTACAAAACTGTTCACTATTTGGTAATGGTGCCACAGCGTTGAAGATTGACGGCGCATTACACGCTGGCGGCAACCGTTCTATTGTTGCTAACGACTACACAACATTTATTAGTGATGGTATCGGTACATGGTGTACAGGTTCTAATGCGTTAACAGAACTTGTTTCTGTGTTCGCATACTACTCATACGCAGGTTACTTGGCAGAGCTAGGCGGTAAGATCCGTGCTACAAACGGCAACAGCTCATATGGTACATATGGTGTTATTGCTGAAGGTGTTGATACATATGAAACACCATTGTTTGCAACTCTAAACAACCGTGGCGAGGATGCTTATATTACTAACGTAATAACTGACGGTGCAGATGAAGTACTACGCATAGAATTTGCTAATGCAGGTATTAACTATACAAATGCTGACTTTACTATCAGCGGTGCTGGTTATAATGCAACTGTAATTGGTGATGAGTTTAGAGATTACGGTGTATTCGAAACTCGTCTAACAGATTTAGATGACGGTTACGGTTTTGGTGGCAGTGGCTATTTAACAGCAGCCAACGCAGCCCAGTTGAGTACCATAGGAACAATTAATCTTGCAGCTTCAGACAACCAACTAAGTACTGCTTACATTGGTATGAGAGTGTTGTTAACAGCAGGTACTGGTGCTGGCCAATATGCTGCAATTTTAACTTATAACAACGGTAGCAAAACTGCTAAAGTATATAAAGAATCATTTACTCCTTTAACAGTAACGGCTACAACCGCAGGCGGCAATAACTTGCTAACTGTAACAAGTACAGCAACTTTATATGTTGGAATGCCAATTTATCTAGGCACAGCAATTGGCGGGTTAAGTGCAAATACATTATATTACGTAATTGCAGCTAATTTCTCGGCTACACAATTTGCTGTAAGTACAAGTTCAGGAGGCAGTGCTGAATCAACTACATTAACCAGTGGACAAACTGTGTCATTATACGCCGCAGGTTGGGATAATGTTGTTCCAGGCAAAACTGTTGTTAATTCTCTTGATTTAACAACAACATATATTATTGAACCAAGAGTTACATTTACTGGCCCAGGATATACTGCATCAGGAAGAACACTTGCTAGTTCAGCTACTTGGCAGGCAATTTCTTACGGTGCAAATGCATTCGTAGCTATTCCAACAGGTAGTGCAGCAACATCATATAGTGCAAACGGTACTACTTGGTCTGGCGGCGGAAACTTACCAAGTAGTACTACATGGGCAGATGTTGCATACGGCGGCGGCGAAGGCGCTACTGCTACAGCAGTAGTAGGTGGCCTTGGCGGTATTGGCGCACAACTAACAGCAGTAATGGGTAGTGGAGTAACCGCAGGACAGGTTGAATCGATTATCGTTGTAGAAGGCGGTTTTGGATACCTAACACCACCAACTATTACATTCACTGGAACAGGCGGAAGCGGAACCGTAGCAAGAGCTGTTGTGTTAGACGGTGCAATTACAGAAGTAATCGTAACCATCCCAGGCTCTGGTTGGGTTGGAACTCCAACAGTAAATGCAAGTACAGATATTATTACATCATTTACTATGAATAGTTGGGGTAAGAATTATACAAGTCCTCCAACAATAACAGTCAGCGGCGGCGGCTCTACAAACCAAGCTACCGGAACTGCAAGTTTGACAAACAATGGTGTAAGCAGTATTGCAGTTGGAAACGGTGGCGGCACTGGATATACAAGTCAACCAACAGTAACTATACTAGACGGCAATGCAAAATTTGTTGCTATACCCACAACAGCTAGTGGCGGAACAACAAAAGCCGCATTACAAACCGTTACAGGTGCTAGTACAAATGCTACATGGGTTGCAAGTACAGGATCGTTACCAAACGGAACTTATTCATCTATCACATACGGTGGCGGATATTGGGCAGCGGTAGGCGGCGCTTCTTTTGCTACTAGAAGTGCGGACGGTAATACATGGATTGCAGCATCAATACCAACCTTAGGTTCTGGAACATACAGCTCAGTTGCGTATGGTAATAACACATTTGTTGCTATTGCTACTGGAACTAATGCTACAGCAATTTCAACAACTTCAGGAAACAGCTGGGTCGCTGGCGGAAATATGCCAAGCAACACAACTTGGACCAGTGTTGCATACGGTAACGGGCGTTTTGTAGCAATTGCCGCAAGTAGTCGAAGTGTTGCATATAGTTTAGACAAAGGAACCACATGGGTTGCAAGCTCAGCAGGTTTACCTTCAAGTGTTGCATGGACAAAAGTTACATACGGACAAGGATTATTTGTTGCAGTCGCTAGTGGCACAACAGTTTGTGCAACCAGCCCAGACGGTGAAATTTGGACACAACAAGCAATGCCAAGTTCAAGTAACTGGAAGGCAATTGCATTTGGAAATCCAACAGTATCGTCAGTAATCAATCCGGTATTTGCGGCTGTTTCAAACACATCCGGACAAGTTGGTGCAAGTATCAGAACTGGTGCAACACCGATGGGCCGAGCAAAAGTTGCTTCTAATAGAGTAACTGAAATAAGAATGTTTGAACCAGGATCTGGTTTCCCTCGCGGCGCAGTTACAGCTACTACAACAAGTACTAACGTAATAACAACTAGCGATACTACAAACTTAGTTGCATTACAGCCAGTAGAATTTACAGGATTAGATGCATACGGGTTAGTAACCGACACAACTTATTATGTCACAACAGGAAGTATTGTTGCTAACACATCATTCAAAGTGTCAACAAGTATAGCATTAGCTACTGCTGGAACTGCTATTAATCTAACAACCGGTACAGGATTGTCAGGAATGTATATGGCTGGACCAACTGTTACACAAACAGATCCAAACAAAACACGTACAGCTCCAACTCGTACACGAATTGGCACAGGTGTTCTTGGACAACCAACATTTAGTAACCGCGGTACAGCAAATACAACAGCTACAGCCAACGTTACAGGTGACGGTTTCTCTGATTTGTATCAGCCAAGTAGTTTCATTAATGTGTCTGGATTGTACGCAATCCCAACAGCTGGTGCAAACGTTGAATTTGCAAGTATTCCAGGACAATGGTTTAAGTTAGTTAGCGTAAGCAATATCTTAGGTCAATCTGGAGGCTTTACTGCAACATTCCAAATTAACCCAGCATTGAGTGTACTAAATGCACCAGCCCATAATGATCCAATTACTACAAGATTGAAGTACAGTCAGTCTCGTTTAACAGGACACGACTTCTTGTACATTGGTACTGGCGGATTTGCTGCTACAAATTATCCAGAAGTTAACGTTTCAACAGCTATTACAGCTAACCAAACTTTAGGAAGTAACGGTGGTCGTGTGTTCTTTACAAGTACGGACCAAGACGGTAACTTTAACGTAGGTGGATTGTTTGGAGTTCAACAGTCAACTGGTACTGCTACATTGAATGCGTCAGCGTTTAACTTGTCAGGTTTGCAATCCTTGCAACTTGGTACAGTTTCGGTTGGTGCTGGCTCAGCAGTTATTACTAGCTTCTCAACAGATCCGTACTTTACAGCTAACAGCGATAACATTTTACCAACGCAAAAAGCTATTAAATCGTACATTACAGCACAGATTGGTGGTGGACAAAGTTCGTTGAACGTAAATACATTGACTTCAGGTGTAATCTATGTTGCCAATAATACGATAAGTACTACTAGCAATCAAGAGATTAGAGTCAAAGCAAAGATGAACTTTACAGGTGGCATTGACGGCGCACCAGTGGCTCTAGCATACTTTATGCAAAGATAATAATGGAGAAATCATAAAATGGCAACAGGAAGATTATACAACCCAGTACAGTTGGGTACAGGAAACACAACAATTTACATAGTTCCTACAGGTTATTATGCAGTTTGTAATGTATCCTTAACCAATACCGGCACATCGGCAGTTACGGTTCAATTGGCAATTTCATCAGGCGCAACTCCTGGTACAGCTGAATGGATTGAATTTGGAACAACTATTGTTGGTAAAGGTGTGTTTGAACGCACAGGTCTAGTTATTCAACCAGGTTATTACTTGGTTGCATTAGCAAGTACCGGTTCTGTCGTTAATGCAACTGTATACGGTATTGAAACAAGTACAACCTAATTAGAAATAAGTGAGAAAATAATATGGCACGATATAATACAGTAGCACCAACAGGAAGCGTTACAACTACCGCAACAATTGCGTCGCCTGCAACTGGTTTGCTCACAACACTAACTGGGACAGCTCCGTACACTGTGACGTTAGCTAACCCAGCTTTATTTAACGGACAAACTCAAGCGTTCTGGAATACAACAGGCGGCGTAGTTACACTAAGTTTAGTAGGTGTTACTGGAAGTCCTACTATTAAAGGACCTGCTACTAACAGCGCAACTACATTTGCTATCAACGGTAACCAAGTTGTTTCATTAACATCTGACGGTACTAATTATGTCATAACAGGTATTGTTGGTTCTGGAGCATTTGTTAACGTTGATGTTTCAGGTTCTTACACAGCATCTGCAAGCCAGACATTGTGGGTTAACACTACCGCAAGCGCAGTAACAGTTACATTACCTGCATCTCCATCTAAAGGCGATACAATTAGAATTATTGATGTTGCTAATACATTTAACACTAACAATTTAACAGTTAATAGAAACGGTCAACCTATCATGAGTGATACATCCGCCGGTGCAAACTTAACTGTAGCCACACAAGGTGCTGCATTTGATATGATTTATTATGATGCAACTCGTGGTTGGAGACTATTTACAATTTAAGGATAATAAATGGCAACGTATTCAAGTTTTAAAAAGATTGATACTGATGCAATCGTCGATGGGAGTATTGCGGCAGCAGAAATTGCCGGAAATACAATACCAGAATCAGCTGTTGCCGCAACTAGTGTTCCAGCAGCAGCGTTTAGTAACACTGTTACTTCTGCAAAATTAGCATCTACTATTGATCTAAGTGCTAAAACTGTTACATATAGAGCTATTGTAAACGGAGATGTTTCTGCATCTGCAGCGATTGCTGGAGCAAAACTTGCTTCAGGTGCAGCAACGACTAATTTAGGATACACCCCGGTCAACCAAGCAGGTGATACTATGTCGGGAGTATTGCAAGTTCCAGCAGGAACAGCTGGTGCTCCTAGTATTGCTTCTTCAAGCAATACCAATTCTGGTATCAATCTTACTACAAATAACGTAGCAATCGTAGCCGGAGGAACAATTGGTACAAATATTGACGCAAACGGTTACATTACACGACCAAATTATCCAGTATATGCGGCAGTTGGTACAGCAGGATGGTTATATGCACCAAGCTATGGTGGAACCGGCGAACGTGAAGTAACAAGTCAAATGGGGTGGACAACAAGTCATCAATACGGCGGCACAAACTTTGATTCTGCTAACGGTCGATTTACAGCACCGGTAGCGGGTTATTATACCTTCCACACTTGGTGGTATTTGTTAAATGACGCAAATACTCCACCAAACTATGTACACTTGTTCTTTAGAAGAAATAACAGCAGAGGTTGGACATCCGGAGGAAGAAGTCCTTATATTATGGCCATGCACCAAAATACCAACAGTTATGATGATGGTTATTCTCATAAAGCTGTTATAGACATGGCAGCTGGAGACTTTGTAAGTTTGGGAATTGTTTGGCACGGTAATAGTAGTCGACAACATGCTGGACATCATTTGTTTAGCGGACACTTGGTGGGATAATATATGGCAACGTACTCAAATTTTAAGAAAATTAATGCAGAAGCAATTATAGATGGTGCAGTGACATCATCCGCACTTGGAGTAAACTCTATCGGAACAGCGGCATTTGCTAGTGCAAGTGTAAGAACAACTGATATTGCTGACGGTGCAATAGGCACAACCCAACTAGCTTCAACAATTGATTTAAGCGGGAAGACGATGACATATCGCCCAATACTTAATTCAGATATTGCTAACGCTGCTGTCGGCGGCGCACAGTTAGCTAGCGGAGCTATTGCAAGTAACCTTGGTTATACTCCAGTTAATCGAGCAGGAGATACTTTAACTGGCCCGTTATTAGTATCAGCAGGTAGTTCAGGTTCGCCATCTCTTACTAGTAGTAGTAACACTAATACTGGAATTTATTTTGCTGGAGCAAACAGAGTAGATATTACTACAGCAGGAGGCAACTTAAACAATTTTGTCAAAAGCGGTAGTTCAGTAAGTCAAGCACAACCAAACTTACCAGCGTTTCATGCAAGCGGTAATGGCGGTTGGTATTACGGCAATAGTTTTGGTGGATGCGGCCGCTGGGCTGAAGTAAACAACTTACAACCTGGAAGCGGATTTGCATGGCAAGTTGTACAAAAAGGCGGAAGCAATGCTGCATCTAGTGGTCGGTTTACAGCTCCGGTTGCAGGATGGTACAGTTTTTATGCACAAACTTATTATTACAATGATACTAACAACAGTCAGGGATATACCCACTGGAATATTGGTTTAAACGGCAGCATTGCAACTGATAGAACAACAGGTCGTGTGCCTCATACACTTTACGGACACGTTGTTAGTGCTAACCATGTACCAGGAATCATGACTAGTTTAGAAATTTATATGAACGCAAGTGATTATTGCATACCGCAACCATATTTTGGCGGCGGATGTACAGGACGTTTGCACGGCGATCATAGCTTGTGGTGTGGATATTTAATAGGATAACAGAATGGCAACGTATAATAGTTTTAAAAGAATTGCTTCAGATTCGTTTGTTGCTAATACAATTACTAGCGGAGACATCGCATCAGGTGCAGTTACTAACGGCAAATTAGCGTCTAATGCGATCACCGCAACTGATACTGCCAACGGTGCTATTGGAGCGGCACAACTTGATAGTACATTAGATATTAGTAGTAAAACTGTCACATACAGAACGATAGTCAACGGAGATATTAGCGGTACTGCTGCTATTGCAGCTACTAAACTTGCATCTGGAGCAGCCACAACAAATTTAGGATACACACCTTTAAACAAATCAGGTAATGCAATGTCTGGCACGTTGCGATCGACATCAGGAACTGGCGCTGCGCCTGCTATTGCATTAAGCGGAAATACAAACACTGGAATTTTCTTTAATGCTGATAATACTGTGCGTATCACAACCAACGGTACAGAACGTGCTCGATTTGACCCCAGCGGAAGATTTCTACAAGGAACTAGCCAAACAGCAGGTAGCCCAATGTTTCAAAGTCACGGAACAGGCGGCTGGTTGTATAATAACCAACTAGGTAGTGGAACTGGTTGGCAAGAACTTAACAGTAACTTTGGTTGGACTGGATATCAACGTAACGGTAGCGGATTTAATTACACTAATGGTCGTTACACAGCACCAGTAGCAGGCCATTACAGTTTTCAGTGGCTATCATATCAACATAACGATACTAGTTGGACTAGTGCAACTGGTCACATGCATATGACTTTAACTAGAAATGGTGGTACAGGTGCATGGAGCGGAAGAACACCTCACGGTATTTGGTCTCATGGAAATGGTAGTCCTTACCCGCACGGAGTCAACTGGCATTGTGATTTATATCTAAATGCCGGAGAATATGCTAGTATTATGGCCTATTGGTCTAACAATAACAATAGATTCCACTCATCACATTCATTTTTTAACGGCTATTTAATAGCATAAATATACAGCGGAGATAACACAAAAATGGCTCAATTCTCAATTTATTTGACAGAACTACAAGACAAATTATTAAAACACACAGTTGCGAATCCATCGGATTGGATTGATAACTTAGTCGAGTGGAGAGTTCGAATTGCACAAGACGAATTTTTACCTACAGCGATTGCACAACTAGAAGTAAACGGCGCAACATCAATTCCTGGAACTAGAGACGAAATAATCTTAGCGGCAGACATGCCACCAAAAAACCCAGATTGGACACCTGTTGAAAAAGACGATCCAAATGATGATCGTACAGTTCTTTATACATTTGATCTTGAAGAAGATGATATTAAAATGTTAGCATGGATGTACGATAACCCGCATGAGCATATTTTGCAATGGGTAGTAGAACGATGCAATATAGCAATCAAGGATAAGGCCGAGACAGTTAAAAAAGAACTATTAGCTGATCCTGCCTGGACCGCACCAATTCCCTTAGACCCAGTTGAATTACTAGATTTAGTTAATTTGCGAACTGTTGCTGAACATTTAGAAGAAAGTGCAGCTGCCATTCAAGAGATGCAAGCACGTATGGCTGACGGCGAAGGAGATTATGTTCCACCAGCTGTAACTATACACACTTATAAACATCACGAAGAAAATGCAGCTCCTCCAACTGGAGCAGGCCCAGCATAACAAAAAGCACCCTAAGGGTGCTTTTTAATCTTTACCATTATAGTGTTTATGTTTCAAATACTGATAATGTGTTGGACACTTTGATGCAATTAACTCGTTTTTCGTTTTCTTTTGTGCCCAGTACTGCAAAGTAGTTTGATTAACTATAGTTGGAACAGTCCTAGCAGTTCCTATATATAATCCATCATATTTTATTTTTTCTAGAGACATTCTGTTTACTGGCAACATATGATTTCCAACAAATATATCAGGAAATCCACCGTCACCCGAATTCAGCTCATGTGTTCTTAACATTTTGCCTGCAATATCCGATGCTAGTGTATGTAATTCTGACAAATCTTTATCGACTAATCTCGGATCCATTTCAATGTTTTCTGTTACATGTTTCCAGTAAGGAGTATCTCGACGAGACGATAGTGTATAATGACATGTAACAAATGTTTTAAAACTTTGCATAGTAACATTAGCCATGTAGTTAAACCAATCTACATGCATTCTGTTAACTTGTTCATTTTCCAATGTTTGAAATAACAAAATTAGCATTTCTTGTACGCTGAATAGCCCAGTACTTTCTAAAGGTTCAATAAATGCATAAGAAAGACCTACCCCTACTACATTTTTTTCCCAACATCTTTCATGTGTTCCATTTTTTATTTTAACTAGTCTAAATTCTAGTGTGTCTGATCGATTAGGGTCATAGTATCGCATTTTATCGCTATTAAGATATTGTTTGTATTCTTCTAGAGCATCTTCTTCGCTAATAAATTTACTGCTAAAAACGTAACCACTGCCTATCCTATGATATAAGGGAATATTCCAAACCCAGCCGTTATTATATGCTGTGCAATTTGTAACATTTTCCATCTCTAATTCTTTATCGTGGTATGGGATATGGCAAGTCCAAGCTCTATCATTTGGTAATAGATTATTAAAACTTTCAAAAGGAACATTCATTGTTTGCTCTAATAGCATAGACTTAAAACCAGAACAATCAATGTATAAATCGCCTTTGACTTTTTCGCCAGTTTTTAACAGAAGATAATCTATGTATCCGTCATCATCTTTTACAATTTCTTCAATGTGTTGTTTTGTATGAACAACACCTGCAGGAATACACATTTTATCTCTTAAAAATTCACCAAACAATGCAGCATCCATGTGATACGCCACGTCATTTTTAAAACTATATCCTTCTAACTTATGTGTTACATTATCGCAAATTTTATTGTTATATATCAAGGGCATATTACTATACATGCAGTCATAAAAATCATTCCACGGTGTTTCAGGAAATAAAAGTTTTTTATGATACCAATCATTGAGTCCGCTAATAGTGTTCTTTTTATCTTTTAGTCCAAAAGGATAATAAAATTCTTCGCCTTTTTTATAAAAATCTGTAAATTTAATGGCTAATTTATGGGTTGCATTACAATGAGGCATCCAGTCCTCGTCATTTAAATCTAACAAATGTAAAAATAAATTTAAAGTTCCAAGTGTAGACTCACCGACCCCAACAGTAGGCACATCTGGAGACTCCACTAACTCAAATTTAATATTTGGAAATTTTTTAGAAAGTAATGCAGCACTCATCCATCCAGCACTACCTCCTCCTACAATGACAATTTTTTTAATTGGCGTTTTCATAAATTTGTAAAATAGTTATAATTCATAGATTTATCAATTACTCGCAGGCTATGGGGAGTAAAAAACCAAGTTCGCCCATACAACGGTGTTCCTTGTGATTCATTCATTTTATATTCTTTAACAATGTCTGCAAATAATAAACTTTTATTTAATCTAGCGTTTGCTCTTTCTTTAGCAAACTTCCAAAAATCGGTGTCATGTATAGAACCGCCGTGATATAAAAAAGATAACATGTCTTCTAACGACTTGGCCATTTCCATAAAGTTTGTATTAACAAAAGACACGTTGTACTTTGTAGGATTTTCTAAATGATGTGCAAACATTTCGGCAATTGCAACATAACACCAGATAGAACTAGCACTCAATGGTTCAAAAAATAAAGCTCTATTGCCGTTATTTAAAATTCGGCCATTCATTACACTTTTAGAATAATAAGATTTAAAATTATATTCTATAAGATCATCTTTTGAAAGATTCTTTTCAAAGAAATCACTCATCTCAGAAATTGCATCTTCGTCTTTAGTTATATTTGTATTGAACAAATATCCGTATGTATGCCTAGAAGTTAACGGAATACCAAACATCCAACCGTTTTTAGTAGCAATATGATCTGTACAAACGAATTCATCTTTAATATGCGGATCTATACTATGAACAAAGCATTTATTTACAGGGCTACAATCGCTAATAACATAGTTAGTATAGTCTGACGGGAATCCGCGACAATCGATAACATAATCAAATCTTTCAATTGTATCGTTAATTTTAATATTTGCACATTGGAATCCGTTAGAAATGCTCTCCACCTTTCCTTCAAGTACACGAAATTTATTAGGCCATCTTTCCTTGAGACGTTTGAATGCAAAATCTTTTAATTTAAAATTATTAAAGTGTATAGCATGTCCGCCGCCGAACAGCGGATTAATCCACTCGTGTTCTCGCCAGTTAGTATACTTTGTTCCAAATTTTAAAGTACCTTCAAATTCGTGCAAATCATACAATTCAGAAAATCCTAGACCTACTTGCAATGAAGATACTATGTTTGGATTAGTGCTTTCGCCTATACCTAATATAGGCGTTGACGGATCGTATACTGATACAATTTCCCAATCGTTTGTAACCCACGGAATGAGATGAGAAATAGTAACAATGCCAGCGGTGCCGACACCGACCACACCTAAGCGAAATTTCTTAACGGAATTCTGGGCCATGTATCCAACCTACTATCACATACCTTACACCTTTAGTTACAGGTGTAACTCTATGCGTCATAAACGATGGGAAGATAGTCATCATACCTTGTTGTTTTATTTTTGAATCTGCTATGGCAGGCATGAATTCTAAATCTCCGCCTTCGTATTCTGCAGGATCAGTTAGTTGAAT
>Ga0222712_10002095_pt1 | contig 23405 bp, 56 predicted proteins | sample C33_657DmetaG_FD_165043 | JGI IMG/M metagenome (GOLD analysis project Ga0222712, IMG submission 165043) | Estuarine water microbial communities from San Francisco Bay, California, United States - C33_657D | ecosystem: Environmental > Aquatic > Marine > Unclassified | place: USA: California... | reverse complement strand
TTCTGGTTTAGGAGAGGCGAAAACGACTCGTGAACTAACCTTACTATCAGATGCTACAGTAGATCCTGTTAAATTTAATCAGTCAACAGTATCGATTGCAACTAAAAAAGCATTAGATATTGCATGTGCACGTATACTACCTCGTATGATTAAAAAAGGGGTATTCCCTAAATAAATGAATGTGGTTAAGAATACTACTAAGTACTTGGCTTATTATTCTACTCAGTACTAAGGCTGAATCGCAAACCCTTACTTATACTTTTGTAGATCCTTGTACAAGTCAAGTAACTTATTTTTCAGTACCTGCTACAGGTACAGTAGTATTTTTTCATGGTCAATCAAAACAATTTACATCCGCTGATATAACATCAGGAGCATTTTCTACTTGGTTGAATCAAGTTTATACGGATTACCGTAAAGTAACTCCTTGCGGACAGCAACAAGGACAGGTAACACAGAATCAAATTACAGCTCAAATTATTGGAAACACTGTTCAAAGTGTAGTTAGTAGTATTATGAGTCAAGCTCAATCTGCTGCTTCCAGTACTATTACAGATGCAGCTTCATCGGCAGGGAGTAGTGATGCTGCCAGTAAAAATAATAAAGATGGAAATAATAAGAAAAAAGGAAATAGCAATACAAATACTCAATCTACTTCTACAAGCAATACCGGTAGTAGTGGCAGTAATAACAATAGTAGTAATACTACCACTGGTAGCACTAGCAGTAGCAACAGTAATAGTAGTACTCAAAATCAGAGCAACGCTAAGAAAGAGAAAGCAAAAACAGAAGAGGTTGCAGCGACAACAACAATGAATGTAGACGCTCAAAACCAAAATAGTTCTAAAGATGATAATAGTAGTAGTGGAGGCAAATCAGGAGGTAAAAGCGGCTCTACAAACCCGATGATTATATCATCTGACTTTACAACTGCTCAAAATCTAGACAAGTCATTTACTCCGATACTTAATTTAAGTATGTCTCAATCATCAATGACAGGAATGTCGAGTTGGGGATTAACAAGTATGATATGGTTCAATTTCAAACAATTTGCCTTATCAGGTAAGTATACTAAAATTAACTTTAGTAAAGACGGTAAACTAAAATGGATACATAACTTTAATCTAACTGCCGTCTACTCATACGGAAATATGATTGGGTTTATTGGTTACAGTGGAATATTGAATGCCGGTAAACGGGGTGTAACTGGATTTAACATCAGTGCTGCTGCAACTAAGATAAACGGTGAACAGAAAAATACATTTATATCTCCTTCCTTAACAGCATTCTATACTAAACCATTCAAGTCAGGCAAACGTTTAACTATATCTCCTGAGCTGTACATTATATCTACTCCGTTAATATACTCTGCTCAGGACAAAGTAACAACAGCAGACAGAACATTCAGTGCATTTATGGGCAGTGGCTTTGATTATCAAATATCAAAACGCTTTAAATTTAATATGAATTATAAAGCAAATTTGTCTACTAATCCAGAATTCCCTATATTATCATTCTTCTTAATAGGAAGTAAGATTAATCTATGAGGTTATTGTTTATCATATTATTGCTATTTCCTTTTACGGTAATAGGACAGTCTATAACTGCTCCTCCGGGTAGAACTTATCAAGCTAATTTAGCAGGTCAAGATGCTAGTGGCTTTGTAATTAGTGGGTTTACAACTGAAACACTTTTAACCTCAATTGGGTTTGTTAATCCCCCTGCCGGCGTAACATTTAGTGTTACTACAACTACCGGCTTATCGTTTGCTACCGGATATAATTCTTGGACTAATCAAACACGTTTAAGTTTTACAGGGACACAGGCTAACGTAAATAATGCTTTAGCATCATTAAAGGTTAATACAGGTGCTACATTAGGTAATGTTCAAATATCAATATCAACAACTGTAAATCCATCTGGGTATTATTATAATGCCACTAACGGTCACTTCTACTTACCTGTGTCAAGTGGTCAATATTATACAACAGCCAAGTCGTTAGCGGCACAGCAGACATTTAAAGGACAAACAGGATACCTTGTAACGGTTACATCATCAAATGAAGAATCGTTTGTTATATCAAATGTACCTCAAAGTAATATATGGATTGCCTTATCAGATGCTGCTCAAGAAGGATATTGGAGAGTAGATGCTGGCCCTGAAAACGGTACCTTAATCAAAACACAAAATGGACAAACAGCAGGTAACATATCCGGGCAGTATAATAACTGGTGCGGTGGTGAACCAAATAATTCTGGAGGTGAGCACTATGCTGTAACTAAATGGGGCGGGGGTAGTTGTTGGAATGACTTACCTAATAACTTTAGTTGCGCTTATATAGTTGAGTTTGGTACATGGTCTAATCCAGCTGACGCTACCTTTACTGGATTTTATACTGCTAATACTACTAATACAGTTGCTATAACTAACTTATTATCAGGTACGGTTTCTATTCCGGCAGGATTAAGCTCAAGACCATTACTTACGCTTTATAGAATAGTAAATGGAGTTGATCAGCTTGTAGACTATAAAACAGTAGCTGCAAACGGTACGTACACTTTTACGTTACCTAATCAGAACTCAACTTACAAACTAGTGCCTTCATTAACAGTACAGGGAATAGAAGTTAATGATTTTGACTTAGCTAGGTTTGAAGTAGATAATATAAGTACGCCGCCCAACACAGCGCCTGGACTAGTAATGACAGGGACTAAACAGTGGAAAGCTGCCGATGTAAATAAGAATGGCATTTTAGATCTTGGAGATGTTTATTTGATAGCTGCTCATAGAAGCGGATATAAGCTTATAACTGAAGTATTATGGTTTAACTCAGCAGATTATGATGGTATTACTAGACTAAACTTTGCCACAGCAAATCCAGTAGTATCGTTTACTATAAATGTAGCAACATCAGATATTACCCAGAATATTAAATACTGTATACTAGGAGATATTAATTTATCTCATTCAAGCCAATAATTTTTTGGTTTAATCAAAATAGTATACTATATTTAGAATAGCTATGTATGAGATAAAGCAATTCTTTAAACGTATTTATAACCTCTATCGCTGGTTCCCTGTTATATGGAAAGATCAAGACTGGGATGATTTCTATATTTTTGAAATACTTAAATTTAAACTAAAAAATCAAGCTAAGTATATTAGTAATAAGGATAGGTACGTAGACGCTAAACGCGATGCTGAAATAATGAGGTTATGTATTCGTCTAATTGAGAAAGTACAAGATGAATACTACAGTACAGAATATTTGAATTACCGAGACTCAGAACTCACATTTGTCGAGAATAAAGAATATCCAGGGCACTACGAAGTAATTGAAATAAAGAAATCAGAGCATTTTGATGATTATTTTAAAAAGTATCCTAGAATAGCTAAACAACTTACAACTAACGATAAAGGTAAAAAAGCATTTAAAATAGCTCAAATAAACGAAGAACGAGCACATAAATTATTATTTAAAATACTAGAACAAAACATTAGAAAATGGTGGGATTAGCTATACTCTTTGCGTCCTTAGCCTTGTCAACGATTTGGCTATTAAAAGGAGGTTTAGACTATATTACAAAAAAGGAAAAGTAAAATGTAGTAATATTTATCACTATGGTACGCTATGTTAGACATAATAATGTTAATTATATCATAGTAGATAGCACTCTAGAAGTAGATGGCACAACTTTACCTATCCAAGTGCAAGTTAATATACAAAACATAAAAGAAGTAGATCGTTCTAGAATCTTTAGAGTAGTCTCAGTAGCATTTAATCGTCATATTAATTTTAGCAAATCGAAAGTTGAACTAAAAAAAACTTGGTGGCAAAAAATTTTTAATAGTTAATTTCAAGTTATGATAATCATTACTATTCTTGCAGCTTGTTCTCTTTTCTTAACCGGAGCTGTATTTTACATCGAATGTAAAATTGTAGAAGATCTTCCAGACAGTAACGCGTTTAAAAAATGGTGGCGTAAACACGTTATCTATGCAGATCCGAAAGGTTAAGTAAAGTTTTAAACTATTTATAATAAATATATTTAGATGAGCTATATATCACAGGAAGATTATAAGAGTCTTATGACTAAGTTTCAAGCCGAAACTACTAAAGGAATGCTTAAAGAAGCTGTAGAAGAAGGAAATGCTTTTACTGCAGCTCTTGCTAAGACTAAAAAAGGCGAGAAAGCTAAAGTAGGCGGAAAAGAAATTACAGATACATCTGGTTATGATGATCCTACAGTGAAAGAAGGAAACGATGAAGTAGATAAAAAGCTAGAAAGAATTGCTGACTTGCATAAAGGAAAGAAGATAGATTTCGAAACTATCGAAAAAATTGCTAAAGCTATAGAAGCTCAAGGACACGAAGTAAATGCTAGATATGTTCAACAGTTCCTATCTCAACACGGAGTAGGAATGAATGAATACGGGTATGCAGATAACTATCCAGGTTCGTGGGGATATAGAGAAGGTAAAGAAGATTTTGATTTCATTAAAAACGCAATTGAATCCGCTTCTGGTGATACGATAAGTCATATAGAAGAAGATGATTATGGTCGTCCTATTTACTGGAGTACTGAACATCCTGAGGTTGTCTACTTTATCGGAAGCGAAGATCAAATTATCAAGTACGACGGTAAGTCTGGAGAAAGGTATCCAGTCGGAGATTTAAAACACTACGACACAGCCGGAGACGGTAATATTGATGAGGCTTATGCTGATGAAGCTCCTTCTTATGATTATAACGGCAAAGACTTACATGTCGATAATCAGAGTGGCGATCCAGACTACCCAGGAGGAAAAGCATCACTGTATGATAAAGACGGAAATACCTATACTGGTATTATCAGTTCGATAGATAAAGAAGGATTTATATATGTTGATCCAAAATCTATCAAACCTGCTAAAAAAACAAAAGAAGGTTTAACCACCCCTCCTCTCCAAGCTACTGGTCCTACTATTAGCGTAGTAGAAAATACTGTTGCTAATCCTCCATACGGTTTCGATGTATTGTCTCCCGACGAAAGAAAGCAGTTAAAAGAGTATATTGAGTCTATTAAGACTATTAAGAAAGAAATTGCTAGGCTTACTGCTAAGGCCGGAAAGAAAGTAAAAGAAGGAGATCTAGGAGGCGATAGGACAGGCTTAACGATGACTCCGAGTACAGTATCTGAGGCTATGAAACCAGAACAGTACGATTACATAGAAAGCCAGTTGGATACTAAGCTTCACGATGCTTTTGAGACAGTGGTGGATAGAATTATTAAAAATCTAAAAGCAGAAGGAGTAGAGGAAGATATGATTGAAATGTTCTTAAAGCATGAAATCGAGAAGAAAGGAAAGGAAGCTATAATGGGCCAGCACGATCCCTACTAAGATATTAGAACCTCCTTCGGGAGGTTTTTTTTATTTGTTAAACTGTAGTTATTTCTTATCTTTATATACTATGTCTACTACACAACAGTTCGTTAAGTTTGTAAAAGAAGAATGCAAGAGACATGGTATTAAACTCTTACTCAAAAAAAGAAAGTATTTAGTCCTTAATGGAAATATAAGAGTAAGCGGTTATTTCGATGATGAAAATAGAGAGCTTGTAGTTGCGAGTAATCATCCAGATTGGCTTCCTATCCTTGTACATGAATTTGCACATTTAACCCAGTGGGTGGATAACTGTGAACCTTGGAAAAAGCTAGGCGACGGATTAGTAAAACTTCACGATTGGCTTGAAGGAAAAGAGGTAAGAGGTATAAAAAGAGCTTTAGCTAAGGCCAGAGACCTGGAGTTAGATAATGAAAAAAGGTCTGTTAAGATAATTAAGGAATGGGGTTTGCCTATTAACATAAAACTGTATACCCAAAAAGCTAACGCTTACGTAACTTTCTATAACTGGCTATACTTCTCTCGTCGATGGTGTTCTGTTAAAAACTCTCCTTACCGGAATCCGGAAATCTATAAGAAGATGCCAACTATTTTTAAGATGAATTACCAAGAAATGTCAGAAAAATATAAAAAAATATTTGAAAACGCTGGTATTTAGGCTATATTAACTTATATTTAGGATAAAGTAGTAGAAATAAATAAGTTATGTCAGATATTACAATGTGTAAAGGTACGAATTGTCCGTTTAAGGAGAGCTGCTACAGGTTTATGGCCAATCCGGAAGAATATCAATCGTACTTTGTCGAACCTCCAATTAAGGACGGAAAATGTACTATGTATTGGGGAGAAAATGCCGAATCCATATGGAATCAATTAAATAATATTGTTAACGGAAACCATTAATTATGAAAGAAATAAAGGTAGATAAACGAAGATCGGCAATGGTAAGCCTAGAAGACTACTGTGTAATGTCTATGGGTGACAGAAAAAATAAAGGAGATTACTTAGAGGTTACAGAGTGGTCTAACGGAGAAGGGTTTGACATAAACATTGACGATGTAACTGGAGATAAACATTTTATTCTAACAAATGGACAATTTGATGCTTTAAAGGCATGTATAAAAGCAATTTATAAATCGTACGACTTTAAAAACAAATAGCTATGAAAAAATCAATTTTAGTTTTATTAGTATTAGCAGTTACAGGATGTACAGTTTTTGATAGAGTCTCTTCTGTAAAGAGAAAAGAACTGTTAGAAAAGTATTCAGTTAAAAATAATATAGTATATTACCAAAATCAACCGTTTGCAGAGCTACAAGCAATGACCTGGTCGTTAGATGGCGGTGAGTTAGTAAAGGAGATGAATTTTAAACTTCTAAACAAGCATGATATTACTCTTATTGGAGGGATGATTGATTATCTATCAGATAGACATCAAGGAGATGAAATAGAGGTAGAGTTTGCTGTAGAGCATGATAGCGAGCAATTTAAGTTGTAACTATGACACAACAAACAGCAGTAGATTGGTTAGTCAATAAGATTTATACGGTTATACCTAATGAGGAAAGAAATTTTCTTGAAGGTTTAAGAGAACAAGCAAAAGCAATAGAGAAGGAGCAGCAAAATGAAATTTATAGGCTTAAAGCCATAGTAGAATTCTACGAGGAAGGATGTGGATTAGAAGGATGTAAAGCAAAAGAACCTCACATACATTAAAAATAAATAAACGTGAAATTTATGCAGAACAATATTAGAACGAAACCTATAGCAGCTAATAAAAAAAGGTGTACCATAGTTTAACGTAGTAGGTTATGCAAAAATTAAAATACACACTAGAACGTCTCAGATGGATTAAAGCATTATTTAGTCCATTCGAACCATTCAGTATTAAATGGTATATGGGTAAGACTAAAGTAGGTACTCCATATTTCCTACCTCGTAAGTGGGTAAAGGCAACTCCTAAATTAGCTACTGAAGCAGCATTAAAAGAAATTAAGAGTGCAAAGGAATGGAATGAACGAAATCCAGATTCAACATTTAAACATAAGGTAAAACTATTTAGTGAGGTATACGATGAGAAAATGAAGTATCGCTTCCCGGTTCCACTTAAAGTCGGATTCGATTGGTGCGGTTTAGGCTACAAGACAAAATGGACATCAACTGATTTCAGATATGAATGGCCTCCTATATTTACGTTTGTATTCTTCGGATACCAAATAGCAGCAATTATTGGACATAAGCATGCTAGTCACTATTGGGAGTGTTGGCTGTACTATGAATATGCTACTGATAAAACTAAATCAAAACGTGAACGAGTAGAGCAATGTAGAAAGGAATTTAAGCAAACATGGACTTGGACTCATGACGGAATTGATGAAATTATAGATTATTATGAGTGTATACTTAAACCAAAATATCTGAAATGAGACAAGATAAAGAGAGGTTAATACTGAAAGAACTTATTGACAAAATGTTTGAAATATCAGGGTATTCTCTTAAATTTGAAGATGTTGAAGGTAGAACTGATAATTGGTTTCAGCGGTATACTATGACAGAAGCACAAAATGAAGAATGGCGTGAATGGGGTATTAAACTGTTAATGAAGAAAAAACGCTATAAGAAAAATTATGCAGATAGATCAATACGTATGCTAGATCTATACTGTGGATTAAAAATATCAGATTCAAAATATGACAGGCAAGAATCAAACGAAGCGTAGTTGGTTTGTGGTAATGAATTCACAACTAGAGTATTTCAGCGGAATGATGTACGGAGGCGAACTAGTATGGTGTAGCGATTATAATGAAGCTAAACCATTAGATGATGAACGTAAATTTAGTACGTTGCAGAGGATGTGTTATAATGATGAACTTATTTTAGATTACATTAATTAATACCCAGATATGAAACACGAAGTTTTATTTTTAAGTAACAAGAGAGCCTATGTGCTAGTAAACAACATCTGGTATGATACTCCTGCAGATTTTGCTCCTAAGCCAGGACAGAATTTTCTGATCGGACGGATTGAAGAAGTTTTAGATTATCGAACCTACCAGGAAAAGTATCCGGAGTCTAGAGATGAAATTTATCCTTATATCTCAGAAAAGACTATGTCTGGAGGGTATATTCGTAGAGTAATAGACGGAGCGGTAAAGTACGGCGTTAATCCTGAGACTCCAGTTCTAGGAACTAAATTAGAAACTGAATAAAATAACTAGGAGAGTGTAACTATTTATAATGGTATGAGTAACGCTCTATTAGTCCGTAAGGTAGTCGAACAGCTAGCAAAAGAACTTAAAAGCTCTAATATGCATCCTAGCGATGCAGACTGGTATATAGGATTCGGCGATGATGTTAATACAGCAAACGAATCTGCTGTAGAGCGAGATCCGAGATCAGGGGCAATAGTTAAAAATAATATGATAGGAGACTATGCTACTTTTCTGCAGCAATGGGATGCTGATAATGTAGGTTATGTAGAAGAAGAAGAAAGAGATAGCGGCGGTGGAATTGCTCGTATAGTAATGCAACAGATAACTCCAATCAAATAGTATGAAAAAGACCTTACTCAGTACTCTTCTTTTAGTAACTTTATTTTTTATTGGTTATGAAGGCTGTAAAAGAATTCAAGATCCGGATAAAGAATTTAAAGCTACTCTGGACAGTTTAAATAAAGTAAACGACTCTTTGCTTAACTTAAATGCTAAAGCTGATGCTACTATCGAGGAGTTTAGGTTTGCAGACAGTATTTTACTCTACCAGGTAGAGCATCAAAAAACCAAGATAATTACAGTTACGAAGTTTGTAGATTCATCTAAAGAGGCTATTGATACTTACTCAGAAGAGCAACTGATAAGCTCTTTTAATAAAAGGTATCCAGCTGATACTGTTACGAGCCCTTTACCTATTGCACAGCCAGTTTTAGTTTCTGCTGCTAAAGATCTAGTCGAATTAGACGGAACAAAGAAGGTACTTGTTATACAGGACAGTGTGATAAGTCTACAAGAAAATAGAATTGCTGCAAAAGATACTATCATTAGCGTCTATGCTTTTAAAGAGCAGAACTATATGAAAGTTATTGGTAACAAAGACCTAGAAATTAAGACTTGGAATACTCAATACAACATGCTTCAACTACAGAATAAAAAACTTAAGTTAAATTCTAAGCTTCATAAAATAGCTTCATATGTTGTTGTTGGAGGTTTAAGTTTTTTAATTCTTTCTAAGTAATATATACTTTACATCTCAATACCACAGTATACCGTCTAATATTTGATTATGACTAAGTTAATAATTGTTGATGAAATAACTTACGAAGTAACAGATGAAGGGAAGTATCAACGAGAAGAAGAGATGTTATTTGAAATTTACGAGAGAGAAAAGTATACTTACTCTGTAGGCATGTGGGACGACTTACTAGGAAAACCAGTAAGAAAGATCTGGAAAATAGTTGGTAAGCTGCAAAAAAGTTAGTACATTTACATTAAGCGATTAATTATGGTTACATTTCCTGAGCGTTTATACAAGTTTGGTAGAACTAATTCCGAAGATATTTTAGAGAGATTTGATAGTAAGGTTCACTACCTACGTAAATGGGCAAATGTCCCTCTATCTCAAGATTACGATGTAAAAGCACTATGGTCTACATGGGTTCTTAAAGAAGAAGCTAAGAAAGTAGAAGAATGGTTCCAGAATACCTACCCTAAGACTTTTCAGACTGAAACTAAGTACAACGGTATAAGAGAGTGTAGGGATTGGAAACCTAAAGACTCGTTTAAGTTCTATAACCTGCTAGAAGAGAAATATCCTAAAACTGCAGAGTATTGGCAGAAAATTGAAAAGCTTCAACAAGAGAAGACTCTTAAAAAGACTCATGATAAGATATATTTTGTAATGTTAACTAAAAAAACAAACCGGTAATTATGGCAGATCAGAAGTTTTCGCAGTACGCGGTGGTTGTGTTTACAGACCTAGCTCAAGTAGTTAGTGAGGTAAATGCTCTTATTGCTAGAGGTTGGGTTCCCGTCGGAGGTATCCAAGTATCAGCTCAAGGCAGTAATGTATACCACTACCAGGCAGTAGCAAAATAAAGTAGCTACCCTGTCGCTTTTCAAAGATTCGGCTTAAAACCCCGGATCTTTTTCTTTTAGTTGACTATTAGATAAAAACTTATTAATTTTAGAGAGCATTATTTTACTAGTATTAAAGCAATAAGGTATGTCAGAAAGTAATAATTACATTAGCGGAAGTATAGAGTATCAACTCAAGTACTATCAGATGATGAAAGAACTTGAAACTTTTAGGGAAAAGAACAAAAAAGAGCAAGAAGAACAAGAGCAAAATTCTCAAAATTCCTCTACAGATCTATTAACGTATAGAAGAGGTAGAGGTAAATACTAAGTTATGAAAATAGTTTATGCCCTGTTATTGAGCATCTTAGCCCAGATAATATCCTTCGTACAACTACAAGGACAGATGGCTTGGAAGTTTCCTAGAGAGAATCCATATATAATGATGCTACTCGGATTACCGATATCTCTTATCTTTATAAAAACTACCAAGGTATTTAACGAAGCTTTTGAAGCTAATTGGCCCGGTAGATTGATAGGATTTGGATTGGGAGTAATTATTTTTACTATTATGAGTTGGTTAGTATTTCGAGAGCATCCTACACCTAAAACGATGGTTTGCCTAGGATTAGCTTTCACTATAGTTGTTTTACAAATCTTTTGGAAATAAAATAAATCAAAATGAATAACATAGACGTTACAAAACAAGAAGCAGAATTAATAACAGAGATAGAGAGTAGGTTAGATCGCATTGAAAACCGATTGGATAAGACATCAGAACTGTTAGATAAGATCTTGGAAGTTCTTTACGGACCTAAAACAAACTAATAATATGACAGTAGCAGAAGTTATAGAAGCGCTCCAAGAGTTTGATCCTAAAACTAGGGTCTTGGTAAATGGCTATGAAGGAGGTTATGACGATATAGCGATTAGTGAAGTAATTCCGGTAGTATTAAATGTTCACCGTGAATGGTATTACGGTAAACATGACGAAGTTAGAATGGTGACACAGGCTATAGGCGGCAAAAAACAAATAGACGCAGTAATATTAAAAAGAATATAGTACCTTAGTGGTAAACAAATAACTATGGCACAAAAACTATACACAGAAGAACAAGTTAGACATGCATATAATGAAGGGTGGTGGAATGGATTTAATGAAGTTAAAGACAAAGAAGATTACACTATAAGTTCATTAACGCCCATAGAGCTACCAAGTGATGAGGAGATATATTGGAATGACAAAAATCCAAATTACATTGATAGTTACATAGTTCATAGAGGAGCAGAAGGTGTTTCTTTGGGATATTGGAATGGTGAAGAATGGATTCAAATGTGGGGAGATAAAAAATTAAATGTTTATGGTTGGATAAAAATACCAAACATCCCAATTAAATGGATGAAAGAACAAATACTAAACAAATAAACTATGGCACAACAAACAGCAGTTAAATGGTTTATCGAGCAGTTACCTACAAGGATAGTTAATATGTACCATAAAGAAATAGAGCAGGCTAAGCAAATGGAGAAGGAGCAGATAAAAGAAGGATATATAATGTCTCTATTAGATGGTGATAATAAAATAAGAAGAGATGCAGAACAATACTACAACGAAACCTATAATAAATGAAAATTACAAAATTAGATATATTATTATCATTAATCATGATTTTAACGTGGATATTAATTTATTTATTAACTAAATAATTATGGCACAACAAACAGCAATGCAAATTTTATGGGATTGGATTGATGCAAATTGTCATGAAGATAATTTTAACATTAATGATGCAAGAGATATGTCATTAAAGTTGGAGAAGGAGCAGATAATTGAGGCTTATTGCAAAGGAGATGATAATATTGGAGCAGAACAATACTATAACGAAACGTATAACAAGCAGTAAATGATAAGAGGCATACTAATCATCCTATCGCTAACAAGCCTATATAGCTGTTTAGGAACAAAACCTATAGTAAATGGACAGGGACTTGTGGAGTTGAGTAGTAATGGAGATTATATAAGGCCAATAAAAACACCGGTAGGATATTATTATAACAGCCCTAAGACAGGTAAAGTGGTTCGCATCCCGATAATGAGATAGCAGGTGGCGCGATCATGTATATATATATTTAAGAGTACTAAGCAAGATTTCAATAAGGGACTAGGCCCCAAGACATCACTCAAGCAAATAACAGAAACATGGATAGCCAAATAATAGAACTAGAGCAAGATACAGTAAACTATAACGTAGTAAAAGAAATAGTAATAAAAAAACTGATAGAAGAAGGAAGTCTATCAAAGGAAGAGGGCGAGGAATTTATAGATAGATGCCAAGTCGTCGTAGTAAAGAATGGATGGTTTCAGAGATGGTGTACGAAGTTTGCTAAAGGAACAGAAGAGAAATATACAGTAAGAATACTAGAAATGTATAAGAGGGTAATGGAGGTGGGATAAGGGGTGGTATATAATACTATAAGAAGATAAATAAATACGGAGAATGAAAGGGTAATAAAGGCTGATAAGAAGATAGAAGAAGGGGGTAGGGGTAGCGGATAAAGAAAATCGAAGTGTATAGAGAATCATTACGATTGGTATAGTAAAAAAGATTATACGTATGGGTGGAGGCGAAAAGAGAAGGTTAGAAGGTTCCGAAGCGGTACGTACACTACTTTTTCATCCTAGCTACTTTATATATCACACTACCTACCTATACACACTAGTAGGTAATACCAACTACTCGAATCGATCGATATCGATACGGTTTACGGTTATTTCGAAGTGGGTACTATTTATAAATGCTATAAAGTTAGCCGCCCTGCGGGGCTGTAAGCCTGGCGATATAGTAGAATACAATTGAATTGTAACTATATGTTATCCGAAAAGGAAAAGAAAGGACAGTCTGGAAGACAGTACTCAGTATTTGAGATTACCAACACTAAGAATGGTAGAAAGCATTTTATGGTTTCTTCCAGCTACACAGAAGAGACTATCTTGAGTGGCATTCGCACCTACGTAGATTCTAAGACAGTAGGAGGCGGTGCTAAAGCACTAGCACAAGACATTAAGAATTCCGGCAAAGACTACGATGAACACTTTACTGTTAAGTCAGTAGGTAAAGGAATGTCGAGAGAGGCAGCCGAAAGAAGAAGGGCCGAGTATGTAAACAAAGCCGGCGAGGTGTATAACCAGGAAATAGAAGTATCTTAGTCTCTAGGATACAATTGAATTGTAACTTATATATTAGTTAATACCAAGTCCTTCATACTTGAGAAGGGCGTTAGCAGTGTAGAGCTGTATTTGTGTCAGAGTATCCATCCTAGCAACTTCAGAAAGCATCTTAGCTTTATCTTCCGATTTAATCTTAGATTCCGAAACGTGCTTAATAAAAGTATCTTGAGCACTTTTAAAGTCCTGGGCAAGAAATACTTCTTCAGCAATCTTTGAAAGGATAGATCGAATCTGCACTAAACAGGAATTTATTATAGTATAAGAAATATATCCTATACTGGCAACTTTTCCTGTCAGTAAAAAAAAGAGAGCTTACGCTCTCCACCTCCTCTGAATTTCTTCTAGCTGAGAGATGCAATCCTTAGCAGACCTACCAGTCAGTCCGTAGTAGTTCTTGATTTGCGTGAAAGTGATTCCTCTGAATTTTAAACCCATCGCCATTCCTTTCAAATTAAAAAGATGGACTGCAAGCTGATATCCAGTAAATGGAATTTCTTTCTCTCCGTAGAATACTTTTGGAGCTTTCATTTCTCCAATTGCTAAACACTGCTGTACTTGTTCGAATGTTGTCATACTTTTGATTTTTTATTGACCTAAAGATAAGCCGTTTTTTGCCAGAAAGCAACTAATTCATAAACTTTTTTGGAAAAAATAAAGTTGCCTATATGGAAAATAGTTCATAACTTTACGGTCGAGTACTCGAAGTTTAAGCGAGGTAGGAACAGCCTACGTCTGATCCCTTCGGTGTCTGTGCCCGCCCTTTGTTCTTTTGAACATACCTAAAGGTACGGACTTACTTCCATTTCGGCAACTTTGTTTTTAGAAACTTAAGTAGTCAATAGCCCTCTCACCTGTTCCTGTTCCGTTACGAGTAATCTCGAACTCAGGGTCCATTCCAGTTCTAATGACATCTTCAAGCAATTCGCTAAGAGAGGTAAATTGTCCTTTGTAATAAGAGCAGTCTAAACTAAACATATATTTTATATTTGACCTAAAGGTATGAACTTATTTCCATTTTGGCAACTATTTGTTTGGAAAATATTTTTAAAATAAAGTTGCCTGTACGGAAAATAGTATCTATCTTTAGGGCAAATCAAAAGATATGAAACGTCCTTACAAAGTTAGATTCAATCTCGGAGCTGGAAAGAACTACATGAAGTGGAAGGTAGAGGGTCCAGAAGGGGTAGCATACTACTCTCCAGACGAGGTTCAGATAGTAATGGGTAACTGTCAATTGAAGAGCCAGAGGAAGACGGCGGAGAAGATACTTGAAGGAGCGCATAAGACGGTTTGTGCTTGGGTTAAATGCGGAACCTTAGCAATTAAAGGAGACAGGGTTCTCAACGAAGGATCAGCTCTTCAACTTAAATACAACCCCAGGGTACTGCCTCATTGGTTTATTAACGAGGGAGAAAATGTAGATAACAAGACTGCAATTATAATCTTCACTTCTGGCCGAAAATTATTCGCATTAAAGAGTTGCTAGTTCGGAATAAAGTATCTATCTTTAGTGCAAATCAAAAATCAAAGTTATGTTAAAAAATGCATTACCCGAAATCAAAGGAAGATTGCTTCATCATTTTTTTGAAACTTATTCCGGAATGAATAGTTACGAAGAAGACGGAAAAACGAAAACTGACTATGAAGAATTTTTTATAGAAATTAAAAACTGTATTCAAGAAATTATAGCAATTCATTCCGTTTCAGATTTGGATGTGTTTTGTGAAGAGTGGGGATTGAATGAATTGGATAGTCAATTTGACTTGTCGTTTTATAATTTAGCTAAAGAATATTTAGAAGTAAAATATTCAGAAAATAAAAAATAAAGTTGCTAGTTTGGAATAAAGTATCTATCTTTAGTGCAAATCAAAAATCAAAGTTATGAAATTATTTGAAAAGACTTATCCGTTCGGATTTTCTGTCTCCAAGTACAAAGGGGATAAGGACTACACTATTACAGGTAACCTTACAAGAGAGTATTGCTTTAGGGAGTACGGTAGCAACTACGACGTTGAGGAGTATATCCAGAAGCATATTCCTTGTCGCGGTATTCACTTCGACTCAGAGTTCTCTCAATTCTTTGCCTATGCCAGGACTGAGAAGAGAGCTATAAAGTTCTGCGAAGATATCCAGGCTTGGTTCGACAAGGTAAAAAAGTTGGTTGATTAGTAGTAGAATAAAGTTGCCTCTTCGGAGGCTTCTTTTTACCTTTATGGCAAATTAAAAGATAATATGCTTAATAGATTATTCACTAAGTTTGTAAATTGTTTAGTATGCCGTAGGGGGTATACTATTACCTTCCTTCCGAGGGAAAACACAAAGCAGGTTCCTTGTCCTCATTGCGGAGCACATAATAATTTTAGTAAAAATAATTCAAAATAAAGTTGCCAGTTCGGAATAAAGTATTTATCTTTAGGTTGTTAATTAATTATTAAACAATAAAAATCGAAGTTATGCCAAGAACATCTACAAGTTCAGAGACGCTTATCAAAATCTCTAATGCTTTAAAAGCTTTACAACAGGATTTATCCTATGCAGAATTTAGAAGGTTTAATGTTAGAGAGTATCCAAAAAGGTTCTCTATAACAACTACTTTTACTACAATTCTTAGAAACTTAGGAGCTATAGAATCTAATCCTGCAAAAAGAGGAGAAGTTAGATTAACTCCTAAAATGTTAACTCTTACTCCAAAAGCTGTTATTAAAAGTATTAACTCCTATCAAAAACAAAGTAGGAAAAGGACTTTAAATGTAACAAAAAGGATGCAATTACAGTATTCTAAAAAAGTTCCAAAAATCCCTGCTCCTACTACAGATCTATCTTTAGATACTTTAATAGTAGTTTTAAAGGAGAAAATCAAAAAGGAAGTTATGTCAGAGCTTTTAAACTCCCTGACAAAATAGTAGATGTAGATTAATAAGTAGGGGGGAGAAATCCCTCCTCTTTTTTTAAGAAAAAGTTTAAAATAAAGTTGCCTTTTCGGAAAATACTGCTTATCTTTAGTGTAATAAAAAATCAAAATCATGAAAATTATTCCACGTATCGAAGTTAGAGAGAAGCTTAGCAATTTGAAAAACGGAACAATCTATTCTGTAACGTTTGTTAAGAAGGACGGAAGCATTAGGGTAATGAATTCTATCAAAGGGACTCATAAAGGAGTTACTGGTGGAGGATTAAAATTCGATGCTGATGAGAAAGGATTGATTCCAGTTTATGATTTGCAGCTTGCACGGAAAGGAGAGGCAGAAAATAAATGCTGGAGGATGGTAAACATAAATACTGTTCAAAGTATTTCAGTCAATCACGAAACGTTTTCAATAGAGGGTTAGGAAATGGAGTTGGCCCTTCGGGGCCTTCTTTTTATCTTTAGCGCAAATAAAAATCAAAGTTATGGATCTTAGTCTTGAAGCCGCAACTAGACTCTCTGGTGTGGTAGCCAACTTACAAACGCTAGGCGTTAATGGCGAAATTATGCAATTTATTATCGAGCAGGTAGGAATGAAAGAGCAATTCTACAGAAGGAAGTGTACTAGTGCTACCTCAGACGATGTTATTCAAGCAATCGTTGAAGAGTATCAAGTTGATCCTGAGTTTGTTGTGTCTAAAAGTAGAGACAGAAGATTTATTGACTCTCGAGCAGCTCTCTGTTATATCCTCTACAGCTATCTAAATTGGACTTTAGTAGAGATAGGGAAGCTTCTTGGCGGAAGGGATCATACGACTGTTATGCATAATAGGGAATGCTTCCGTAGGTTATATTATTCTGATGAAGCTTACAAAGAAAGAGCAGATAGGGTTTTGAGAAAGTTGGCAATAAAGGTAAAATAAAGTTGCCTAACTGGAAACTAGTTCGTATCTTTAGTGTAATAAAAAAAATCAAAGTTATGAAAAGTATTCTAGAGTTAGTTAGCACAGTTTCGTTCGGCGTATTATGCATTACGATGTTAGTTGCATTATCTTTTGATGGTCCAGTAGAATTTGACATAGTCGGTAAGCTATTACTAGTACTACTGGTTGGTAGTATGCTCGGTACTATAATACCTCTTATAATAGCTAAGAGTCGAGAAATATAGTTTGCCCTTCGGGACTTTCTTCTTATCTTTAGTGCAAATCAAAATCAAAGTTATGACTATCGAATTAATCAAAGAGTATTCTAAGACAGGAGGTGTTTCCTATCATGTCAAAGTAGACGGTGTTTTTGTTAGCGGAACTGTATGCTTCGATCTTCCGAATGCTATGGAAGCGTATGACAGGGTTAGAGACAATGCAACGAAAGAACGTTCAGAAACGTTGATAAGAGAATTAATCTAATAATAGTTAGCCCTTCGGGGCTTTCTCTTTATCTTTAGTTAACCAAAAAATAAAAGTTATGACGAAAGAATTACTCTACGATGCAATCCAATGCTTCGGCGACCGGATCGTTAAAGAAACTCTCAGTGTTGTTCATGTTTCAGATCCTGATTGCGCTTACACTACCTTCCAAGACATGGGAATGGATGAATGTGCTGAATGTGTAGAAATGTTATTTTTTTCATAGAATTAAAACAGAGTAATAATGATGAACAAGACCTTTAGAGCTCGTTGTACTGCTCTTGAGAGCGGGTATATAAATCCAGACCTAGTAGAAATCTATAATGTAGAAGATCCTACTGAATGGTATCCTACTGGTAGAAATCAATTTAGAATTAATCAGACATTAACTCCTGAGGATTTTTACTTAGTACCGTATCGGTATGGCGATGAAACGTGGATGATAGCTTATAGAAAATAATTTGAAAAATTTAAAAAAAAAGTTGCCTCTTCGGAAAATAGTTATTACCTTTAGTGTATTAACAAACCAAAAAAATCAAAGTTATGAAAAAGCAAGAATTAATTGATCAGCTTACCAGCAGTGCCTCACTCGAATTTGCCTTTATGCCTATTAGTAAAGTAGTTTCACTTCTCGAGCAGCTTGATGAATCTCCTTCCTCTTCTGGCCTGACTAAGGAAGATATTGAGGAATTAGCCCAGAACATTGCTGAGAGAATAAGCTCAGAAGGAATGAGTCTTATTGACGATTACGATCTTTCGATAAGCGGTAGAGAAGTAGAACTCGATAACGTTGAATTCCATGAAAGGCGAATTGCTAGCGAAGTATTAGGTGAAATAGAAACTTTCTTTGAAGATAGAGGAGAAAGAGATATGGATTAGACTTTGATTCCCTGGCAGGCGTTTGCAAGTGCAATGTAAGTCCTGTTTGGGTTTTTATAGAAAAAACTAAAAAAATAGTTGCCTAATCGGAAATTAGTTTTTACCTTTAGTGCAAATAAAAAATCAAAGTTATGAATCTAGAATGTATTAAAGGAATTGCAGACAAGGACAATATTAGCGTAGTTTGTATGCAGGGGGATATTGTTAAAGTGGTTGAGACTAGTGAAGGAGAAATTCTTGTAAACGGAGTTTCTGGATGGTGTAAGGAATTTGAACTAACCTTCACTCCGAAAGAATTGGTTGAATATTTTAAGTTTAAGAGGTTTTAGAAATTAAAAAAATAGTTGCCTAATCGGAAATTAGTTTTTATCTTTAGTGTAAATAAAAAATCAAAGTTATGGATTACTTACTGTTAAAAGCAAAAGATGATTTAGTTGAACGTGCAATGCAAGTTTATCTTGATCGTAGATCTGAAATTGAATTTGTAGAATATGCAGATCATTTCAAAGACCTGGGATCGGTTATTGCTTCTATCGACGAACTTAAATCTCTTTCAGAATTGACTTCTGCTTTAGAAAAAGGAAAATTTGAAGTATTAGGTTTATTTCCATCCGACGAAGACATGTTTGAAGAATTCTTCCGCGGAATTACTGCCGCTTAAAATTACATTTTCTATGCAATTAATTTTCCGTACCCGTGAAAGCTACCTTGCCGAAAGATTGAATCTACAAATGTTAGATACAGAAGAATTACAAACGTTATTAAAAGATTTATACCATAAGAGATATGTTGATCAGGATATAAATTATGAATCTGCTTACCGACTCGCTTCTTCCGTTTACGTTCATAGGACTCGAGAGAATTACCCTTTAGTCTTTCATATGAAAAACTTTATAGGATAGTTGGTAAAATGAAAAAAATTTCTTAATTTGAATTATAACCAAAAAACATATTGTTATGGCATTTCAAAAACTCAACACCGTTTACAAGATCGTAGCTTATACGGAAGCTAAACGACACGGTGACGTTACTCGCATTGCTCTAGAGACTGGTTTCACTCCAGCAATGGTATCCATGACCCTTCGTGGACTCCGCAACAATGAATCTATCGTAAACAAAGCTTATCGCCTTGTGAAGGATAGGCAAACGAACTTGCAGAGGCTTACAACAGCTACTGCTTAAGATTCATACTTTTGATTTTAAACGAGCCGATGTTTCTACATCAGGCTCTTTTTTTGTTTAAAAATAAAGTTGCCGAAATGGAAATAGGTTCGTACCTTTAGTGGGTCATCAGGACAGGCGCCCGAAAAGAAAGGGTGGAGAGATCAGACGGAGGTTACACGAAAGTTTTTCTTTGTAGTTTTTTAAAAAAAAAGTTGCCGAAATGGAATAAAGGCCTTATCTTTAGGTATAATTAAAAATCAAAGATATGAGCACACAATTAGTACAAGAAGCATTAGATTTATTCGTTCAAACAATGCCGTTAGAAGATATGGCTGCTGACCATCCGATGTTTGATCAGTTGTATGATAAAGAGTGTAAGATATTTGAATTGTTTGGTCATATGACAGAGGATGAACATAACGCATATCGTAAAGCGGTTCAAGCATTACGCGGTCATTGATCGACCGCGACTCTTTTCAAAAAAAAGTTGCCTCTTCGGAGGCTTCTTTCTACCTTTAGTGCAAATCAAAAATCAAAGTTATGAAATTCGAAATTGCTAGTCTACGCGCTGAGTATGAGCCTTATCGTTCAAGGAAGAATGAACCTTTCAAAGCAGCCAATAAGATGTATATTTGGCCTGAAGGAGAATCTGTTCTAAACAATCTCTATAACCGCCATGATCGTCCTGCTAAGATTTGGAAGGAAGAGTTGATACCAGCTATCCTTGAGAAGTTAAAAGAAACTGATCCTAGTATCTATGAAGCAGTAAAGGATGAGAAGTGGGGTTGGAGACAGAAGTGCGGATGCTCATGTCCTTGTTCCCCTGGCTTCGTCGGAGCTAAAGGAGGGCAATATAGCATTTCAGCAAGTATAAAATTTAGTTGAAAAAAGGTTGCCTCTTCGGAGGCTCCTTCCTATCTTTAGTGCAAATCAAAAATCAAAGTTATGGAACAAATCAAAACCTTGCTAGAAAGAGCTACTTCAGAGTTAAGAGAGAAGATGGAAGCTTACGAAGAGAGTTATCCTAGTTCAGGAGCTGCTCTTAGAACAACACTCTCAAAACACTACTTCGTTTCAGACCTTCCTTATGGATATGTAATTGACATTGAAAGTCTTTACCTAGGAAAGAAGGTTAATATCTTCGATAAATTTCGAACTATTAATTGAAAAGAGTTGCCTCTTCGGAGGCTTCTTTCTATCTTTATGGCAAATCAAAAATAAAAGTTATGAAAAGTTCATTAAAAATGACAGCACTGACTCTCGAAGAGGTTAAGCAAAATGCTCCTCAAGCCTTCGCCTCTGCTCCTAGGCCTGGTGTATCCAAGAAGTACTCTTTCCTTCCTACCTCTCGTATCATCGAAGATATGGATAGGTTGGGATGGAAAGTATCTCAAGCCAAGACTAATCGTTCACGTACTGAAGTAGCTAGGGAGTTTGGTAATCATGTTATCAAGTTCTTTCATCCAGAAGTATTCATCAAAGATCAAGACGGAAACGTTGAATCTTATATCAACATCGTTGTGATGAATAATCATATGGGTATGGGTAGCTTTAAATTTGAATTGGGTATCTTTCGCCTGGTATGCTCTAACGGCCTTGTTGTTAAGGATAAGGATATGGGAGGCTTTAATCTTCGTCATAGCGGCTATTCTTTCGAAGAGCTTCAGACTACTCTCAATCAAGCCATTGAGCGTTTGCCTGACTTGGTAGGCCGTATCAATCAATTCAACCAGATCATTATGTCTAAGGAAGCACAGAGAGAGTTCGCTCAGAAAGCTTTCGCTCTTAGGTCCTATCAAGATAGGATGATGACTGAGGAAGAGTTGACTGAGTTCCTTACTCCAAGAAGGAAAGAAGATCAAGGCGATAGTCTTTGGACAGTTCTGAATAGAGTTCAAGAGAGCGTATTGCAGGGTGGTTACCATATCACTAATAAGAAGAATAAGATACGCAGGGCTAAGTCGATTAAGAATATCCAGAAGGATGTTCAACTCAATCAACAGATCTGGGAACTGGGCATGCAGTATGCCTGATAAGAGATAGAAGAGAGCCGGTTAAGGCCGGCCTCTTTCTTTTGCTAGTCCGGTATTAATTATGTATCTTTAGTGTATTAAAATCAATAACATGATCACAACATCAGTAGAGAGATTAGAACAAATAGAGCAAGAACGTCAAGAAGTATTCGCCGATGTAGCCTTCCAAGAATGGATGAAAGAGCTAGGGGTAAGTAGATTGGCTAGTAAGCCTGTAGATAGGTCTAGGTATATGATGAGCCTCTGGACGGATAAGAATGGTATGAGGAATAGTTTCAACCGTGTAATCAATAATCTAAAATAACAGTTATGACAGAAAAGTACATCAGTACCCTAGCCGTGGCCTTTGACATGAATGAAGAAGACGCCTACACTTTAGTTAAGGACAAGCTAACCGCTAACAACCTTACGAGCTTCTTGGAGATGATTACTACCCAAGACTCAATCAACGGAAAGACTACTACCGAAGTGATTGAAGACCTAACCACTCAATACAAAGTGTATGGTGAAGTCAAACAAAGACTCCTCAGGGTATCTTCCTTCGCTAAGAGGTTTAATCAAGGTAACTACCTTATCGTTACTAGTAATGATACCTCTGCAGTGAGAGACGGTATAGCGATAGGAGACATGACAAACGGTAAGGCGCTAGTAAAAAAAGCCTATAAGATCGGATAAAGAGTTGGCGGCCTGAAATATGGCCGCTACCTTTAGGTCGCAGATGAAGACAGTCGTAGGCAGGTGAGGGCAGATGATGGCAGTATAACACCACCGTAATTACAGCTACTAACGGGGTGATAGCGAAAACCGCTGCGCTGAGTGATGAAATACCCTCGGGCGAAATTTCTAATAACCTAAAAATATATATCAATGCTTAGTAATTTAAGTGTTCGATCCAAATTAGAAATAGGTTATCATTTCATTCACAACGGAAGCTATCATACCATTGATGGATTATATCGTAATAAACTCCACTGTCTCACCCAAGATGGTGGTAGTTATTTCATGACTTATGCCTATTTTCAGAATACCAATCACTTTAAGTCTCGGTATTTAAATTTCCCTAAAAAGAAGGCTAGTATTTGAAATCACCTTTTCCGTCTACGTATTATAGATTTGTGATCAATCTCGCGGTAAAAATTTTGTAATTAAGTAAAATATATATAAGTACTAAATTAATTAAATATGAAAAAGCTCCAACACGCCGTTCTCATTATCAGTTTTATTGCTACCATGGCAAAGGCTATTTCAGGTTATTATATGAATACCGATTATGTTTGGCCTTTGATTGCAGGTATGTGGATTTTAAGTTCCTATAGTGGTTTTCTCCTCAATAA
>Ga0222712_10002094_pt1 | contig 23409 bp, 54 predicted proteins | sample C33_657DmetaG_FD_165043 | JGI IMG/M metagenome (GOLD analysis project Ga0222712, IMG submission 165043) | Estuarine water microbial communities from San Francisco Bay, California, United States - C33_657D | ecosystem: Environmental > Aquatic > Marine > Unclassified | place: USA: California... | reverse complement strand
TATTATAATGACAAAAGAATTTCATTCCCCTAAAGTATTCTACAAGTTTGGATACACCACATCAAGAGATGCTGAAGTTAGATTTACTAATGAGTATCACGATGAGTACGAGTTTAGAAACATTTGCTTAGAAGATGACTACAAGCCTCAATGCTTATGGTCAGCTTATGTTACTAAGGAAGATGCTATACAGATGGAAGCTAACTGGAAGGCCCAGTATCCAAGAGATTTCTATACAGGAAAATTCTATAATGGAATTACTGAGTGCAGAAAGTTAGATGAGAAGCAAGCAAAGACTATAGTGAAAGACTTATATGCATGGAAAGCTAAACGTACAAAAGCTCCTTTCTCAGGACACAAGGTATACTTTATGAAATTTACTAAAAGAAAGAATGATGAAGAAAGTAATTGAGTATGAGAATCGTTACGGCGATATCATTACATTTGAATATAAAGCTCCTAATAAAGTTATCATGACTGGTGGAGAGTATTGTAGATGGGGATACCCTAATGACTATACAGAAGCTTACGAAAAGTATTGCAACAGTGTAGATCTAAGTATGGAGAAGATAATGTCTCTACAGGAGTTTAAAAATCAGGTACACATGGACAGATACGATAATCCCATTGGTTGGAAGAATCCATTAGAGCAGTTCCAGAAGTATGTTACGTCAGACGCATCCATAATCAACTTTGTAGACCCCAGCGGAGGGCCGTATTTGCATTCAGGACATGATATGAATGACTTTGGCTTCGGAAGAAAGAAACCTATGATTATAGATCAATTTAAGTTCAATGAGGATGGAACTAAAACTATTTTACTAAAGTAGTTGCTCATCCTTAAATTACATCCCATAGTATCTTAAACCAAAACAAATTAAATATGTCAAACTTTATTAGCCAAGTCAACATTGCTGACTACCCATTCCTTTCTCCACTCCATAAAATATTTAAGGAGTTAAACTTAAACAAATCATATACTTATGTAAAGGGTACGTGGTTAGGTAAGAACTGGAGAGATGAGGAAGAGATCCGAACTGTCATGTTCCGATTAGATAATCCTGGATTAGAATTAGAACCTGCTTGTAGAAAGTATTTAGATAAAGATGTTCCATTTAACATCACTAAAAGTTATTCAGTTGAAGGCAATACTCTATTAGAGTTAGACCATTCGACGGGAGTGATTGAGTCTCACGACTTCACTCCGAAAGAATTAGAATTTTAATCTTAACTAAACCTTAACATGGATTATAGAAGGGTTTGGTCCCAAGTGAATGGACCTATTCCGAAAGATGAAAAGGGTAGGAGTTACGAGATACATCATGTAGACGGAAACAGAAAGAATAACTCTATCAATAATCTCATGTGCGTATCAATTCAAGAACATTATAATATTCACTACAGTCAAGGAGACTGGGCTGCAGTAACTGCTATAGCAAAGAGGATGGGAGAAATTTTCTCTGGGTGGGCTCATACAGAAGAAGCTAAGAAAAAAATGAGAGGTCCTAGACCCTCTTCAAGAAAGTCAAAACCTCCAAGGACTAAGGACCACATTGATAAAATTGCATCGACCAGAAAAAAGAATAGGTCCTATGTAGACCCAACCTGGCTCTACTCAGAAGATTCTAGAAAAAAAGGACTTGAGACCAAGAAAGCAAATGGACCTTATGTAGCTTGGAATAGAGGTCTAACCTTATCAGAAGAAACTAGACAGAAGATATCTAAAGCTAAAAAAGGTACTGTTGCTTGGACAAAGCCGCACAGTTGTGTAGTTTGTGGAGATACTAAACCAGAAAACTTCATAGCAAGATATAAGTCAAAATGTAAAAGCTGTGTGGGAGTCTATCGAAAACAGTATCAAAAAGAGTATCACATAAAAAATAAAAACTAAACCCCTATATTATGACCTACAGCATTTCAGCGGTCTGTAAAAAATGTGGCAAGACTGCTTTCGTATCACTATCAGGTGTATCACCTAACTCCTCAGGAGGAGTAGCAGCATCATGCAATAGTTGCTATTCATATTCATCCTATGCTTACACTCTAACGGAGGGAGTTTTTACTTATCTACGATAATGGGAGGAACTAAAAAGGTATCAAAGAGGAACCAGGTTCCTACTCCTAACTTTGGATTAGAGCATTTACTCGAGCAGTTAGAAGGTATTGTACCTGAGCAGAAAGTAGAGAAGACTTTTGTATTAGACTACGATAAGATTAAAACTGTAGAGGATGTAGTAGAAATCCTAAAAGGATTAGCTCCAGAGTTTCAATGGTATTCAGATAAGATGCCAGATCAGTTCAAAGCTCTACATGGGAAGAACTTTTTAATAGAGAAAGAAAGTATAAAATTTAATGTAATAGAAGAAGATGAAGTTTAACGAAATAAAATTTGACGGAGGTGAATACTTATCAAGAGCAGTTGTACCATTTGAGAATGGTTATAAAGCATCCATCGTTATTGGCCCATATACTTACGGCGGTAAGAAAGGGTTATTTGAAATTGCAATACTTGATGACAAAGGAGAGGTTACATACAATACTCCTATTACTAACGATGTGATTGGTCATTTAACAGAGCAGGGAGTTGAGGAAGTGCTTCAACAGATATCAGAGCTACCTAAGAAAGTAGAAGACAAAAACATAACAGAAGGATACTATGAAGAAGGTTATTTTGCAGAATAATAGAGCAAGTTTTAGTTGGATGTATTTCTTCACATCTATTATTACAGGAATGATAGGATACACTATTAATGGTGGAAGTACTTTCTGGGGAATTGTAGATTTTTTCTTCTCCCCACTCCCTTGGATTAAATGGGTGCTGTGTCAGGAAATTAATCTGACCATCATTAAAGAGACTTTCAGTTGGTTTTTTAAATAGAAAAGTATATGAAAACATTATTTAGAATTACAGTAATGACTCCTACCGAAAATATCGAACGAGGAGTTTGGGCAGATGGGTACCGATTCTCAAACGAAGGAGTGATAACGTTCTTTAACTTATCTGAGGATGTTGGAGGAAGACCAGTTGGACTTTATCCAGTAGATAAGATCTTTATCACAAGTATGCAATCAGAAGAAGAGTATAATGCTTCTAAAGCAAATAAAGTTAATACTTTAAGAAGTATGTAATATGAAGGAAATACTATCTCAGAATCCAAATGCAGACATGGCTCAGACAGAGCATTCCATTATTGGCTTTACTCTTATATGGGGAATCATTATCTTGGGTGCTTGGATATTTCAAGCTAAGTATGAAATAAAACGAAAAAAGTAAACTATTTATTTATATGAATAGGAATCGATTTCAAGAGTACTTAGATAGCCTACCCACTAGATTAAATGAAAGTGGTGTTAAGAAGATAATGAAGCTACAGGAAGCTGTAAAGATAAATCTATACCCAGGTAAGATGGGAGTAGATGTTGAAGGAGATCCTGACGGATCCGAAGCTGTAGTGGAGTTACCTTTATCAGACATTCATCTTAACGAGCCTGCAAGTAAAATGTTCAAGACAGACTCTAAAAAGAATGTACTACAGTTAAAGAAGGTTTTAGATAGTGGAAAAGACTTGGACCCTATCCTGGTTATGAAGGATTCCACAGGATATAAAATACTGGATGGACATCATAGGTATACGGCCAGTAAGTTAGCAAAAAGAGATACCATTAACGCCATAGTGATTCCTGCTGAGGATATTACAAAAGTAGATAGCGAGGGTAACCCATTAAAGTAAAAAGAGTCCAACGAAAGTTGGACTTCTTTGTTTATTACCTTATATTGGAAAAATGAACTATCGTAAAATACATGATGAGATAATAGAGAGGGCTGTCCTAGAAGGTAGAACTAAAGGAGGTCCTATCTATTACGAGTCTCATCACATAATCCCAAAATGTATTGGTGGAACAAATGATAAGAGTAACTTAGTGCTATTAACAGCCAGAGAGCATTTCATAGTTCATAAACTACTCGTAGAGTTATACCCCTCTAATAAAAAACTAACTTATGCATGGATTGTTATGTGTATGCCTCTTAACAAGTTACCTAGAACATATAGAGTATCATCGAGAGAGTTTGAAAGAGCGAGGAGTCAAAAAAGTCAACTACGAGCTCAAACCAATGTAGCCAGAGCATCAACAGTGTATCAATATACATTAGACGGTACCTTCATTAATAGTTACGTATCCTCTCCAGAAGCAGCTCGAAGTCTTAATTTAGACCCTAGTGACATACGACGGTGTTGCTCTGGAAATAGGTCAACAGTTGGAGGATTTATATTTACTTACATGCAGGATTCTGACACAGTAGTAGGTAAGGTACTACAAGCACAGCAAGCTAAGAAAAACTCTAAAACAGGCATAAGATCAGCAATATTAAAACGATCGAGACCAGTTGAACAGTTTGATTTGCAGGGAATGTTGATAGTAAGATTTGCATCACTCTCAGAAGCTTCTAGAGTAACTAATATACAACACGCAAAAATTAGACATTGGTGCAATAATCGTATAAGGTTAGAGGATGGTTCTTTTTGGAAGTTTGCGTAAAGTTGGAAGATGTCCTAAAACTTCCCATATTACAGTACAACAATCAAATAAAAGTTATGATAAAAATTACAAAGTACACTCCATTCATTTTAGCTGTAGTAGCTATCTGCACAATTATAATCGCAGTCTCTTGGACAACTCGTACCAGAGAAAAGTACACAATTATTTCAGAGCATGGTACATACCATACTGATAACTTCAGACTCTACGGCAAGGGTATCGTATTCGAATCAGAAGGAGAGGATATTATCCTAATGGGTAACCTAACTATCAAATGTAAATCAAATCGATAATGGACTATATAATAATTACATTAATCAATATCTTATTACTACTTCACACTCCACCCACAACACATATGGGAGCATTCTTCCAAGGAGTAAGTGTAGGAGTAGTTTATATGTTTGTTAAACATTTAATCGTAGAAGAAAATGACAGATCGAGAAATTATTAATTTAAAAGCAGCATTCTATACTGGGATATTTCTAGTTGTTGTAATATGCATTGTATTACTACAGTACTGTTATCCAATGATATTCCCAATCGTTCTGGTAGCAGCTGGATCGTTTGTACTATTATCATTTGTGTTCTTAGTAATAAAAGGAATTTTAGAAAGCTAGGTATGGTAGATAAGAAACAAAAGAAGTTAGGACCTACTCCAGAAGAGATAGATGCTGCATTAGCAGAACACAACCAACATGAGGAGTGGATTGAAATAGATGAAAATTTTAACTTAGAAGCTCTTAGAGAGATACTCCACAAAGAGATGAACGATAAGAGAGACGAAGAATGATAATAATACTTCAAGCAACGGTTGATGTAATGTTCAAAGCAGATCCTGTAGGAGCTGTAGAGTATTTTAAATCGTTAGGAGTTCCAACTATAAAAGAAACAACCAATGGCACCAAGTACTACACCTACCCATAGAGAGATATGCTTCAACTGTAAACATATGTTGTGGATGGTTGGCATTGGTCAAGGAGTTAAGTGTGGACTAACTAAAGAGAGCATACCAAGCAGAGAACATACTTGTGATAAGTTTGAATCAAAACATAACTCTTCAGTTGGAGATCCACAAAAGTAAAACCATATTAGAGTATGGAGAACAAAATACAAATAACAATACATCCTCAACGGTATACTCATCTACCAGAGATATCATCCTACTGCAATAACTGGTATAAGGATAATGAATCGGAGGATCTTATCTTTGAATGGTCAGATGACGATTGCTATATGGAGTACTATCTAGTAAGGGAAGGTAAAGAAACCTATCTTGGAGGAGATTATTTCGAGAGCGGTATGGAAGGACACGATCCTATTAGATTAGTAACAGATGGGATGGTTCTAGGAAGAATGATAAAGTAATAAGTTATTGACAGCTCGGAATAGACGGCACAGTTTACTTCGGCAACGTTCTGTTTAAAAAATCGGAGCCGACCATGGTCAGGTGGCGGAATGGTAAACGCTAAAGTCACTCGGAGAAGAAGGAACTACGCCAACATCTCCTTGTAAGTGATAGGGTCTTTAAAGAAGTAAATCCCTTACAGGTTCGAATCCTGTCCTGACTACATAAAGAGAGATGAGAGAAGCTGTAGTGATGAGCTTACGAGGTATAGGTTGGAAAAAAGGTTAGTAGTACGACTTTGAGCCTGCACTCATCATCAGTAACCTTGAAAGACCCGAAGTCTCTCTTTAAATTTTTAAACTAAAATAAATTAATATGCCAGAATTTAATCAGTACATTGATATTGACGTAGAAGAGTTCTACGATGAGATGAGTAAGCGTGAGAGAGAAGAGATGTTAGAGTTACTCAAGCAAGACTTCACAATAGAAGAAGAGGATACCTCTCTACCATCTCCTGCTGGAGCAATATTCCTTTCAGCAATGAGTAAGATCACACGATCTCGTTTACAGTTATCTCTTGAACAAGAAGAGATGTTAATCAACTTAGCTAACTCTTTATAATGGCAAAAGCAATACTGAAGTTCGATCTATCTAATCCAGAAGATCAACAAGAATATGAGAGAGTAAATAAGTCTCTTAATATGGCAGTAGCTATATGGGAGTATGATCAATGGCTTCGTGGTGAATACAAGTATGGTGAGAACGAACATGCACATGCGTTTAGAGATAAGTTCAGAGAGTTCTTGACAGATAATGATATTGATATTGATAGGTTATTACAGTAATGGGAAAGACATCAATGCAACATCTCATCGACAAACTGATGAGAATGCCAGAATCAAACATAAAGCACTACCTCAATACCTTAGGATCAGACTACCTAAAGCAGAACAAGAAGGAGATAGTGGATGCTTACGTAAAGTGTTGGGCGTACAACGTTCCAGAAGGAATAGAATGTAAAAAATCAGCAAAAGAATATTATATCGAAACATATGGAGAAGTATAAATCAGCAGTAGATCATTTATTCAGTGAACTACAGAGAATGGAGTACTACATTGGGAATGATATCTACGCAGCTTATATAGAAGCTAAGGAGATGTATCATAAGCAGAGTATGGAATCTTGGGATGCAGGATATCAAGCAGGTAAGAAGACAAGAGATGAGAAGATATCTGATCCAGTCTACGATGCAAAGCATCATGCAGATCTAAAGTTTAAGAACATTATTAAGTGTCAATATTGTAAAGCAGAGGTTGACTTAGATGATACAGATAGATGTGATCATTGTGATGTCTCCATCTTTGATGATACGAAAGAGAAGATGTACAGCGAGAGCAGAGTACAGGAACTATTAGAGATCCAGAGAGGTAATTGTTATGTAGCAGTACTAACAAAGTCTAGAGATTATGAGACAGCAGTTGAATGCATTGAGTGTCCAGAACCTTGGAACTGGAAAGGTAGATGATATGGAAAAGATAGGTAAGATAGTAGAGAAGCTAGAAGGTACACGTTATGAGATGTCTGATGAGACTGCATTTGTGACTAAGTTCTATCTACCTCTACCTAACTCAGGTTACTTCGGAGGCATGAATGGAATCTATCAAAGATGGGAAGACGGAAGGATCTCTGCAACAGTAGCACTAGATGTAATGATAGAGATATTAAACTCAGATGAACCATTAGATGTTGAACATCTTATAGAGTTAAGAGATAAAATTAAAGCCATGAAATAATGAATAGATTAATTAAACAAACCTTAGTCTGCTATCCTCATACCTTAGAAGTTAGTAAGGACGAGGATGATGAGATCCTTTTAAAATATGTAGATGGTGCAGGTAATGCATACAACCATATACGATTAACAGAAGAGCATGCAGAAGCATTAGCAGAGATGCTAACATCATATCTTCCAACAAAAGAAATCAAGTTTAGAGGACATAGTAGCATTGCTAATATGAATGCAGAAACTAAGATCGACATTGCTGTAGCTGAAGAAGTAGCTAGGAGAGTTAACGGAGGTATTAAATAATGAGCAAATACAAACTAGTACGAGAAAGAGATGGACTCACGGTAGAAGGAGAGCAGATAGCTTGGATCGAATGGGGTGAGTATGAAAGAGCAGTAGCTTCCCATAGTAAGATAGAGGTAGGACTAAGTTTATTAGTTGACCCTCAAAGGATATCCTACACTTGGCTAACAACAGTTGTAACAGAAGTATTGGAGGAGAAGGAATTTTATACCAGATTCAAGACAACGAACAGTGTGTATGAGTTGACAGAAGAGCCACCGTTGTGGTATCCAAGATAAAAAGTTGTGAGCCCCGATTTCATATATATATAATTTAAACAAGTGTCAAGATGAAACACGACAGTTACAGATACAACATAGAAAGAGATTGGCCTAAGGCTAAACCAGAACCTTGGGAGTATATAATATGGAGTATACTAGCTATGTTTGTAGCCTTTATGTGCTATGCATTCTACTATGAAGCTACTCACTTCGAAGAAAGAGAAGTAGGAGCTGTAGTAATGGAACATTACGTAACAGCAGATAGACATGGAGCAAGAACATACTCTACGATCATCAAGACAGATGATGGATTTATAGAAGAGGTAACAGGCTTAGGTGTATTTACTGCCAAGCAAGGAGGTAGAGTAAGAGTTAAACTTAAAAGAGAAATAATCAAATAGAGATGACATACGAAGAAGCAGAAGCTAAAGCCTTATCCGTAAAATGGAAGATAGGTACATGTGGTGAGGGAGAGAAGTGTTGGTGCAGAACTATCGTACCAGTTGAGCCTATTCTATATAGCGAGTATCAAATGATTGATACGGAAAGCGAGTATATGATCGTAGGTTCAGGTGAGATACATAAGGAAGTTGCAGAGCGTATTGTAGAAGACCATAATGTGATAGTGGCTTGCCGTGAGGCAATGGATGTAGCACAGTGGGAGAGTGATAGGTTACAGGAGAAGTTAGAAGAGTTGATATGACAGCACACGAAGAAGCAGAAGAGTTGGTTGGAAAGTTTATGACTATAGATACTCATGATGAGGATTCTTTTATAATCAGAAAGCAAAGAGCCAAGAAACATGTATTAATTGCAATAGAGTTTGCAGCTCATCAATTTGAGAAGTATTGTTTATCAGAGATAGGTTTACATTGGACTAAGGATGATCAGTATACAGATGGATCAAAGGATCATTTTAGATACATTAAAGAAGAAGTAGAAAAGTTATGATAGAAGCAAAAGAAGAATTACTTACGCAGGTAGCCTACGAAAGATCCTTAGAGTTGATAGAGAAGTTTGGAAGAGCTACTGCTATACTTGTAGCAGAAGAGTTTTTGTCGGAGTATGAGGTAAGGGATGGAATGAGGATAGATCAAAATACTTATTGGTTAAGAGTTTGGAAGATATTAAAGTATGAGAAGGTATGAGACAAAGTAGAATAAGTGGTATAATAGAAGTTGTGGTAATGCCTGTTATACTTGGGTTAGCTGTTTGGGGTAGTGCGTACTTCATACAGAAGGTAAGAAGTGAACCAAAGCCTACCTTGAAGTATAAAGTAGGTGATGTTATCTATTTGAAACCAGACTCATTGAAAGTAGTTATCACAGGATCGGTGCCGAACCTCCAACACTATTATGTTGAGTACACAGATAGCTTTGGAAAGAGACAATTAGAAATTGTAGAACCATCAAGCGTATATTAATATGATAGGACTTTTGTTTATAGTGATAGTGACATGGGTGATAGTATTTGTACTACACCTAGCCGCAGAAGGAAAGATAAAGTACTTGGATGAGGTAAATGATAGTAGACTTGCTAATGCAGTGGAAAAGGATGTAAAAGCAAGTAATGTAGCAAGAAAGGAGTGGATTAAAAGAGAGAAGTTTTTAGCAAGACAGATAGTGAGAAGGAATCCAGGAAGGAGAAAGGGAGAAGTAAGAAAGAAGAAAGTAACTATAAAAGGATTTGGTAAGTGATCAATCCTATATCAAAAGACAAGGTTGCAGAGCAACCAGGCTTACTTCCTTATGCTCACACAGCAGGTGGAGCAGTTATCAAAGTAGACAACATAAGTGATATCAAGAAGAAGAACCTAACTGCTATGAAAGAGCAAGTGGGGAAGCAAATGTTACAGCTTTACAAACAGATGGAGCTACTACAGAACCAAGCCAAAGAGTTACACATGAGAAGAGAAATAAGTGAAAGAGTCTACCAAGCACAGGTAAGTTATGAACCAGTAACAGGTCAAGTCTATTACCTATATGAAAAAGATACGGGGGAAGACGTACTCTCAATCATAGCACCAAACGAATGGGGAGAAAGAAGATATAGGTATAGTAGATACATAGCAACCATAAGACTTATGGCAGATGATACTTGGGATTTGCTACACAGTGAAGAGAATGAAAGATAAAAATAAGATAGAAGAGCACGAGCTCAGAGAGCTAAGAAAGATACTAAAAGCACAACACGAGGAAAGATTAAAAACTCTACCAGTGGTGGAAGATGATGTGATAAAAAGGATGGAAGAGTATTGGGGAAAGATATTCCAGCTATATCTAGAATGTAATGATAAAGAAGAACTAAGAGGAAGAAAGTATAAAGGAGCATTTGCAAGAGCTATGAACTATGACCTAGTAGTAGGTAGATGCTTAGCACAAAGACCTCATGCCATCTATAACTTTAGTAAAGAGTATAAAGAGTTAGATGATAAGTTTAGTAAGATGATAGGTGATATCTTTGATAAGCTAACAGAAGAGGAGAAAGATGAACTGATATAAGTTTGGATTATAGGAACAAAAAGAAGGGACTGGGGAATGAAAGCTCACGCCACACGATCTCCTCTCACACACCGGAAATGCCCCCAAAAACAAAGGATAATAGATAAGGAAAGGATAAAGTAAGAGTATATTAAAAATAGGGTATAAGTAAAACCTATACTTCCAATTCAACGATAAGTATAGCCTATACCCAATAAAAAGAGGGTAGGTGTCTATAAAGAATGGGGAAGAAGATATGATGAGGGGGGTTAGGGAACTAATTCCTGTCTCTCCCTCCAACTTTTTTTCTAGAAATATTTTTAAAATATATACACTAAGCTATATACCCACCGATCCAATTCAAAGGATCCCCCCTATTTATTATCATGGCAGCAGAGAAAAGAAACTACGGAGTGTTTAGAATCACTAATCATACCCCTAATGCAAAGAGGCGTACGTACTATGTTGTGTCTTCTATGACAGACCCATCCCAACTAATGTCCAGGATAAGAGGTATGAAGACTTCCAGCACTGCTAACGGAGGGGCTAAAGCTATTGCCAATGATATGGCTAGTAAGGGGAAAGACTACAGAGATGATTTCTCCATAGCAAAGATCCGATCTGGGATGACTAAGAGAGATGCTACCATATATCGCAATAGTCTAAAGGCAGGAAGCAAGAAAGCTTATAATACCCCTAGGGAATAGCGTACTTCCAATTCACAGTATCTTAGTGATGGTTGACATGCTTACATTGAACCTTTCCGACAAAACAACTCGGGTACACTCTCCAGAAGCATATAGGGATTTGATCTCCCGTACTTCCTCCTCCGTTAAAGAAGCTCTTATCTTTTTCTTTCTAGGATCCACTGTGGACATATTCTCTGCTTGAGTTCCCCATTGCAGATTGCTCACATGATTGTTGGAAGGGTTATCATCTAAATGCATTACCACAGCAAGGTTATCAGGGTTAGGTAGAAATGCCTCAGCAATCTTACGATGTACCTTAAACAATTGCTTCCTCCCATCCTTATGTATGACTAATTGCTTATAGCCATCCCTGTCCTGGTATTGCTTTAGCTCCCCAGGCTTGCCTGACTTCTTGTAGTTCAAGGATCTGATCTTACCAGTGTTGCTTACTTCGAAGTACTGCTCATACCCCACCACACCTTTCCATATCTCACTCATAGACTAGTATGGGCGAAAAAACTTTATGGAGCAACTTGTTGTCTTGTATCGATATAGTAAGTACATTTATTTTATTTTCCATTAGCTGTTGACCTGGGTTGATATCCTTTGTACCTTTCAGGGTATAAATTTATTTTATAAAGATAGTTGCAGGGAATGGTTATCAGAAGTAAATTAATGGCATAACAAAACAATAATAAGATATGAAGACAAGAGAGTATATGATGGAGCAGTTAGAGGTAACATGGGGTATGGACTTCACAAACACAACTGAGAACTTCAACGGACAAGAGGGAGGGATCTGGTTATCAGCTGAGAATGGGGAGCAGGACCCTATCAACGGGGATAGGCTGTTTGACTACTGGTCAGAGAACTACAACCGGTACAACCACGGTGTGCTTAATCATTTAGACAACTGGGCTCAGGAGTGTGGCTGGTGGTTTGAATGGCAGGACGCGGGTACCATAATGCTCTGGCCCAATGATTAATAGCCCATACTATGGGTTAGAGAGTGGGAAATAATTCTCACTCTTTTTCTTTTTTTAGTTGCCTCGTATTGATATCATATGTAAATTAATACTATAATAAAATAAGATATGAAGCTTTACTTACAAGACGCTACCCTCACAGATCTAGAACAGATGCGTGCAGACTTCCAAGCCAAGGTGGACTTTTATAGTACCAAATACAACGGCCCTACCTTAGTTAAGTTCCAGGACTTACTAGACCAGGTAAAAAAAGAAATAGAATCTAGGTTCTAACTGTTGCCTCAAGTAGATATCAGAAGTAAATTAATATCATAACAAAACAATAACAATAATATGAAACAACACATCTTTTTATCTTTGCCAGAATTGACTGAAATGGAGCACAACGTGCTAGGTACTTTGATTGAATGCTTATACGCTGAGGAAGGGTTCTCAGACGTAGGTGCTGAGGACTTAGCTCAGGAGACTGGTATCCCTACCCGTCAGATCAGAGGAGTGATCAGCTCCCTAGTGAAGAAGGGAATAGTCCTTGTGGACGATGGCTACGGTGCTGTGCCAATCATCAACTTGCGTAGAGAACACTACGATCTACATCCAACCTGGGGGAGAGATTAATCTCCTCCAACTGTTGTCTTGAGTAGATATCATAAGTAAATTAATATCATAACAAACAAATAAAGGTTTTATGGAAAACAATACTTACACATTCTGGGTTACAACTGACAGAGTTCCTTTCATCCTAGCGGAAATGCCTGAGGGCAGAGTACAGGTCATCGAAGATTGCGATGATCAGACTACTAAGATTGTATTGAGCATCACAAGTGGGACAGATGCATTACACCTCTTCCACGCAGGGATTAAGTGTGGGGTAGCTGCTTTTACTAAAAAATAAATCAAACATAAGATGCAAGAAGGACCAATAAATCTAATAGAAGACATCATCCAGGACTACGACGGCAATGAGCTTAAGATCGGAGACAAGGTGGAGATCATAAATGTTGATGATGTAGATCAGCCTACCCACAATGACCCTTTAGTCCTAGGAGACATATTCATAGTGGCAGGAGGCAATGATGATAACATTGTGTATGTTGTCAGAGATACTGACGGAGAGACCTACGGACTCTTTGGAGAAAGATTTAGAAAGATTTTTGAGTAAAAGGTTGGAGGGAATTGATATCAAATGTAAATTAATACTATAATAAAACAATAACATATGAATCAAATATCAAAAGACCAAGCAGTAGAGATGATCCAGAACCTTAAAGAGGGGACTATCTACTCAGTAACATTCATCAAGAAAGATGGATCAGAGCGTATGATCAACTCAGTGATGGGAACATCAAAGGGTGTGAACGGTAACGGTAAGCGTTACAATGACGAGGAGAAAGGTTTAATCTCAGTATTGGATCTTCAGTTAAGAGTCCAAGGTTTAGAGCCTGAGAAGTGTTGGCGTGTTGTTCGTAAGGACACTATCAAAGAAGTTAAAGTGAATAAAGAAATGTTTGTTGTTTGTTAAGTGATTGGGGGAAAGAAATTTCCCCCTTTTGTTGCAAGCAATAGTAATCAAATGTAAATTAATACTATATTAAAACAACAAGACAATGAAGAAAGTTATTTACATCTACAAACAAACTAATAGTACTGCTAACGAATACAAGATTGGTAAGGCTGATCAACGTGTTGACCAACCGGATACTATTACACCTATTGAGATTGCAAAGGTTCGTATTGCTGAACAATTAACTGCCGCAACATCTGGTGACTTCACTATTGTAGAAGTGTTTGATATCTCACATGTAGATAATTCAACTATTGTTGAGCATGCAATACATACATCTTTGGTTGCTGATGGAGGGTTCACAAGAAAGACTAGAACTCTATTAAATAAGAAAGGTACAACCGAGTGGTTTGACTTTGATACTTTATCCGAAGGTGAAGTTCTAGATATAGTTAAGACCTTAGTTGAGAAGTTCACTGGTCACTCTGGGCTAAAGACCTTCCTTGCTAGATCTTATCAAGACTATATTAAAGCTCTTGTACTAGATAGTATTGTGGGTGGTGCTAAGACTCTTGGTGTTGAGTTAGCTCCTAGATTTGGCAAGACCTTGTGGACGTTAGATACATTTAAGACATTGGTTGATGACTTAGGATACCAATATTGCATTCTTCCAACCTACTGGTTGAGCTCGCATAGCTCGTTCCTTGAAGAGCTTCGTAGCTTCTCTAACTTCGATAATATGATGTTCATCTCGGATAAGGATGACAACTTCGAACAATTAGTAGCTAGCAATGTTGATAAGGTGTTAGTGATTGCTACATCTTTGCATACACCTGAAGAGAGTCTGTCTAAGTATAAGTGCATTGCTGATCTTGATAATAGTAAGAAGGTTGCATTTATAGACGAAGCTGACTTCGGTGCGCATACTACTTCAAGTAGAATGCGAATTGACTTACTAGATATTCCTACTAAGGTTGTAATGACTGGTACTGCTATCGAGAGAGCTCTAGCTGGGTACGATGTGGACGAGATTATAAAGTGGAGCTACATGGATATGTTGCTGCTACAAGATGGCAACCACCCTATGCTAAATTTAGTAGAAGCTGTTGCCTAGTGTTGATATCAGATGTAAATTAATACTATAACAAAACAATAATATGTCTTACTTACAAAAATTCTTATCTCAAGCAACTAAGCAATCCGCAATCGATTCTTGTGCTGACATTATTAGACCTAAGATGTTTAAGATGGTATTGCCTACGGCTGCTGCTCTACAAGAGTCTATGCCGGATGTATTACAAGGCAAGTGGTCTAAGTGGTTGAAGGATGTAGAGAAGAACTCTTTTATTCTTGAGACTATTATTAAGGCAATGTTCAAGAACGACAACTCTAATATAGCTGAGTTAAGTTCTTTATCCTTATCTTCGGTTACTCCTGCAAAGGTCACTATGATTTTTGGTGGCTTCGAGAAGAAGACCGAGCAAAAGAAGTTTGCAAGGTTAGTTGCTACATGTCTTGGTGAAGGCTTCGAAGTTGTTACTATTAACGGTGACGAAACTTCTAATAGAGAAGCTCAAGAGTTAGTTAAAGGCAAAGTAAATGCCGCTAGAAGACAAGGTAAGAGAGTTGTACTTGTGTCTAAGGATATGGCTAGTAGAAGCTTCTCTATCCCACAAATCGATACTGTCTTCTTAATGTACGACAACGGTTCTCTAGCTCAAACTCAACAAAAAGTATCACGAGCATTTACTCCGGGTGAGACTTATGCTGGGGGTAAGAAGATTGAGGGTGTTGTGGTATCCTTATCTCTTGATGCCAATAGAAGAGAGCTTGACCCTATTGATTTATATGTTATAGCTGAGGCTACTCGTATAAGTGACGGTGAAGAGTCTATGCAAGATAGTATCAAGAGAATCTGCAACTCTGTTAACTTATTTCAAAACGACTTAGCTTTAGGAAGTGTTCCGGTAGAGGCTGACGACTATGCGAACTCTTTATTGCAACAAAGCTCTATTTTTAAATCTATCTTGGGACAGTGGGATGCTTCTACATTAGACTTACAAGCCTACTATGATGGCTTGTTGTTCGAGCAAAGCTCTAACTTAAATGTACACGACTCTAGTAAGGTTGAAGTTAACATTGAAGCGGTGCGTACTACTTTAGAAGTTCCTACTGAAGAAGCCGAGCAAGAGGAAGTTGAGCCTATGGATGCTAACGAAAGAAAACAATTCCTAGAGAATGTAATCTTCTTGATGTCTAATATAACTGTGCTAGTAGATTTTAGCAACTACGAGTACTCTAACATAAAGGACATAGTTACTAACCTTACTGAGGCTAGTGTGCGACAAGAGGTTGAGCAATACTACGGTATTAAGTTTGAGTGCATTAAAGATTTAATTCTAACGGATAAGTTACCTACTAGACTTTTGAATACTGTAATAGATTTATATTTGAAAGAGGTTTAGTTGGGTCGCATTAAAAAGATCGCCATATTAAGCAGCCGTTGTCTCGAGTAGATATTAGAAGTAAATTAATACTATAATAAAAAATACTACAATGAAACATACTACTCTACTTCACTCAGAATTAAAACCAGAGCAAAGTGCTACTCCGGAAGAGGCAGTACAAGAGATGCTATCTCAATACTCCGAAGAAGCTTTCAAGAGTAGTACTACTACATTTCTTGAGCCTTGCTTTGGCCAAGGTACTTTTATTAAAGGTATCATTGAGAAGTTAGAGTCTTATGGACACTCTAAAGAGAACATTGAGAGTAGAATTATGGGGATTGAAATCTCTACTATGCTATTTAATAAGACTCGTAGAAAGCTTAAAGATTATAATATAAACTTAGTAAAGGCTGATGCCCTTACATATAACTTTGATACTATGAAGTTTGATTACGTAATAGGAAACATTCCATTTACTATTGGCGGAAACGAAAAGGGTAAGGGTGCTAAATCAGCAATTCCAGCCTTTGTTGAGTTAGGAATGCGAGTTGGGAAAGCTGTTAAGTATATACTTCCTGCTCACTTTGCTACATACCATGCTGTAGCTATGACTCCTAAGTGGGCAAAGTTAAGAACTCTTATGGAATCTTTTGGGCTACAAAACATTCAAGCTATAGATCAAAAGAAGTTCTTTCCTGATGTAGACTTCCTTAATGCTGCCGTTCTTTCTTTAGAAGAGGGCTCTACTAATAAAGTTGAGGACTACGAACATTTATTTGGTGGCTTTGCTAAGCCTGATACAACTGATGCTCCTAGAATTTCTACTCAACGAGGCATCTCTATAAGTAAGGACTCTCCTGAGTTATCTGATCAAGGTGCTTACAAGGTCTTGACTCAAATGTCTAATGACGGTAGCAATACTTTAAACTATAAGTTTATTGATAGACCGCTAACAACTGTTAAGTCTCCTTGGTGTGTATGTATTCAAGAGCAATCTGCTTTAGGTATTAATGATGCTATAGTAGTTGACAATACTGCTGACAATGTAGTTGTGTCTGCTAATGTTTATCCTCTACATTGCCAAACACGTGAAGAAGCTGAGAAGTTAGCTGTGTGGGTTACTTCGGAAGAGTTTAATAACTTACTACGTAAGGCCAATAGTGGTGGGGATAGAATCCATCGAGTATTCTTATTGCAACTACTTCCTAAATATAAAATATAGATATAGTTGCCTCAAGTAGATATCAGATGTAAATTAATATCATAACAAAACAATAATAAGACATGACAGAAGCTGAATTAGATTTAATCATTGATGAATTAATAGAGTACTACTCAAACTTAACTCCTGAGGAGGAACTAAAGTTTCAACAAGCTGTTAAAGAAGCAAAACAATTAAGTGAGACTGTTGCCTAGAGTAGATATTAGAAGTAAATTAATACTATATCAAACGACAAAACAATGCAAGAATTAAGAAAAATAGAAAGATGGTTAAGTACTAACACAACCCCAGCATTTTCATGCAACAATACTCGTACACCATTAACGTTAGCTCAAGATATGTTGGAACGAGTTGGGGATATTAGCAACAAATCTATTTTAAGTTTAAATTTTGAGATGTTTTACTTGATTGCTAAGTATCATAAGCCTAGTAATCATACATGCATAGTTGGAACTATTGAAGCTAAGCAAATGTTGGATAGTGCTGGAATAAATGCCATATTAGTAGAGGAAGACGCAGTAAGTACTCTTGACAATCTAAATATGCAATTTGATGTAGTAATAGGCAATCCGCCTTATAATTTGAATAGGTCTAATAGACAGGGTGGACAAAATACCGTATACAATAAGTTTTTTGAGAATGCAATGCAATGGTGTAAGGGAACCGTCGTATTCATAACCCCAGGGGGATTCCGAATTAGTTGTGGGGGGAAGTTCGGTTCTTTAATAGAGAAGATGGATGCATTTGGTGTACGTAACATCATAAGCTTAGATCATAAGAAGTACTTCCCGGGCCAAGATATTATAAACCTATCCCTTACTGTTTTAGATGTTGAGGCAACAAATACGGTGTCTGATTTTGATGTTAGGCTAGAAGAGGATGCTTCTTTTTGGGAGTTACTTACTAATCCGAATCTTCCTAAGCTAAGAGTGTCTCAAGGCAAGACCGTAGACATGGAAGGTAAATCTTACATTAGCGAAGTGTTTGTTGAGGGTTGGGGAAAACATATTACTAGAATTAGTAAGCATATTCCAAAAATATGCTATGCTAATAGACTTAATGTTGGAAGAGTACTTGAAGATAGTTGGTTGGTTTTAGCTAGCGGATCTTCTAATGTAGATCAAGGGTTCTCTAACTTATGCATTGTTGAAAACGATGGCTATAGTATCTCGGGCAATGTGTTTGCATTTGGATGCTCTTCTAAAGAAGATGCCGAATCTTTGAAGGCATATCTTGAGACCGACTTAATAAAGAATGTTGCAAGAGTAGCACGTCGAGGTGTGAAGCCTCTATACTTAGGTTGGGTTAGACAAATACCGGATGCTAGATAGATTTATTATCTATTTATTATAAACCAATACCTATACTCATGGATTATACAAAAAGATTACAACAACTGGCTGGAATTTTAAACGAGTCAGTACAGGAAGGCAACGTAAGCGAAATGGCTAAGCCTGCGTCAGTTGCTCCCTTTGCAATTTGGGAAATAACACTACCGGATAATGCAGGTGCCTTAATAACATTGGCAAGTGGAAAAGCAGCAGACTCAGAGAAGTTAGTACTTGATCAATATAAGTCTCGTCTTATGCAAAGAGTTAAGAACACTTTAGTTCTAACAAAAGACTCAGATGCTACAGTAGGTGGGAACACAAAATCAGAAACCTACATGGTTGCAATCATTGCTTCTATCAGAGAAGGATTACGTACAATAAGTGCTAAGAGACTTGCCTATAGTGCCAACTGCGAAGAGGTATACCAGATTGGGCAACAACTTCTTCAAAAGGGAATCTATCTGAATAAGAAAATTAATAGCTGCCAAACTGTAGGTCAGCCCGAGGATGATGTAGAGATTTAATTTTTATATCATATTAGTTGTCTTGAATTGATATCAGAAGTAAATTAATATCATAACAAAACAATAATAGATATGGCTACTGAAAAATACCCTAACGGCTACATGCCAAAGATTGAGTACTGGACTCAGAGATTAGTAGATGCAGTTAAGAACGAAGACATCTACGAGATCGATCACTGCCACAATAAGATGGACTACTTCATTGAGAAGCAATATGACTTACAATGGGGCAAGAAGACAGCTTACGAAAATATTTTAGAGACTGTTGCCTAGAGTAGATATCAGAAGTAAATTAATACTATATCAAACAACAACTTAAACAATATAAAGGTTATGCAAACATTATCATTAGAGCAAGCAAGAGTATTAGCACCACAAGCGTTCGCTACATCACCAGCTCCTACAGTATCAGACAAGTATTCTTTCTTACCAACTACTCGTATCATTGAGGATATGCAGACTTTAGGTTGGTCCTTATGTGGAGCCAAGGCTGGAAAGTCAAGAGGTAAGAATCCGATCCGTGCTGAGTTCGGTATGCACATCGTAGAGTTCTTTCATCCAGACATCAAGATCAAGTCTGGAGATGAGACAGAAGCTTACATCAAGGTTGTCATTATGAACAATGCAATGGGTGTGGGTAAGATCAGAGTAGAGGTAGGAGTGTTTCGTTTAGTATGTGAGAACGGCTTAGTCATTAAGGATGCGGACTTCGGATCGTTCAGATTAAAGCACCGTGGGTACTCTTTCGAGGACTTGCAAGGAATGATCAACGGAATCGTAGAGCAACTTCCAGTAGCAGTGAACAAGATCAACGTCTTCAATACTGTAGAGTTGTCTAAGGATCAACAAGAGTCATTCGCTACTGAGGCTATCAAGATCCGTATGGGCAATGGCAAGGTGGTGACGGTAGATGAGATTGAGCAAGTGCTTCAAGCTACACGTCCGGAAGATGAGGGAGACACATTGTGGTGTGTATTGAATAGAGTACAAGAGAGTCTTATCCGAGGAGGAGTATCCTTTACTAACGAGAAAGGTAAGACGAGAAAGAGTAAGCCTCTGAAGAACTTTGCACAGGACATGCAAGTTAACCAAGACCTTTGGGAACTAGCTAACCAGTATGTTGACTACGCAGAGTACGAGGTTGTAGAGTAATATTGTTTTGTTGTTAAACTAGAGCCTGGGGGATCTTCTCCCAGGACTCTTTTCTTAAAAATAATTCAATAAAAGTAAACATTTTTGGTATAACTTTTGTTATACTAGTTCACAATATAAAATCAAGGTCATGAGAGAATACTTAAACGAAGTAGCTAGAATTAGATATCAGGGTAACCTTACCCGTAAAGAAGAGCAAGCGTTACTAGCCGCAGCTCATGCTGGAGACCTGAGTGCTCGCAATACATTAGTAGAACGTAACCTACCCTTTGCAGTTCAGTATGCCAGAAAGTTTATTAACACTAAAGTTGATCTAGAAGACTTAGTCTCAGCTGCTCACCTAGGATTGATTACTGCTGCAGAAAAATTTGATCCTACATCCAAGGTAAGATTTATTACTTACGCTGTCTTCCAACTTAAGGCTGCAATCATTGCAGAGCTTAAACGTAACCAAGCCGTATACGTTCCTACCGGTCACGATGCTCCTAGAGTAAGCTCACTTGACAAACCTCTAGCCGGAGCCGAAGACCTATGTGGTGTTGATCTAGTAGAGTCTCATTACGAGTCTACCGATAGCTTAGCAATCCGTAATGACTTAAACTCTAAGTTATATGCTTACCTAGATAAATGTGATACTCGTACTCGAGAGATACTTGATGGGTACTTCCAACTATGGAACCCTGATGCTGATCTAAATGATGTTGGGGCCAAGTATGATCTAACGAGAGAAGGGATGCGTCGAGTAAAGAATATTGTGTTGAATAAAATAAAGGCAGAAGTAGTTGCCTAGTATTGATATCAGAAGTAAATTAATAGTATATTAAAACAACAGATATGCATTACGAATCTAACCTAGTACCAATCACAGAGTCTATCAACAACACCAAGACTGTGGCAGAGCTTAAGCAAGTGCTTACAGAGTACATCACAGGCAACCCTCAGTTCAAGAAAGATGAGAAGAAGATGCTATACAACATCAACTCTATCACTAGCCACACTAAGGGCCTATACTTCTTCTATAATAATATTTTAAAATATGAGAAGCTAGGTGTTGCCTAGAGTAGATATCAGAAGTAAATTAATATTATCTTTTAACATATAACAAAACAATAACATGACTAAGCAAGAATTTTTAAACACAGTGTTAACAGCTAACGAAGCATCAGTAGAAGTATTTAAGGCCTTAGTAGATCAGATCGATGAGCCTCAAGAGCAAGTGTATCACTTAACAAGAGAGACTCTAGACACTATCGTCTACGAGGTTGTTAAGAACCTTAAAGCCTTAGGCACTGACTTAGTTAGTAGCTATGAGTTGTCAATGTACAACAACGAGGTGTGCCTTGACGATGTTGAGATTGATGAGAGTGAGGTTGAAGATATCATCAAAGCTGTTATCGAAGACAACTTAGAAGTCTATGAAGACTAATCAGCAACCAACAAGAGAGGAGGGCCTAGTGGTCCTTCTCTTTATTATTCTTTTAACCTATATAATGTACAAGTGCAGATGAAAAAAATAGATCAAGCAATACTGGATAGAGCTGTTCAGTTACACTACAAGAATCTAAAGCTAGCTAACACTATCACTAAGGTAGCAGGTGCATTAGGAATGGGAACATTCTCAATACTATCCTTCCTAGCTACTCCAAGTGACCCAATCATACAAGCCTACGCTGTAGGTATATTCTTCTCTACCTTACTGTTAGTATTCAGTCTAGTAGCAGGGGAGCCACTTCCAGTATTAAGAAAGATTCGTAAGTCAGATAACGTAAACAAATTCTAAGATGAAGACTATTAAGCAACACGCAAACGGAAAAGTAACTATTGATGGCATCACTTATGGCAAGATCACTGATGCCCAAGAAGACTACAAACACTTCATTACTATTGATGGAGAGAACTTATATCCGATCGGTAAGAAAGAAAAGAAAGCCAAGATGGAGTTGGCCACAGAGTAACTTTCGCCCATACTATATTGTAAAACCAAACAAATAAAGTTATGTATAATTTATCATTTATTAATGATCGTATCCGTAAAGGAGACACAACTAAGATTGCTGACCGTTCAGGTTATTCAGTAAGCCACGTATCGAACGTACTTGCTTCACGTCGTACTAATGACTCAATCTTAAAAGAAGCGTATAAAGTTACTTACCGCAGAAAAGCAAACGCTTAAGACTAAAGTGAGTACAGCTTCGAAAGACCCAGGAAAATATTTCTGGGTTTTTTCTTTGTGCTTGTTGTCCTGAGTTGATATCATAAGTAAGTTAATAGTATGACAAAGCAAGACTTCATTACCCAGTTCAACTTCTTTAACATTGGCTCTTATACTTCCCAGGATGGTACAGTAGTGAGACATAAGATAGGTAAACATATCAAACAATCATTAGTGTACGCTATGTTCGTTGATGGAGTATGTATGTACATAGGCAAGAGTGTAGCAGGTACAGGTAGACCTCTATCGTATCATAAGAACAATGTCATGATCAATGTACGTGATGGTATTAGATCAGTCATAGCAGAAGGCAAGACAGTGGAGGTATACGTTAAGACTTGCAACCTGAGCGTAGATCATCATGGATTGACTCTAAACATAGCAGAAGCTCTCGAACAAGCTCTTATATCCAAGAACTCTCCTGCATGGAACAGGTACAAGCATAAATAATGCTGCTAGCTGTTGCCTAGTGTGGATATCCTAAGTAAGGTACTAGTCTCCCCTGGGTAGCTGGGGGAGCACCGACGACACATGTGGCCACTGTGGCGACACCTTGGGTCACCATGGCGCCACTATAAACCCAACGTAGTATCACGGTATAGGGCGATATCCCGGTATATGTGAACCT
>Ga0222712_10002093_pt1 | contig 23421 bp, 15 predicted proteins | sample C33_657DmetaG_FD_165043 | JGI IMG/M metagenome (GOLD analysis project Ga0222712, IMG submission 165043) | Estuarine water microbial communities from San Francisco Bay, California, United States - C33_657D | ecosystem: Environmental > Aquatic > Marine > Unclassified | place: USA: California... | reverse complement strand
TCGCCCCGAATCGCGTCGCCTCGCGCCCTGTCGAGCGCACCGATGGTGATATATCTCGCAATTCATCCCTCGCCTCGGCGGGAAGAGGTCGATCGGGGTTCGCGCGCGACGTCGCGCGCGCGCGCGCCATGGCGGCGCGATGTGACGCTCGGCGCGCGCTCGCGGCACAGCGCGCCGACCGAGCGCGGTGCGCCGTCGAGCGACGCGCGACGTTCGTCATGCCGTTCGTCTTCGCGTTCGCGTTCGTCGCCGGGGCGATGGTCGGGGGATTGGTTTCGCGACGCGCGCGACGGAGGGAAGGGAGGGACGACGCGTCGGCGTCGCGCGCGGCGTCGGCGACGGAGCGAGCGCACGCGAACGACGCATCGCACCGAGGGAAGAAACCAATCGTGGTGTACATGGATGGATGCTTCGATTGCATGCACTACGGTCACGCGAACGCGCTGAGGCAAGCGAAGGCGTGCGGGGACGTGCTCGTCGTCGGCGTGGTGAACGACGCGGAGATAAAGCGGTGTAAAGGACCGCCGGTGTGCGACGAACTCGAGCGGATTGAGATGGTGAAAGCGTGTAAATGGGTGGATGATGTGATAGGGGATGTCCCGTACGAAGTCACGGATGCGTTCACGGATGAACTGTTCGAGAAGTACGGGGTGGATTACGTCGTGCACGGGGACGACCCGTGCTTGCTGCCGGACGGCACGGACGCGTACGCGTATCCGAAACGAATCGGACGGTATAAGGAAATCAAGCGCACCGAAGGCGTGAGCACGACGGATATTCTCGGACGCTTATTACGCGTCGGTCGTAAAGCGGCTGGGGAGACGTTGGAAACGGCGCAAACGAAGGAGGCGACGTTTTGCACGACGTCCTCGCGTATCGCGCAGTTTGGCGCGCGAAAAGCCGTCCCGCTCGACGGTAAGGTGGTATACGTCAGCGGTGCTTTCGATGTTTTCAATCGCGGACACGTGGAGCTCTTGCGCGAAGCTAAGGCTCGCGGCGATTTCGTGCTCGTCGGCGTGCACACCGACGCGGACGTTCGAGCGCGTTGCGGCGACGAGCACCCGGTGCTCAACGAAAAAGAGCGAGCGCTGAGTGTCTTGGCGTGTCGCTACGCCGATGAGGTCGTCATCGGCGCCCCGGCGAAAATCACGAACGATTTATTGACGACATTCAACGTCGCGGTCGTGATCGCCGAGGATGAAGATGAGTATTTAATCGCCGGCGACGACGTCAACGCGTTAGCCAAGGCGCGCGGGTTGTATCAAACCGTCCAGCGCGAGCACAGCTCATCGGTGCACACCGTGGCGCGGAAAATCATGGATAACCGCGCCGAATTCGAAGCGCGAAACGCGCGCAAAGTCAAGAGTGAATCCGCGTACTACGCCGCGAAGAAAACCGTAGCCGAAACGTAGCGCGCGCGCGCGCGCCTCGTCATCCCGTGCATCGTCATAACCCTTAAAGAAAGCAGTACAATTACACGCATAAACGTCCACACACACGCGATCACGGAATCTGTCGATTATACGGCTGCGACGTATTCGCCGCCGCGCGTTCCGCCCGTTCCCGCTTCACCTCCTCCACGATCGGCGTCAAGTAAAAATCAAACGGCGTTTGCACCGCTTGTTCCTCTTTCGTCAAGTACACGTGTTTCATCGATAAATCCATCGCGCGTTTCAATCGTTGCGCCCGCATATCGCGCTCTTCTTGCGTCAATCGTCTCAGCGCTTCGCCGACGTCTAAATCCATCCCTTCGTCGAGCAAGTCGTCGTAGCGCAGGCCAAACTTTTTTAACTCCGCGCCGACGTTGGCGCGGTACGCCTCGCTCGCGGCGCGCCACCACGGGGCGAATACTTTGCTCAACGCTCGCGACATCGCGAGCGTCGCGATGTCGCGCGCGAACACGCGATCGGGCGATCGATCGATCGCGATCGCGATCGCGTCTAAGCGAAACCCTGCGTGCGGCGCGCGTTCGTGCGGGCGTCACTCGTGAGTCGTGAGTCGTGAGTCGTCAAAAGCACACCCACACAGACGCTCGTACGTCGAGTCATTCACTCAACGACAGCGCTCGACGACGTCGTCCTTGGTGCGATCGCCCGTTGGCGACTCGGGGTGTGTGTGGGTGTGTGTTGACGAGTTCGTGACTCGTCACGACCTCGACGACCTCGAACACGACGGTCACGCGATCGCGCGTTCGTTGACGACGAGCGCGACAGCGCGTCGATCGAAACGCGTTGACGACGGACGTCGATCGATGGCGTACGATCGCGTGGAATAGCATCGCGTTTGGTGGAAGAGAATCGATCGCACGACGCGTGGAATGCCGCGCGATTGATCGGAACGCACCACCCATGATCAATCATCGATGACGATGATGGGCGAATGGACGAACGACGACGCGCGATCGAACGCGATCGATGTCGATATCGCGTTCTTGAACGGAACATTCGCACGCGTTCGTCGCGTTCGACGCCAACCCTCGGGGCGAGGGCGACTAGAGGACGGTAACGGCGCTGGAACAAGCGACGGGAACGGGAATGGGAATTCAAACGCGAACGCGAACGCGAACGACGACGTCGCGTCAGTACTCGATCGAGCGGTGATGCGAGCGAGAGCGAGCGTGAGAACGCGACGGGACCACGCGTTCTTTGCGTTGAGTTCGCGAGATGGAATCGTGAGCGATGAGTTCGCGCGGACGGTGGACGCGTGCGCGAAGGCGATGACGGAGGAAGGCGGCGAGGCGACGGCGCGCGTTGGGTACGCGAGGGAAATCGGGATGGAGTGCGCGGCGCGTGGGATCGAGGTTAGGGAGAAGGCGCGCGAGAGGGATTTGTTGGATTTCGCGAACGGCGCGAGTGAGGACGGCGCGCGAGATGGGGCGACGGTGGTGAGCGTGGAGAGCGAGAGCGACGGCGGCGTCGCCTTGAGGGAGGCGACGAAGCGCGCGAGCGCGGTGTTCGCCGAAGGAGGAGTTTCGGGGAGGGTTCGCGATCATCATTTGATATTTACTCTGCGTTTGAAGTCACGAGAGAGACGTGAGGGCGATCGCGACGGAGGCGACGGAGGCGACGAAACCGTCGCGCGGTTGCACTTTGTGTTTCTCGCCCAGTACGTCGCGGCGCCCGGATTGTTCGCCGGGCAGGAGAACCGAGCGGCGCGGATACAATGCACGCAGTCGCTCACGGCGTTGACTTCGGTATTGAGGAGCTTGAGCGGTGGGCGCGATGCGTTTCGGCGGTTAAAGACGTGGCGCGAGTCGCCGCTGACGCGTTTGATGTGGGCGTGCGGCATGTCTGAACTCCAGAGCGCGACGCTCACGGTTTTCATCGAGGATAATCATCAACGTGCGGTGGATATGGATAAGACGTCGGATTTGGTGCTCTCGCCCGAAGACGAGGGTGCTTATAGGTTTGCGATTCAGCTCAAAGAATCCGACGCCGACGAAACGGCGCCGCGAACGCGAGAACCGCCAACGCCGACGCCGACAAAGCGACCTAACCTGGCGTCCAAGGCTCCGGCAGAGGAGATCACGTTAAAAACTTTGCGCACTGAGTTGCCGTCATCAAGAACACTCACGGGCGATCGCCGCGCGCCATCGCGTCAACGTCGCGTCGATGTAGACGTCAAAGGTACAAAAGTTTCGCCCGAACAAATTGACGCGATTGTTCGCGTCATTCGTACGCAGGTCCACGGTCTCAGCGGACGCCGTATGGAGAGTACGATTCGAACTTTGGCATCGGAGTGGACGCAAATGGTGCAAGCGCACGAAGGTATCGCCGACGAGTTTGCTGCCCTCGAAGAGCAACTCATGAACGCGCAGACACGCGAAGACGAGGCGGTGCAATACGCCGAGCAGGTCGCCGCCGATCTCGCCGTTGCGTCGCGCTGGTGCGAAACGTTGGAAGCCGAACAATCAACCATGAACGAGCGCATCGAGCGAGCCGCGCGAGATTCGGCGGCTGCGGCGACGGCGAGAGCAGACGCGGCTGAGCGCCGGATGCACGAACTCGAGGAGCAGCTCAAGCGAAATTCACTTCCAGAGATGGAACGCGTCCGCGACGAAGCCGAAGAGGCTGCTCGCCAGGCACTGGATATGTATAGAACGGAACGTGATGAGCACATGAAGACGCGCGAAACGCTCGCTGGAGAAATTAGCACCAAGCGCGCGTTAATCGATCAGGTTGGTTTCTCACAAGCTCGCGTCGAGGAGATCGAAGCCGCCCGAGCGAGCGATCGAGAAGATGTCGACCGCGCTCGAGAAGAACTTCGGGCGCGATCGAAGGCTGAAGGTGAATTGCGAGATCGAATGGCTGCTCTGCAATATGAGCACGATGTGGCGTTACGAAAGGCACGCGACGCGGTGCTCCAGAGCGAGGAAAAATTGACCGTAATGCGTCGCGAGCGCGATGACGCGCTGCACAAGGCGCAGAGAGGAGATGAGGACCTCATAGAAGCTCGAGCGAATGCGCGGGCGAATATTTTCAGCGTTGAGTCGTTACAAACTGCGGCAAATGAAACCAAGGCGACGCTTCACGACACTCAACGCGAACTCGAAGACGTCAAGCTTCAAAATTCAGAGCTGCTCGTGCAAGTCAAGCACGCGACGAGAGAACTCGAAGAGACATCATTAGCGCTGAACAAGCTGCATGATAAGTTGGAGGAGTTGGAAGCGGGTTCCGAAGACGCGACGCGCAAACGTCGAGCGGCGGATGACGAAGTGCACGATTTGCGGCAATTTATTTCTGATCTAGAGCAAAAGATGAAGTCCATGAATATGGATCGCGAGGTGGCATATCAGGCTGCGGATGTCGCGCGCGTAGAGAACGCCAAGCTCAACGCCAAGGTGCTGGATTTGGCAGACGATGTGATTCGGTTGAAAGCATCGCTAGAACATTCGCAAGCCGCGACGCGAGCATTACTGGACGACGAGGCTGCCCGCCTGTCTCGCCTCGCCCCGGCGCCGGCGTTTGAAGAGTACACCACACCGTCTTGGCTCAGCGACACGAGCTGGCAAACCGTCGCGCCCGCAACGTAACTCTTGCCTGAGGCAAGTTGCCTCAGGCGCGCCGCTGAATTAATACGCATCATAGCATAGTACGAACGTTAGTATTACATTTTTTTATCGTTACGCACGAGCATCGTCAGAGCCCCACTTATTACAAGGCCATAATACCGGGACATGAGATTAGTGTCCACTCTTCTGGGAACTTAATTAAAACTCAAAGGTTTCGCGATGGCTGTACAAATTATTCTTAATTGCCGCGGCTTCGCACGCATCCGCCAAGGCGTCTGGCCCGCACGTGTACACGCAGACGCGGTGCGATTTGTCGCGTTGTTGCGCGATTTCGCCGATGAGCGCGTCAAAGTCCGGGCGACCAGCGGTGACGCTCACCGCCGCGTTCGCAATGGTTTCGACGTCTTGGCTGGCTTTACCGGTTTTGAAAATGCGAACGTCGAACAAAATCTTCTTGTCCTTGGGGAGATCAGCGATGGATTGGAATAAGTACCCAAAGGCGGCGATTTCCTCCGCCGCTCGCGTCGTCCACAGAAGCGTCGTTTTCCCAGTCACCAAGCCTTTCGAAACTTTGCGAACGCGATCCTCGAGAATCGCAGCCATGGGCGTGACGCCGATACCGCCTGCGGTTAAAACGCAGTGGTCCATGGCGTCCGGCTCGACTTGCAAGGTGCCGTTTGGACCGCCGATGTGCACGCGGATGTCGTCAACGGAAATCTTGGCCTTGCTCACGGCGAGCATCGTGGCGACGAGCTGACCGCTCCATTGTTCGGTGGATTTGCCGAATCGCTTAATGAACACGGTGATTTCGCCGGTTTTCTCGTCAAAAGAGCTTATCGTAATCGGGTGAAACCAAATCCAGCTCGGAACACCCGCCGGCGGTCCACCTGGAACCTTGATTTTCGGCATCAGTTCCTCGGTTCGTTTGTCGCTCGGCACATCGACGGACAACCATATGTAGCTCCCTGGGTGGTAATCGAACGCGCCGCCGGGCCAATCCTTTCCTTCGTTTCGCACCACGACGAGCTTGACGAGGTCCTCAGAAATGATTTCATAGCGAACAAGTTTCGACTTTTTCGCCAATTTCGTGTACCAACGAATGCCGATGTCCACCCACAATGGGACGACGGAGGCGATGATCCAAATTATAACATTTTTTCGATCGTGGAGAATGCTGAAGAGGTTACCCATGAACCAAAAGTTCAAATGAAACCAGTAAAACATCTCAAAGTAATGCCGGCGCACGTACGGCAGCGACGTGAGGAGGAGCATGGTCCACGCGAACAGCGCGACGGGGCCAGGCCAGTTGTTATGCGCATTGATACTGAACGCATTGCTCCATTTAACCGTCGCCGTCTCCGTGCCTCCGATGAGCATAGAAATAACGTGCGCGTAGGAAAAGATGAGCATGAAGCGTCCAAACATCTTGTGAATGCGTATGGCGCGCTCGAACGGCACCCCAAAAACGAGGTAAAGGACGCCGTTGCGCGTCGGAGAGAGCACGCTTAAAAATAAAGCGCGCAACGATACTTGCGCGAACGCCTTACCAACCGCTCGCGCGACGTTATCGTTCAGCACGCCGTGCGCGTAGCGATACTTGTCCTCGAAAACGATGGCGAACCACGCGAAAATCACCGTCCACACGAACGCTTCCCCGTACGTCATCGCCAACGCATCGTTCAACGGTCCGACGATCCCGTAATCGTTTCTCCCCATCTTCCCCGCGATCGGCGGCGCGACTTTTCGATAGACCAAGCACGCGGCCCACCCTCCCGGGGCGAGCGCTCGCTCGCGCTGCGTCCGCGTGAACGCGCACGCCGCGATCGCGAACGCCACCATCGCCCAATTACTCCAATACGTCACGTGTAACGGCGCATCATCACTCGCGCAATGCGGCGCTTCGATCACCGCCGTTCCGATGACCAAAGCGACGCCGACGACGATCAATCCTTCGACGCGCGCGCCGTGGAGCGACATGCGAATCGCCAACGCCACCGCGACGATGATGATGATGACGTAGAGCGCGATCGCGACGGGCCACGACGCGCCCCAATCGACGACGCGCACGCATCCTCGCAACGGCCCGGCCGTGATCTCGCGCGCGAACGACACCATGGACGAGGAATGGCGCGCGCATCGAACGGAACGCGGTGCCGCGTCGGTGCCGCCCGTGGACGCGCTGCTGGGTGGTCGTTCGTCTTGAGTCACGACCAGTGAAGTACCTCCCTCTCTCCCGGCCCGCCAGACCAGAGACTGAGAGACCACGGACGCGCGCGCGTCGACGTCGTCGGTGTTGTCGTCGTTGAGATATGACTCGTCGACACCGCGGGGGCCCCCCCCCCCCGGACGAAGCGTCACACGTCGACGACGACGACGACGATGATGATGACGATGACGTCGTCGACTTCGACGAGGACGGAGACGAACGGAGGACGTGGAATCGCGCGAAGCGCGGGGCGAACGCACGGACGACCGACGAAGACTCGCGCGTTCGTCGTCATCCGCGAACGATCGGGAAAAGACACCAAAGGACGACACACGATGGGGATGGCGTCGGACGCGGCGCTACGCGCGCGTCGATCGGTGAGCGCGCCGCGCATCGCGACGGGGAAACGCGCGAGCGCGCACGTGTTGAGAAGTCAGGTGGAGGATGATATCGCGGCGAACGCTCCGGGGGATGATGACGCGGTGGCGAATATTTCGAGGAAAGTGGCGCGAACGAGTAAGGCGTGCAAGTCGCTCGGTCGCGCCGGGTTCTGGGCGCAGCTCGTGCTCACGACCGTGGCGGCGGTGATCGTGGTGTTTTCGTTCCTGTATAAAGGTTTGACCAAGTCCACGGATGCGGGGTTGTATTTCATTCTGTTTGGCTTGTGCGCCGGGTTCTTTACGACGTTTTGGTCGCTCGGGATTGTTCGATTGGGCGATAAACTTCGTAAAGGGGCGAAGGATTTGGATTTGGTGCCGCCGCGCACGGAAGTCATTCGCACGCTGTCCACGGGTTTGACGGTGAACATAATTGGCCTTGGGGCCACGATCATTGGGTTGCAAGCGACGACGGGTATGTTGTTCGCGAAGACGCTCACCGCGGCGGCGGCGGTGCCCATGTATGGATCTCCCATCGTCGGCGCGGGCGTGGCGCTGGACATTTTCTTAGTCCAGGCGGCATCGAACGCGATGCTTGCGCATTGGTTCGGCGCCGCGGCGTCGCTGTGGTTGCTGCGCACGGTGAACTTGCCCAGCCCGCCCGCGAAGTCTGGCTCGACGCCCGCGAAGTCCAGCTCGAAGGCGTGAGGCGAGTCGCGATTCCATTTTTAGATTTGTAAAGCGATTCGTAACGCACGTTCTTTTATTCGTCAGCTCGCGTAATAAGAATTGAAACTATCCTACGTGCGTTGTTCTAGTGTTCCTGAACCCAAGGATGCGAGAGCATTTGTTCAGCCGTCGCGCGCTTGGCTGGATTGAAATCGAGCATCGGCATGAGGAACTCGCTCAACTCTTTCGAGTCCTTCTCCGACATGCCATACTTCTCCGTCAACACGCGCTCGCACGGCCAAAACTTCAGTGACCGAATGTGCCGCAATTCCCCATTGCGGTTGAAGAATTCTTTGCTATACTTTCCCGCAAGTGCGAGGTGCTTGGGGATTCGGCCGATGAGTTCCATCATCAGCGCCAAATGGTCTTCATCGCGGTCGTAATCTTTGCCGCTCCTCGGGTCGAATAGAACATCGCCGGTGGCGAGTTCGAAAACGATGCACGCTAAACTCCAAATATCCGCGCTCGTGTCGTACTTGGAGCCTAGGATGACTTCCGGCGAGCGGTACTGTCTCGTCTGAATGTCATTTGTGAACTGGCGGTCAACCCAACACGCGTTGCCCAAGTCACAAATCCTCGCATCGAGCGTCTTCAGCACGTCATATGGAAGTAAATCGGTGCAATCAACATCGTCGTCGTCGTTATCGTCGTCGTCGTCGCCGTCGTCGTCATTTTCGTTTCTCTCGTCTTCGTAGTCATATTCAACACCCTCCACGTCTTCGTCCTCGTCTTCATTCTCCTCCGCGTCCCCAGCACCGATGTCTTCGCCGTTGGCAACCTTCTTCTTCAGCTTTGCTTTCAGCTTCTTCTTTTGATTCTTCGTCAAGTTCGCACCCGTGCTCGCCATCGATTCCGTCAGCTTCTCCATCGCGCTCTCCATCGATGTCCTTTTGCTCAATTTGGCAATTTTTGTACCTCGCGGCGCTTTCTTCGACGGGCGCCCACCCTTCTTCTCCGGCAACTTAAACGTCAGAAGAACGTTTTCCGGCTTCAAATCCGTGTGTATTATGTTCTTCACGCCGTGCAAATATCGCAACCCTTTCAACATCGCCCTCGTGAGCGCTCGAACGCCCACCAAAGGCACTCCCAAGTAATCGTACCGCTTGATCAACGTCAGCAAATTATCCCCCAACACGTCGAACACCATGCACACATGCGTGCCGTTCGGTCCTTCGTGCGTGAAAGAATCATGCAACGTAACCACGTGTTTACTCTCATCCGAGTACGCTTCGTCGCGATCTCGTACTTGATTTAATATCTCAATCTCATCTCTCGCCGCCTCCGTGTAACTCCCGCTACTCTTTTGAATCTTCAGCGCCTTCAACCCGTTCCCATCGCTCGTGTCCTCGCACGCCCAGCACGTGCTAAAATGCCCCCATCCCAGTTTCTTCATCACGACGTATCGCCCATCGGCGTAGCGCTCGCCTATGTGCACCGGGTGATAGCCTCCTTTCTTGTACCCATCGTCGCCCTCGTCGCTGCTCGAGGAAGAGGAGGACGACGGGCTCGAGTCTGCGCACGCGCGAATGCGATCGATGCGCTCGGACTTTGACATCACGCGTCGCTCGCGCAGAGCGACGCGATCGATGGAAGTCGGGCGTTGAAAAGTGATGGATCGGGCGTCGCGCGGACGCCGGTGAGAATATTCTGGAACGCGAGCGTCGAGCGCGGCGCTCGGGAAAGGACGGCGGCGACGACCGTTGGCGCGCGCGAGAGAGAGAGGGAAAGTTATACATGATATACATGGTTTTACAAATATATAACGCACGAGGGAAATCGGGGACGGAAGGGAGTTTTCAGCGCACATTTCGCGCGCGTTCGATCACGCGAGCCAATGCGATGGAGCGACGAGACGGCGCGCGAACCCGTACGGCTCGGCGTACGCGTCGTACAGGACGTACATCACGAACACAAATCCAAGCACGTGAGACATTGTGATCGCAATTGTCATCGGCGACCCCCGCAACGCGAACGTTTGCGGTGGACCGATGAGATTGCACCACGAATGCGCGACGACGACGGCGATGAGCGACTCGGTGTACAGAAAAATCGCCGTCGCGAACGCGCCAAAGAGCGTGGTGTACGCGCACTGCATCGCCACCGCGCGACTCGCGTTCGCGTGTGACACCCCTTGCCGACGCATGTCAAAATAATGATGCCCGTGCGCGGCGCCGAACGCCGCAGATGTGACCCAAATCGTCGCGCTCGCGCTCGATCCCGCCATCATCGTCAGCGACGCCGCGCACGCGCGAAAACAAAACTCCTCGCACAGCGGCGCGTGCGCTAAATCCCGAAATTCTCTCACATCCACAAAAATTTCGCGCACTCGTTTCGCGCGCGACATCACTTTTCGTCGAGCGACGACTTCCGCGAACGCGCCGAACGTCAACGCGAACGCCAGCGCCGACCCGCACGCCGCCGCCTTTCCGTTCCCTATCGCCGGCACCAATCCAACGATTCGCATCGCCCCGAGTCGCGCGACGTCTTTCCCGTCGTACGATTGCGATCGCCAAATCACCACCGCGCACGCAAACGCGCAAAGCACGGTGATGCGAACCATGGATGAGCGAACGACGTCGGGGTGGTTTCGTCCTCGCGCGCCGCGTCTCGCATCCATCGTCGCCGCTTTCGCGTACGCCATCGCCATCGCCGTCGTTGTGACGTGCGCGAGTGCGACGGACATGGACAGAAATCGTCGATGCGATGGTCGAGAACGACGGTTGGTGAGTCGAGCGCTCGCCTCGCGCGCGCGAGGCGGAGACGCGCGCCGAGGCGCGGAGTGACATCATGACGCGCGCCTCTTCGGACGATACGTGGTCGTACGTCTTGGACGCACGAATATCGCACGTGCGAACGTTCCGCGAATGCTTGCTGGCGATAAAGATCGACAAGCACTCGCGGGCGCGCGTGAGAGCGGATGAACGCGGGGTGACGTTCGCGACGCGCGACGGGTCGAAGACGTGCGCGGCGAGCGTGAATTTCCGAGCGGAAGTGTTCGCGTCGTACGCGTGCGACGACCGAGGATTCGGCGGGAGGCACGACGAGACGTGCGCGTTCGAGGTGAATTTAACGTCTTTGATAGATGTTTTAGGGGCGTTCGCGGCGAGGGACGGCGACGGCGACGCGCGCCTGCGGTGGCCGAATCGCGAAGGGGCCGTGAGTTTGGAATTATCGAGCGCACGCGCGACTGGGGAGAGGGATTTTAAGCAGTGCATATACAGCGAGATCGCGCCTGAGGCGTCGAATGACGGCGACGAGCGAGGGGAGGAGCTGAGTTTTCGAGACGAGGCGAACGCGTTCATGTTGCCGACGGCGACGCTCAAGGAAATCGTGGATGATTTGGAATGGCCGGCGAGCGATGTTCAGATCGACGTCGACGTTGGGGCGCTGCGATTTAGCGGCTACGGGGCCGGGATTGGGGATTTGAAGATCGACGTCGACACCGAGGGCGGTCGATTGACGGAGTTTACGTGTCGGCAGGCGTCCACGTCGCGGTACAAGTATCGATTTTTGAAATCCGCGACAACCGTGGGGGCGAGTTTCCTGGGTGCGAGTGCAGGGGGCTCGGATGAGAACGTCACCATGACACGAGTGGCGATTTCAAACACTGGGTTTTTGAAAATCGTGCACCTGTTACATCTTTCGCGGTCGGTTTCGTTTGGTAGCACGGGCGGATTGAACGAATTGATGGTTCCAGTGACGTTTATTTTGTGTCCTATTTTGTCTGACGGCGAGATGATGGATGACGGCGAATCAGAGGAAGTATAGATGGTAGATGATGGATGATTGTTACGATAGCGCACGCAGTAGATAATGAGGCACCGATGGTTGAAATGATTAATTAGATTTGGATTTGGAAAAGTAGTCGGCGAGCGCCAACCACGGGCTTTGAGCGATGCAACACGCAGCGATGACTACGAACGCTCGCACGCGGTACTGCCACAGGGTGTGTTCAACGACTTCACGGGCGTCCGTGCGGATGCTAACATCATCGCTCGATCGATGGTAATGAGCGAGGCATGGCACCACGTCTCCAGCGTTTGTCACCGCGCGACTGAGAGCCAGGACGAGTGGCTCGCGCACGATGTTTATAGACACGTACGCGAGCAATAGAACCACGAATCGCTGCACCCATTCGTGCGCAAAGTCTTCAAGTGCACATCCAGTTTCAATGGATTGACGCCGCAGCACATCATCTACCGGCCCGATGCACGCGTCAATAACCAGGCACGCCGTCGGTGGACAATCAAACGTCACGTTGGCGTCTAGGGAGAAAGACTCTGGAGAACACATCTGTTCTGCGCGCGCGTATGAAATCGTGATATTTGATACGTTCAACGAACTCGAGACCCCCTTGACGCACGTTTCGATCGCCTGAAGGATGGTTTGAGACTCCACGAGCGCCTGTTCGTGTTTGTGGCGCTCTATTTCGTGCTCGTTGAATCGCTCAATGTTCGATGTCCTATAAGACTCACACGCGCGTGACGAGTTATACTGCGCATAGCTATCGTGTGCTACAGCGCGCACGCGAGCTCTCGAGTTGACGTAGCTCCTTGCCATGACGTAAGCGTTGTTTCCCGTAAACGTGCCGTTTCTCCCCGCGACGCATCCCAAAATGTATGTTTGATGCGTTTGGCGGTACAAGTGTAAGATCCCTAAGACGACCGCGCTGAATATAGCGAATCGTGCGAACGAAACCATGATTGGGTCGGAAAATAGTCGAGCCACGCGCTCGAGAGGTTTAATTTTCCGAGTTCCGAGCTGGCTTCCTTGCTCGGTCAAATTTAGTGGCTCGAGTTCGAGCGCTCCGTACGCCATGTGCCTCGCTACAATCTGCACGCAGCGGATGATTCTGTAGGTCCAGTCGATGTTAACTAACCCGGCAAATGCACCGTCAATCTTGGCGAAGAGTAATCGCACGTTGAGCCCTTCGAAACTTACGCCGAGAAACTTGAAATCATCCGCCGTTGGTGGGCGAGGCGCCGATGTAATATTTGGTGCGCGCAGATATTCTGAAGCATTGACGCTCACGTTCGTCGCAAACGCAAACGCATCGCCTGCCTTGATAGTTGAAACGTTCACCACAGCGCTAAAAGCATCGGATGCTGAGGCTAAGCTGTTGAAAACGTGCGATCCGAATGAATTAGAGTTTGTCGTTGATGCACCGTCTGCTGATCTGTACGGCGGTGGATCGTAATCCTCTAATATTGTCGGAATCGACAGATTCGCGCCGATATCGAGCAATGAAACTTCGTCGACAGCTCGCAAGATAGATGCGGATGCGGCGTCTGCGGAAGCCGATGCAATTTGAGCCGCAACATCGGCCGCGGCGTCTATACCGCTAAAATCCAGCGCCGGCAAATCAACATCTGGTACATTTAGTTGAAGTGTCGGCATGGAAAGATCTGGGAATTCAATCGAAGAATCCATCAACTCAGCGCTCCGTACAATATCTATGAAGTTCTGATACGTGTCAAAAGTACTGGCGACGTTCCTCGTGTATTCAGCTACGGCTTCGGCGCTTTCGGCAAAATCCGCGGCATTTTGCATCGCGGCGGCCGCGAGAGCGTCCGCATCCTCAGCGACAGCCGCGGCAGCGTTTGATATCGACTCCATAGCACCGTCGGTGGATAAAGACACGTTTACGAGCGCTTTTGTGGACGCGTTATATATGTACGCGTACTGCGCCGTAACGAGCCGCTGCGCTTCGCCCGAAATGTTCTGTAAGTGCTGCGTCTTGGCGTCCAAATACGAAGCGTCGTACGACGCTCGCGCGTTTAAATTTTGCAGCAGGTTTGACACCGTGGCGTTCACGCTCGCAACGTACGCCAAATTCGCCAGGTGCATCCTGTTCGTCACCGCGTCGTCATCCGTCGTCTTCATGACGACGAGCACGGCGCGTTTCGGATCGAGCGTCGGACTCAAATCGGCACACGATGGCGTCCAAAACGACGGTCCAAACGCCGCGCGCGCGCTCTCGTCGTGCGCGAGCGCCATGTACTCACCAAGCGCGCTCACCGCGCGCGCGCACCGCCTCGATTTCCTCCCGAGCGCGCGAACTCTCCGTTCGTTCGCGTCGCCCGCTCGTTTCGGCGCCGCCGCGCTCGCGTCTCGCGCCTCGCCCTCGCGCCTCGCGCACCCATCGATCGCGCGCTCCACGCACGCACCGTACGCCACTCGTTGGGTCTCCACCTCCTCCAACGCGTCGCGCGCGCGCGAGGCGACGATATCAAACGTCGGTTCGCGTCCGCCGCCGAGCGCCGCGCGCGCGCACCGCTCCGCGTTGCGCAGCGACGCCGCCCACACCGACGCCACGGACACCAACGCCAAGGACGCGCGCCTCGAGCGCTCGGTTTTCCCGTCGTCGTCCTCGACGTCGCGAACGCGCGTCATCGCGCGCGCGCGCGTGGGTGTGACGTCCTCCAACGCGTCGCGCGGCCATAAATAGGACCAAGGACGTGGAATACGAACCGTCACTCGCGCGAATGCGCGCGCCCATCATCCGCGCTCTCGTGCGCGCGCATTCGCCCACGCTTATGTCCAAGCACCCGCGCGTGGGCGTTGGAATCATCCTCCGACGAACGAGCGACGGTGCGGTCGTCGTCGGCGAGCGCAAAGGCTCGCACGGCGCGCACACGCTCGCCTTGCCCGGGGGCGCGTTGGAGTGGCGCGAAACCGCGCGCGCGTGCGCGTCGCGCGAGTGCGTCGAAGAGTGCGCGTTAGTCGTCCCTGAAGACGCGTGGGAGTGCCCGTTCGCGATCACGGAAACCGTGATCGACGACGACAACCACTGGATCACGATCTTCGCTCTGGCGCACGTGGAGGATTGGGTGAAGATTGAAAACGCGGAGCCGCGCAAGTGCGCCGGGTGGACGTTTCGCGAAGCGAGGGATATCGAAGCCGTCGACGCCGAGCGCGTGTTTTCTCCGCTACGCGTGATGCTGAACGCGTGTGCGAGGAAAGTGGAGGACGCGCGCGCGCCGAGGGAGTTCGTCGCGAACGCGGATGGGGTGTTCGCGCCGGCGCCGCGAGCGGCGGTTTAAATACGTCGGACGTCGGAGCGGGATCGTCCACGGCGGGGGGCGGCATAATCGAGCGCGCGTGCGAAGGGAAGGGAAGGCGTGCGCACGCGTGATCGAGCGTTCGCAGTGGCGAGCGCGTGGGGTGGCGAGCGCGTGGACGGTGGGTGGGCGACGCGCGTCCGTAGAGAAGCGCCATGGTGAAGGAGAAGAAGATCATCGGCGCCGGCGTGAAAGTTAAGGCGCTCACCGCGGAGGAGAAGAAACGCAAAGAGGATAAGGAGAAGAGAGAGAAAGAAAAAGAGCGCTCTGAAAGAAAGGCACAATTAGCGGCCGATCGCACGTTTGGGTTAAAGAATAAGAACGTTTCAGCCAAGGTGCAAGCGAAGATTGAAGATTTGCAACGCGACGCGCCGACCAAGGAAGCGGAACGTGCGAAAGCCGAGGCGAAAGCTCGAGAGCGCAAGCTTCAGAAGCAGGCTGAGGAAGATGCCAAGCGCGAGCTTGAGATTTTGATGGGCGTTCGGTCGTCAATCCCAGAGAGGAAGAAATTTACGCCGCAGGATGTCGACAACGTCGCCGAGGGCTTGGATGAGTTGAGCGTGCAGTCGGGACCGCCGAAGAATTACGTTATCCATCGACGGGAAGAGAGCGAAGACGAGGTAGAAGAAAAGCGCGAGTTAACGGAGGAGGAGCGTCGGGCGATAATATCGCAAATTGCGAACGAGAAAGCCAAGGAGCGAGAGGCGGAGCTTAGAGCGATGGCCAACGTGGATCCGTTTTACGTCGCCGACGAAGACTGGCAGGGCGACGACCCGTTCGAGTTACTCATGCAAGTCGCCGGAAACAAGCGAGCGATATTCATGCCCAAAGGCTGGAAGCCGCCCAATCAACCGATGGAGACCGCGTGACGCTCGTCCTCGATGTACCTTTTACGATAGTCCTAGCGCCCGCGCGGCGTTCGCGCCGTCTAATACGACTCCGCGCATTCGCTCCCCATCGCACGCGTCGTCGATGTCGTCTCCATCGTGCATCATTCGCGCACGCGTTCACGCGTTCAGGCGAACCACTTTCACGGTCGTTCGCTTCGCCCTCGCCCGTTCGCGTCTCCGCGCCGCTCGCCGGCGCTCAGACAACTCCGCTCTCCGATCGATCGATCGTTTCATTTCCTGGCGCGCGTCACCGTTCGCGAGAGAATCAACGCGCGGCGACGCGCGACGCGAGCGATTTCATTCGCTTTCGTCGCGCTCGCCCGTCGATGAGCGCGGCGTCCGCGAGTGCGCCCGCGCTCCCGTCGCTCGCGCCCTCCGTCGCTGGAGGATCGACGCACGAGAAAACCATGGGGACGACGAACGTGTGGGCGCGCGCGCGCCCGACGAGCGCGCTGGCGATCGCGATCGCGTACTCCATCGCCTGGGCGGTGATGAGCAGCGGATTGATATTTTTGAACAACTACCTCCTGCGCGAGCGCGGGTTCGAGTACCCGATGATGCTGTGCTCCATGGGCGTGACGTCGTCGTGGGCGATCTCGTTCGCGCTGGTGAAAATGGGTCGGGTGGCGCTGAAACACGAAGGATTGATCACACGACGATGGTACGTGCGACAAATCGCCCCGATAGGATTTCTCGGGGCGCTGAGCCTTGGGTTTGGGAACTACGCGTATCTGTATTTGAGCGTGAGCTTCATACAAATGTTAAAGGCGGCGGTGCCGGCGGTGACGCTCGTGGTGATGTTCTCCGCGGGGTTGGAGAAGTTACATCGCACGACGCTCACGGGGGTGGTGATCGTAACGTTAGGAACGCTCATCGCAACCTACGGGGAGGTGAAATTCAGCCTCATCGGGCTGATGATGATGATGCTGAGCGAAGTGTGCGAGGCGTTGCGCATGGCGTTTTATCAATACTTGTTGGGGAATTTGAAGTTCGACATGATTGAAGGGCTGTACGTCATGGGACCGGCGTCGTTGGCGTTTCTGTGGGTTGGGATTGCGATATTTGAGTTGGGAGATTTCATTCGCGACGGTGGAGTTTACATCATGCTCGGCGCGCCGTTTCACTTTCTGTGCGCCGCTCTGATGGGGTTTTGCGTCAACTATCTGAGCTTGGCCGTCGTGGCCGCCATGGGCGGGGTGGGATTCAAGGTTATGGGTCAGGCGAAGAATGCGGCGGTGATTTTAGGGGCGATGTTGATATTTCGTAATCCCGTGACGGGGATTCAAGTTGTCGGGTACCTCACGTCGATCGTCGGCTTTTTCGTGTACCAGAATGGAAAGCTCGAGATTGAAGCGGCGGCGCGTAGATCGTCTGGTAAAGCCTGAATTTTAGAGCAGTTAAACGGTTCAGAGTTGTAGTTGCTACTATTTATTTGTAGTTTCATTCATAAGTTTTACACGCACGCGGTAAAAATAATCTTGCGTGGATGATCACAATGCACTGCTAAAGCTAGACGTGGAGTTTTTTTTTAGATTTATCGGCGAATGCCGCCCATGCCCTTATCGGCGTGGCTCATTCGCGAATCGTCTTGTTGCTGCGATCCCGGCGGAGCAACTCCCGCGGCGGCGTATTGGTCTTGTTGTTGCTGTAATAAACGTTCGTAATCTCGTTGCTCCATGACGTTCAACCCCTTGGTGATGATCTTGTCGATCAAACCAAATTGAATCGCCTGGCTGGGGGTGAAGTAACGCGTGCGGTCAAGTTCCTTGCGCACGACCTGAGGATCTTTGCCGCTGAACTCCGCCATGAAATCCATGTACGTGTTCTCGTACAGCAAGCATTCATTGGCACGGATTTGCACGTTTTGAGTCGAGTCGAACGTGCGGTTGAGCTTGGGCGGGTGCGTGGAGATTTGCACGTGAGGGAGCGCGTGTCGGCACCCCTTGTCGCCCGCAGCCAAAATCAAAGTCGCGTTTCCGTGGCATTTCCCGACGGCCACGGTGTGAATTTTCGGCCGAATGTACTTCATCGTATCCAAAATCGCATACGCCTCGTTATCCATGCCGACGCATTCGCCTTTTTCGTTCACCGATCCGCCCGAGTTGATGTACACGTAGCACGGCTTGTCCGCTTGTTCATACCCGAGGTACAACAGCTCAGCGACGACTAACTCCGTCACCGCGGGCACAAGAGACATACCGATGTAGCAAATCCGAGCGTTCAGCAGTAACGACGGTAAATCCGGCGGCGCCACCGCGCCCGCCGGCGCCATCCCCCCGTACGTCATCGTCGCCCCGCTCATCACCGTTCTGTAACTCGCCGGCTCGTTCCCATCGCTCGGCATCTCTCTCGCATACGCCGCTCTCGCGCTAATCCCACTCGCACTCACGTTCCATCGCTCTTTCGCTCGCGTGCCATCCAACCCAAGGGCTTCGATTTGCGACCGCGTCAACCCTTCGCCCCCCGAGCGCACATCCATCTTTGGTTTCGTCTCCTCCACGTCTCGATCGCGTCCGACGACGTCGAAGAAATCGTCGTGCGCAAAATGAATCGTCGAATGCGCGATCGATCGCGCGCGCGCGCCCGTCGCTCGTTCGCTTCGACCGAGCGCGCGCGATCGTGAGCCTAGGGTTCGCGCGCATGCGTCACCGTGCGAGCACGAATTCGCGCGCATGTTGACGGCGACGCGACGACGCGCGAATGCGAGTCGCGAATGCGTTCGACGAAAAGTTTTTCAACGTCGCGAATCGATCGCGACGCGCGCGACGAGCGCGTGACGAGCGCGCGTGGACGTGTGAGGACGACCACCCACTCGGACGGCGCGCCTCGAGGGCGCCGAATGGGGAGGGTACGGTGTGTCCGTACCGTTCGGGCGCGCGCGGGCGAGGGAAGGGAAGACGCGCGCGACAACCGCGAAACGGGGGATGGGCTATTAAAGAACGTCTACGCAGTCTTTCGCGCGCTGCGCGCACGACGAACGGGGGGCGAGGCGGAAGACGATGGATTTGCGACGGGCGAGCGCGCCGGCGCGGCGGCGCGGAGAGGCTTCGTTCCGACGCCGTACGACTTGAGGTAAAAGTTGCCGAATAATACCAACATGTTCGCCATGACGAACATCTGGGCCCAGGGCAAGGATACCGGGCAGTGTTTTTGCTTCAGTACGTACACCGCGTGCGCGAATACGATGACGAATTGCGCCATTTGCGCTTGCGTGATGTATCGCTTCCACGGGCACGGCACGCCGAGCGCCGACATTAAATAATACGAGTACATGACGATGTGTATGAACGAGTTGCACGCCGCACCGAAGTATGCATCGATGCAGTCGTTCGACGCCATCAAATAGCACACGTACCACCACGCCCAGATGAGGAGCGCGTGGTGATAGACGTGCAAAAAGCTCAGCTGCTGCGTCTTTTTCCTCGCAATCATAAACACCGTGTCCAGGAGTTCCAAATACTTGTTGTTATAGTGCAACCATATTCCGAGCATGATCCTAACCGATCGCTTATCGCTCCACGGCATGCGTTCGCCCCACACGCGCAATCCAAGTCCGCGTACTTCATCGATAAACATCCAAAGCACGACGACGTTGAACGCCGTCTGGTACGCGTTGTACGCCGTCATCGCCGACTTGGGTTCAAACGCCTCGCGCGTCGCCATCACTCTCGGCGCGAGCGCGCACATCGCTAAGTACCCAATCGTCGCGCTCACGGGCAACGCCAGGGACAGCGAGTCGATCACGCCTCGCGCCGCCGCGTCGCTCGCTCGCGCCTCGCGCGTCAGCCCCAGCGCGTACGCGCTCGTCGCGTACCCGTACGCCGCGAACGCCGCGAACGACAGCGCGAGAGACGTCATCGCGCGCGACATGAACGCGCGTCAGCGCGATCGAGGCGTTTAGGGCGAACAACGCGCGCGCGCGCGCGTGTGACGGCGCTCTGCGCGCGCGCGCGCGGGACGCGACGACGCGTCAACCCTACGCGCGCGCGCGGGACGACGACGCCGCACAACGCGTCGAACGCACAAAGAGTTCGACGACGCTCGACAAGACGCGTTTCTGTGCGACGCATACGCGTCGCACGCGCACTCTGGGAGTCGTTTTCTGGGAAACGCGCGCGCGACGCGAGTTTGAAACTTGGATTCGAACGGATAAAGCGTCAGGAGTGAACGATCGAGGGCGATGGCGGCGCTGAAGCGCGCGCCGAGTGCGGGGATGAAAGGCACGAACGCGTGGAATAGGAAGGCGATGAGGAAGATGACGAAGCGAGCGATCGTGGCGCGCGCGCGAGCGATGGATGATGGGAAGACGTCGACGATGGAGAGTTGGCGAGAGGAGGATTTGGATAACATCGTCTTCGCGTCGACGGCGGAGGAGGAGGCGGCGATATCGAATAAGTCTGGCGCCGGAGCGACGATGGCGGCGCCGGATTGGATGACGCAGTTGAATCGCTTATGGGGAGGGAAGTCGGAGATTCCAGTCGCAGACGCGAAGTTGGAGGACATCACCGGGTTATTAGGGGGCGGGTTGTTTCAGCCGTTGTTCAAGTGGATGAACGAGAGCGGGCCGGTGTATTTATTGCCCACGGGACCGATCACGTCGTACGTCGTGGTTAGCGATCCTGAGTGCATCAAGCAAGTGTTGTTCAACTACGGGAGTCGCTACATCAAGGGCACCATCGCGGAGGCTGGGGAGTTTTTGTTCGGTTTGGGCGTGGCGTTGCAAGAGCTCGAGCCGTGGAAAATTCGCCGGAAGATTGTCGCGCCTTCCTTACACCGCAAGTACGTCGAAGCCATGGTGGATCGATGCTTTGGACCGTGCGCTGATCGTATGGTGGATATTTTGGAGAAGGAATGCGGCAAGGGTGGAGTGAACGGAGTGAATATGGAGAGCCGATTTAGCAAGACTGCACTCGACATCATCGGCATTTCAGTTTTCAACTATGATTTCAAAGCGCTCACGACGGCGGCACCGGTGATTCAAGCGACTTACACCGCGCTCAAAGAGGTCGAAACGCGCTCGATGGATTTATTGCCCACTTGGAGATTGCCCGAAAAGTTTCTTCGAATCGTTTCTCCGCGTCAGCGCGACGCCCAGGATGCCGTCACCATCATTCGGGACGTCACGCAAAGACTCGTCGATGACTGTAAGCGCATGGTTGAAGAGGAAGAGAAAGTCGGCGGCGCCGAAGCGTGGGCGCGCGATTACTTGAATGATTCAAACCCTTCTGTGTTGCGATACTTGATCGCCGCGCGCGAGGAAGTTTCGTCCACGCAGCTCAGAGATGATTTATTATCTCTTCTCGTCGCTGGCCACGAAACTACTGCATCAGTGCTAACATGGGGCACGTACGAGTTGTTGAAACCCGAAAATGCTGAGCAGTTGCGATTGCTTCGCGCCGAGCTCGACGAAGTTCTCGGTACGAGAGCGTACCCGACGTTTGCGGATTTGCCAAAGATGCCGTACTTGGAGCGATGCTTCCACGAGTCGATGCGATTGTACCCGCAACCGCCTGTGTATACGCGCCGTGCCGTAGTCGCAGACAAGCTTCCGAACGGTATGACTATTCCAAAAAACCAAGATTTGTTGGTTTCCATATATAATCTCCATCGGTCGCCCAAGAGTTGGGGGCCGTCATCGCAGCAGTTCGAGCCGATGCGCTTCGGCCCGCTCTCCGCCGGTCAACCTAACGAATTAAACACTGACTATCGATACGTGCCGTTTAGCGCTGGTCCACGCCGGTGCCCTGGAGATAAGTTTGCCGTTTATGAAGGCATCGTCATCTGGGCCACGATGTTCCGACGATTAGATTTAGAATTAAAGCCCGGCCACGCGGTGGTTATGACGTCGGGCGCCACCATTCACACCAAGAGCGGACTGTTAGCGAACGTCAAGCCGCGCGCGATGCGCGAAGTTAAGCAGTCCGACCGCGTTGACTGGGCAAATTTGATGCCAGCCAAAAACTTGGGTGCGGAATGGATGGGTCCGTTCGGCTCCGACGCTAAAGTCGCACCGCAGGGGAAGTGCCCACTGGGCCACTAGACTTTTAACATCGAGCCAGAGTTGATCGTAAGAGAACTTATTGCTTTAGTCAAACGTGAAGTGCACCATTACAATCTATGTTAATACGGTCTTGGCACGTCACCCCCCAATGTTTTGTCCTCCGATGCGATGAAGCGAACCTCCGCCTTATTCTTCGTCTTCATCCTCCTCCGCCTTCCCACCGGCTGCCGACGCCATGCGCTTTCGCTTCACGCGACCCGGGCGTCCACCGCCGAGCGGCGAGTTGAGGGCGAAGTCAATGTGCTTTTGGCTATCGGTGCGAACCATGAAGGAGGGCACGTTGACGATTTGCTTGCCGACGCGAATGTGGCGTTGACGAATGAGAACGCGCGCGTGGTGCACAGACTTGGCGAGGCCGAGCTTGAACACGAGCGTTTGAAGGCGTCGCTCCAAGAACTGTTCGGCAGTAAGACCGAGCACGTAATCGAGGCTTTCCTGGGATTCCTCCTGTGTAACGATGCAAAACGAAACGCGCGACCGTCAGCGAACAATCACAAAGCGCGTTTAGGGTCTGGCCCCTGGCAACCGCAACCACGGAAACGCTCGACTCGCCTCCGTGCGCGACGTCCGACGACCGATGTAGCGAGCGAACACGAACGCAAATATCACAAATCAGTAACGTACCAACAAACCGTAGCTCTTCATGCGTCGCAAAATAGCTTCCCCTTCGAAGATGCGCTTGGGATCCTTCTCATCCATCGTCAACAGCACCCGCGCGGCGTTGCGAAGTTTATTGAGCGCAAAGTTCACGCGCCAAAGCTCGCGCTTGTTGCGCAGGCCGAATTCCCCAACAATCTTAAGTTCAGCATCGAGGCGCTCCTTTTCGAACGGACGTCTCGGCTTCTTGAAGGTTTTACCGTCTGTAGTCGCGAATCGCGCGCGCGCGATCGGTCAGTCTCCATTCGCGCCTTCATCGAACGCGCTTCACCCTCTCGCCCGCGCGCGCGCGCGCCCCCCGCTCGCGACGGGACGAACGATTCATTCCATTCCATTCCTCTTTTCCTCGCCCCGGCGCCAAGAGCTCGGAGCCCGCGCGCGCGCGCGCGCGCCGAGCGTCGTTCCCTTCGCCCCGTTCGCGCGCGCGTC
>Ga0222712_10002092_pt1 | contig 23425 bp, 18 predicted proteins | sample C33_657DmetaG_FD_165043 | JGI IMG/M metagenome (GOLD analysis project Ga0222712, IMG submission 165043) | Estuarine water microbial communities from San Francisco Bay, California, United States - C33_657D | ecosystem: Environmental > Aquatic > Marine > Unclassified | place: USA: California... | reverse complement strand
TTGCCTGTAAGGGAAGAGTCAATTGTGGCAATGTTTCTGTTTTCTCCACCCTTAAGGACAACATAAAGATTGTCAGCATGAGGCATCATACCAAAAAACAATCCATCATATGTGTTAAGGACTATCAATCCGTCATGTCCTTTTTCCTTGGCAGAATCCATCAACTCTGCTCTGCTGGTTGCTTGCCAAGCGGTATCTTTAAGGTCAACAACAAGCGGATTTTGGAAACCAATAACAGACCTTACTTGTTGTCTGTTGTTTTCCTCAAACGCCTCTTCAAACTTAAGTGCATCATATAGCAATCCATTAGTATAATCCAAGAATTGCTGAGTTCTTGCTTGACGCTCTTTTTGCGGAGTGTAACTTTTGTCTACATCTGGCATATTTGCCTGAGCCCATTTGCCATCAATCAAGTATTCAACATTTTTTTGAAAAACTGACTTTGAGTAACTTCTGCTTCTTTTTTCATTTTCATCGCTCCATCCGTTTGAGTCCAAGAAGTCGCTGACATCTGACACCCTTTGTATTAATTCTGAAGAGGAAATGGAATTGTCCTCAAGCAACTTTCTTGCTTCTGAAAGTTTCGCTCTCTTGTCGGTTATTTCAGAATGCATCACTCCATATCTTGACGATGTTTCTTGTGTACCTGCGTGGAATGTGCCTCGTTTTGCTGTCTGAGCGGTAGTATTGGAACCCAATTTATCAGAATCAAACTTCATTACCTTTACCAATTCTGCACTAGGAGTGCCATGTGTACCAATAACAACAACAGGTCTTCCAGTAACAAACTGAGCGTTATACGCATCAACATCTCCATGCACACGCTTCCATTCCTCCAACGCCCACTTGACTACAGTGACAGGTTCCTGTCCAACACGGAACTGATTTACAAAACGCTTTAAGGCTTCAGACTCAAATATGTCTTTTGCTTCTTCGTTTGCCCACTTGTAGTTACTTCTAAGGAACTGGGCCTCGGCTTCAGACTTAGCCCCAAATGTATCAGCGGGCTGGAACAATGCCTTGAACTTAGACGGCTTAAATGCTCTTTCTTTGTTAAGAGACTTGACAAGGGAGAGCGGGTCGTTCAAACGCTTAGAAACCGCATCGGCATTATAAGGCTTGTCCGAAGTAGACATGTTAAAGTCCTTCATCGTCTCCACATTGATAGGAATAGGGCCATCGCCAATCTCGGCTGTCTGGTAGAATGCAGAAGGAATAATAGGCGAACTGACACGAACTCCTTCGTGTTCCGCTCCAAGGTCAATGGAGTTGTCAAGTCTTCTGACAACTTCAGCCTGTGTAGCCACATCGACTATAGTTTCCCAGTCTGGTCCAACAATAAAGGAACCTCCAACTCCAAAACGCTTATCACGCATACGCATGGGAAGTGCCTTAGAATTGATAATCTCTCCATCAAAAGCCTTAAAGTCCAAGGCTCTGGCTCTTTCAATTAACTCAGAGTAAGCAATGTCTCCATATCCTCTTTGTCTCCAGTGAGGAGCAGTATGCACTGCAACATGCGTCAATCTCTTGCCATCCTTAGATTGTTCTGCGTAAACAAAAGAAACCATGTCACCCTTCTTTGTCAATATCTCAAGTGTTATTACATTGGACTTGTGACCGCCTATCTTGAACTCAACCATTTTATCCTTAAGGGTTTCAATCTTTCCAACAGGAGTTCCTCTATCAACCCAAGTCGGATTCTCTTCTGCGGCTCTACCGATAAATCCAGAGTTCCACTTCTCAGAGTTCATGTCGTATCTACGACCAAGTTTCTGAGGACTCATATTTGGAATCTTACTCAAATCAGGAGTCATATTGGACTCTCCAGTAGAATCTGAAGGTTGAGTTAAAATGGCCTGATTGTTTCCTTCGCCAGACGACCTAGCATTATTTATTTCATCAAGTCTGTTTTGTGCATTCCTTTTCTGCTCCTTATACCAACTGTAAGAAGGATTGCCTCCACGCCTTCCAAACTTGTCTTTTATAGCGATTTCCCTATCAAGTCTTTCAATGTTTTGCTGAAGAGAAGTTACTTCCTCTCCAATTGTATTATACATTTTGCTAGGTCTAAGTGCATCGGAAGGTTGATATTTTGCAGGATTTCCAGAACTATCTACCCACATTGCTCCAGTTTCCGTTGTAGGAGTAGGAACCATTGCTCTATAGTATTGCGTTTCGTTGACACGCATTCTCGTTCTTTCACCATCAATAGATTGGAGGCCAGTAAGTCCGTCAAGTCTCAGTCTGTGCCAAGGGTGGTTTTGCTCGGCAGTCCTGTCGTGATGCTGATAGGAATGCCATTCTGCTTCAGCAAGGCTGTACGCAAACTTGTGTGCAATGTTTGGGGAAGCACCGATAGCCGCAACGACATACTTACGCCTTTGTCTTGCGGTCTCACCTTCACCAAAGAACTCCACGGCAGGGATTTCCTTGCTACCGCTGTACTCGTCAATTGTTCTGTAGGCGTGGTCTATGAACTGTTGGACATCTCCATAGAGACCTTGTAGTTCTGGGCTCTGGTTCCAAAGGATATGAATTCGTCTATTGAACGCATCGACATCCATGGACTTAACATTGTAAGCCAAGTGAGCCCGCTCGTAGTTGACTTGAGGGTTCTTGATGTTGTCAAGCGTCCAACTTAGTTCCAAGTCATAAGGAACGAATGTCACTTCTCTTGCGTTGAACGCATCTCCAGTCTTTCTGCTACGCTTTACGCCATCCTTATCGACTTGAGTAAAGCCATGATACTGGCCCCTAAGCACATTATCAGCGGAAATGCCACCATCAACGATAAGAGGAGCAAGTGTTCTGATGTTATCGGATACGCTCTTTGGAACATACTTCTGGATGATGGCAAACAACTTCTCATTAGGAACGCCTCTGATAATCAACTTCTTGCCTGTCTTCATCGCTTCAAGCAAGTCAGCCTGAAGTTTGCCAGTAGGCGTAGTTCTGGGTCTACCTCTAGCACCAAAACTACCCTTTGTGCGTGGTGCATAAACCCCACTGGTGTAAACCTGCTCAGCCTGTGCCGACAGCATTTCGTCAATACCTATGCCGACATCTGCAAAGTCTGCGTTCTGGAACAGGAAAGCCCCTCTACGCTGAGATAGCGTGTCGGCTGTGGAAGAGTTAGGGTCACGGCTGGAAGCGTCCAGTGCCGCAAAGTTAGCCTCTACAGTGCCAAGTCTAGCATCACCATTGGTGACAATCTGAACATCGACTCCATTGAAGAGGTCAGGATTGGTCTGGAATGCATGAGCCATCTCCATTCCCATCGCCTGAGCCTTGACAAACTGTTCAGCATGGTACTTTTCGTCGGACTTTACTCTCCATTCGCCATTGGCATCCATTTCAATCCTGTCTTCAAATCCATATATTTCTGCTTGTCTCTTGAGTTGAGCGGAGTTGAGAGTCGTGAGGTCAATCCTCTTACGACCAGCATCCTTCATCTCATTATCCCTGTAGCAACGGATAAGGTCATTGAATGTGCTTTCAAGGATAGGGTCGAATCTGAACTTGCGTCCGTCCTTTGCTTCCTTGAACCAATTGATAAAGAAGTCCTTGCTTCTGATGTCAGCACCAAGGTTGGTAGCCTCACGAAGCGAGCGGTTGAAGAATGTATCCTTGACGCTTTCGACAAGGTTTCTGGCAAAGCCCAAGTCACCGCCCTTGTAGATGTAGTCAAACGGCTTTCCACTTTCCCATCCGATAAACATGGCTTCGCCAAGTTCCTCAATGAAATCCCTGAACGCTCTCTGAACTTCTGGGGACTTGATTTCGCCAGTCTGTTCAAACTCGTTGATGGCCTTCATCCAAGCACCATTGTACCCTGTGTCACGATTGTCACCGCCAATGGCTCTGTAGACTTCATGCATGAACTTGACAGTCTGCTTTCTGTCGGAGAACGCTCTTCCAGCCTTTCCTCCAGAACCAATCAGCCAATCACGGACTGCATTCGTAATGTCCTGCCCATGGTTAATCTTTCTGTAGGCACTATTCATTGCATGCCACAACTCTCCAATCGGAGCGGTCTTGGCCTGAACCATTCTTCTGCCAGTAATCACCTCAACAGGAGCAACAGGACCGATATCTCCAGAGGTCTTTCTAGTGACAATCCTTGTTTCAGCGGGCATAGGACCAATCAGGTTTTCGTCAGGCACTGCAACTGTACGCTCCTTCTTGGACTTGAGAGGTATTCCGTATTCATCAACTCCTTCTGCTAGCACCTGTCTTCTGACTCTTGGGCCTTCCACTGTCTCTGAAACCCTGATGTCTTGAGATTTGTCCATGTTGGCTCTTCTGCCTTCACGGAACGCTGTATCGTAGATTGGATTGCCGTACTTATCACGCTGAGTAACCAACATGTCTGTGTTGATTATGATGTGATTCTTTCCTGTTTCTCCGTCTGTAAAAATTTTAATAGGGCTACTATTTCCTCGTCCGTCAAGGAACAGCCCATTCCAAGCCGCTTGATTGGGATTAACTATGCCTCCCTCTTGTTCAGGCATCGGTCCAATAAGTGCCTTGTCTTCTTTTGTAACTCTAAGCGACTCAACACGCTCACGCCTTCCTAGCAGAATGGGGTCTCCGTTTTCATCTCTAACGATGTTTCCTCCCTCATCCATTTCAACAACACCCTTCATGGCTCTGTGCAACATCTCTCCAGTAGGAGAAAGTCTTCTTTCAGGTCCGTTCTCTCCAATGACAGATTCCCACATCTTGGGGTCATTAGCCAAAGCACCAAGGAAGTCGCTGTAACCCATGTAAGCCACAGCGGTATTCTTGCTCTTCTCAAGAGCCATCACATGCGAGATAGCACGAATTGCCTCTTCGTCTCCATGGTCTGAACGAATTCTTTCAACAAACTCACGAACCCTGTCGTGTTTGAGGATATGACCCTTTTCCTTAAGTGTGTTAAAGTGTGTGTCAAATTCCTTATACAAAGCCTCTCTTGCAAACTGACCGCTGAATGTGCCATAAGCATAACCGACATTGTGACCTACAGCACCAAGAGCCGCACCTGTTCCAATACCCCCAGCCGCACCTTCTTGACCGCTTGCGGCATATCCGATAACGCCACCATAAACGCCACCATGGATTGTGGTGGTTGCTAGGTCTTGCATGTACATCGTAATCGGAAGCGATGCCTTTATAGCCTTACCCATGACTGTGGAACTGTTCTGAACGCCCCTTCTGCCTATATCAAGTATGGTATCACCAATGAGGCCAACGCCCTTTAGTCCAGCATACACGGATGTAATCGGCAATGCATAGGGAATGTGGAACAGCGAATACATACCCAACGCACCCATACCAGCATGCACAACAGAAGTCGGACCTCTAGTGCCTCCATGACCAGCCGCAGTTCTTGTTACACGAACAGTTCCTCCATGGGAAATAGATGTCTTAGCACCAGTAACTGCCTCAGCATTTCTTGTTATGTTATCGAACATAGCATCAATAGGCTGTGTCGTTACATCGGAGAACTTTCTGAGGTTTTCACCAAGCGAGTTGAGCCAACTTGCCTTGAATGCATTTCTTGCGGACTTAGCGGACATCGCATGTCCAAGTGTATTTCCAGCCTCTCCAGACTTGATGGCGGCGGCGGCGGCTTTGCCGAATATCTTTTCTCCAAGACCAGCAGGAGCAAACATCAACAGCGTCGTTGGGTCTAGGAAGTAGGAAGCGGCTGTAGCCAACTCCTTGTTCACGCCAATGAATTCATCCACTTGATTTCCAAACGCCTTGCCGAAAAGTTTCTCGTACACTTCCTTATCTGGCATCAAGGCATTGCTCTTGCCAGCAAGAATCTTTTCCGACTGAGAATTCCAACGAGCAAGGTCCAAGAAGTCTTCATACTTCTTGTCCATGTCATTCGTGGGATTAACGAACATTCTATAAAGAGGAGACCCAGGATGGTTAGCCGCCATAACAGCAAGACCTCCCAAATCTCTTGTTCCTCTAGCCGCACCTTCAAGTATGGAAGAGCCATACGCAACGCCAAACCCAACTACAGGAGTAGACACAGCGGAAAGTCCAACAGCCAAGCCAAGTTTCTTCCAGTCAGTACCAGCAGAATAAACACCCTTGCCGATATCTTTAACAGCCATCAATGCACCTTCAGCGACAGCACCCATGAAGTTGAAGTTCTGTTTTTCACGCCATGCATCATATGCGATAAACTCCTCCTTGGAGATGGTAGACGCATCAATCTCGCCTCCATACTCTTGGATGGCACTCATCTTCATGGCAACCTCTTCTCCGCTAAGCGGAGCCTTGATTGCCTCCATCAACTGCTCATCGCTGAGGCTTGTTATCTGCTGAGCCTTGAGCGAAGACGGCCCCTTAACATCAGCGACATTTGCGTATTGAGACCAAGCGTGATTGCCTTGTCCGTTAGCCATATCAGCATAACTAGAACCGCCTTCCTGTTGAACAGGGGCTTCTCCGATAGGCATGCCAGCAGGTGTTGCTTGGCTTGCTTGTGTCTTTAGAAATTGCTTACCTGTCTGGAAAAGCGGGTCGTTATTCGTTGGCATCAAAGTTCAGGGATTGTTTTGCGTATTCAAGGGCTTGGGCGTGGTCTCCAAACTTAGCCATGCCAGTGGCATACTGAATTCGGAACTGACCCACTTGGGAAGACATGCTTCCCTGACCCCCATTTCTTTCAAAAGCAAAACCATAAATGCTCCCGCTGTCAACCATAGATTGTTCAAGTCTGGCTCTATAAGCCTTGAGAGAGGCTACAGTCTGAGAAGTAAAGATAGCGTTATGCCCCTTGGAAGGGTCTCTAATAATCTTGTCAATGTTTGCTTGGTCCTGATTAGACCATGCACCAGAACCACCAACTTCTGTTCTATTAGCCGCTTGGACTGTATTAGCCAAAGCCTGAGCAATACCAGAAACTTCTGTAGGCAACAGTTTTTCAAACAATCCCTTGTTGTCTGCGATGTCAATAAGCGAGTCCAAGGCACTCAAGGCTCTTGTTGTCTTGAAAACGCCATCCTTAACCTTATTTGCTTGGTCAATATCCCCAACACGAACCTCACCTCTGAATGTATAACCATTGACAGTAAGGCCGTTGAGGTTTCTGGCCTTGGAGAATTCACCAGCCTTCCACATCTTCTCTTGGTCGGTAATGCTCATTTGGCTAGATTGAGCAGACTCATCCTTAAGGAAGTGGCCCTTTCCGTCTGGGCCTTGTGCGTATAGATATCCACCACCAGCCTGAACTACCATAGGACGCTGGATGCCCTTGGATGCGTAAAACGCTTCTTTTGTAAATGTAGGAGGGACTCCACCAGTTTTCTCAAAGTAGTTCTTCATTATCAAGTACTCATCGTTTGTTTGCTCGTCAAGAGTACGCTGATATTTCTTTTGAACAGTTTCAATTACAGGCTTCCAAGTGTCTTCAGACGCTTGGACTTCCCCGCCAGAATAAGAAGCAACCGATTGAGCGGCTTTTACAGATGTAATTCTTGTCTTATCTTCAACAGACTGAAGTTTGCTGTCAAGTGCTTTCTTCTGTTGCTCAAGTTGCTTTATTTGAAGAGTTGCGGAAAGAACAGCCTTTGTGTTGGCTCTTTCATCTCCTCTTGGTATAGACATTCCTCCAAGACCAGCATAAAATTGCTGAGTATTACCTCCCTTGTTTACCGCTATAGAATCCTTGAGATTGGCAATCTGTTCGTCAATGTTGTCAATCTTTACTTGATATGCTTGTGCTTCTGGATTGTTCCAGACGAATGTTTTCTTGGGTGCATTAGACTTTGGAAGTAAACCTAAGACATCTCCAACCCTTGTATTATCAACAGGTCTGCCACCAGTAACCAAAGAGTTTTGTTGAATCTCAAGAGCAAGCCTTGCCTGTTCGTTTTCTTCTCTTCCAGCGGTTGCAAGATTGTACTTTTTAAGTTGCTCATCAGCGATGCCTCTAAGCAGTGCTTCAGGTATTGTTGGATTTATGTTTTGACCAACCTTACGCTCAGTAAGTTTAGCCGCATCTCTTACGGAACGATATGGGATATAATCTGGGTTTTTAACCTCTTCGGTAATCAACATCCCATTTTCATCAAGTTGGTCTAATATGTTTATGTTTGTTTCACGGCCTTTGCTTGTTTTGCCATGAAGCAGTTTTCCGATTTCATCATATGCTTCGGCTTCTGCATTCTTGTCGCCTTCTGCTTTTGCTTTGTTCAGCCTATCTAGGTACGGAGAAATCTCTTCTGCCGTAAACTTAATCTTTTCACCTTTTACTTTTATTTCCTTTGTTACTTCTTTTACATTTTCTAACTTTTCCTTTGCAATGGCTTCAATTTCTTTCTTCAGTTCAGGGTCATTATATGCCTCTCTTATTCTCTGTGCTTCCTTTTCAGCCTTAAGAGCGGCTTGCATTTGCATCTCCGTGATGTCATTTGTAAGTCTAGCCTGTCTGAGTTTCTCCGCATTAAACGCTTGGTTCTGCCTTTGAGCGTCAACCTGAGTTCCTGTTTCGTAAGCCTTAAGTCCAGCAACCAACTGGGTTCTGGAAAGATTGGCAATGCCACCTTCCTTGTTAACATTCTTGAACAGGTCGTGAACATACTTAGGAGCCGTATCATCGGGCTTCCCTTTCTCGTCAACACCATACTGAGACATGATAGCCCCAGTCTGCTGTTGCAGTGTGGTCATCTCCTCTCTCGCTTGATTGAACTTGGATACAGCATCCAACATAGACTGGTTAGTAGCCGCTTGCTGTTTAAGCACAGCGTCCATATTGCCAGCCACATTGAAGGCATCACCGCCTTGATATTGTCCAAATATTGCCATAAATTATTATCTAAAATTTCCGTATGCAGTGCCACCACCAAAATATGGACTGCTAAATGCTGGGCCTTGACCTCCAGCATCAAACCCTCCACTCATTGTCGGGCCAATAGGATTAGCGTATTGATTGGTATTAGCAACAATGGGAGGTGTTTGCCACAGATTAGGGTTTTGAATCATGAATGAACCGAACTGGCCCATGCTACTAAGCAACTGTTGTTGCTGTTGCATACTGCTTCTGGCAACGCCCATTTCATGCTGGTACTTCATTCCTTGTGCTTGAGCCCCCATCTGGGATTCAGGCTGGAAGATTTGAGGCTGATACTGTCCAAGCATGGCGTTAGCCTGACCCATGAATGTGCCACCAGCATTATACATATTCATAGCACCAGCACCCATCTGAAGAGCCGCAGACTGAAGAGCAGAATCCTGACTGAGAATACCGCCAGCAAACTGCCTACGCTGGTTGAGCCTATTTTGCCCCATTCCGTAGTTGGATAGGACACCTGCGGCTACACCCTGTCTACCTCCAAGACCTCGCATTGCCATGCCAGCATTGGCACTTTGGAAAGCCTGACGCTGTTCGTCGGCATTAAGCGAAGAACCCATTGCCAAGTCATTTTGAGCCTGATACATCAAGGACTGTTGCATTGCTCTTGCTTGGTCGCTTTGGAGCATGTTTCTGGCCTGTCCAGCAAGCCCGCCAAGCGTATTCATGTAACCAGCCCCAGCCCTAGCCTGAACGCCTTGTAGGGCTTCATTGGACTCATTGAGCATGTTGATGTATCCTTGGTTGCCATTGCCACCATAGAGTTGGGACTGCAATGTACGCTCCTGCAACCCTTGGTATTGTCCTCTATACTTTCCTTCAAGGGTAAGCAATCTATCCTGAATGCTCTCTTGTGCGTCAAGGTTTCTATTCATCAACTGACCATAGGTAGGAGGTCTAGGAACCTTGGTTTTCTTGGAGCCAAAAAGACCACCAAGAACTGCTCCAATAGCCATGCCAACAGGTCCACCAACAGCACCTATTTTAGCACCTACAGCGTAACCGCCGACAGCACCAGCCATTGCCCCAGTTGCTCCACCAGAAGCACCACCACCTACAGAATCATATTCAGCCATTAGAGTATAGAATTATCAGTTGTTAGTTGTGCCGTTTTAATGCGGACATAAGAAATAGAGTACATATGTTCAGTAGCAGTATTGTATGTGGAAAGTCCAGATACCACGAACTTTAACTTTTTTGAAAGAGAAGCAAGGCTTGTTCTTGTAAGAGCAAGGTTAGATGTAAGATACACATATGGATGCTGTAGTCCGTATATAATAACATCCCAAGTTGCTACACTTACATCTGAATATGTAGCCTTTTCAAGATATGCAGTTATTGTTGCAGTACCTAGTTGGTTGGATTTAAACTTAAAATCAAAAGAAAACACCCAAGTTTCATCAGCAGGGATGTCAAGGTCTTGCGTTTTGTAAAGTTCGGTAATTCCACCAGCAAACAGAACTCCATTCTTAGCACCATAACGCTTAAACAAATCCAAAACAACCCCGCCTTGACTTACATTTCGTGTGACATTTAAATCCTTTGTAACATTTAAATCACCTTGAATAGTCACAGTATGACCTGTGCCAGCAACATTCAGGTCAACAGGATTATAAGGGTCTGTGAACAATGTCGAAATGCCGTGATGCCTAAACACATTGCCAGTATGACCAACAGGAAGTGCATGAGTAATGTTGTCATAGCCAAACATCACATAAGGACTGGTCGTGCTTGAGTTGTATATAGCCGCATTTCCTACATTGAAATAAACATCTTCATCGTAAGAGCCGTTTATAGTAATGCTGTCAAGTTCTGCGTCCTGTACAGACAGTGCATTGACGCTTATGCTTGCAGAGTTTATTGTGTTAGTAAACTGAGCCTTTGTCTGTTTCCATATGGCAGTAGACAATCCAGTCCCAGTGCCAATAAGGATTACATCAGTATCATTAGACGCTGAATTAGCGGTTTGTTCGGATATAGCACCACCAGCAAGCGTAGCCAATGCCACATGCTGATTTAGGTTGCCAGCGGTAACATAAGAGTTAGCCCCGCTTGTTGTGTAGTTATAGCCTTTGTTGATTTGTGCCATTTTATTGCTTATTTATAATATTTCTACCGATTGCTTGGGCTTCTATTGATACGCTTCTGATGATTGGCCTACCGCTAAGGGAAGCAAAATCTAATTCACAGCCAACTGCAATCTTTCTTATTGGAAATCTTCGTGTGTTGTCTCCAACGGACTGGGACGACACAGTGTCAAGAGTTAATCTTGTATCTGGGTTGTAAGTCACAATGTCAGTTTTGATAGCACCAATGTCATCAAACTTAATATCTGTATTAACCGAGACGAAACGCTTATCCTGCAATGAGTTGAATATATATCTTCTTGTCTTTGCGTACCCTCTAATTATGGACGAGTTGTATACTGCTGTTTCAAGAGAAAACTCCAGAGGGATACCTTCTGGGATTTCAGGTGGTCCAGCAATATAAGGAAAATTCTCAAAAGTTGGAGATGTAGACAAGGAGCCGAATTCATCTACCTCTGCCTGTTCTGCAATATATATGCCGTTAACAGACGAGCAGTAAAGCATGTTATTGTTGACATTACTAATGTCCGTCTTTGCTACGATTATATTGTCAATTCTGATTGACGCTGGGAATGTGTCTACCGACTCCCACATCTGGTTTGTTAAGTTATACACCAAGACATTGTTATTAAAGGTGCTATCTTCCGAAGGTACGGCAAGGTAGTATCTGCCATTCCACACGATTCCAGCACTGTTCTTAACATAGTCGTAGTTCAGCCTTTCAATGTACTTCTGAATGGGAAGGGACATTGGGGCAGTGTTGGCAAGCAGTGCCACATCCAATTGAGGCTCTAACTTGTAGATACCACGCTGTGACATGAAGAACACAACGCCAGACACATTTGCTATGCTATTCTTAGCAACACACCCAATGTCATATGTCAATGCACGAACAAAAGACTCAGCAAGAACTATGTCTGGCGTGGATGTGTTGTCTGCAAATTTAGCCTCATAAATGCTGTTAGTCTTAAAAACAAGCATCGTATCCCTAGTCCATGGGTGGAACCCTGTGATTTCCTGCTCGTCTCCTAGATTTATGGTTAAAGCCTGAATTGTAAGGTCAAACTGCCAGTTGCCAGTTACATCAGTCAGGTAGTCAGATACGGCTATTTCGTCCTTACTGTACTTGCAGTAAATTCTATTCTTGTGGTATACTGCCGTAGATGTTGGCGGGAAGTCGCATGCTGTAGGAGATGTACCACCAAACACAGTTCCGTCAATAATACCCTGTCTTACAACGGAAACTGTTGTTCCATTAAACACAAGAACAGGCTTTGCTACCTGTATTACATAAGCACTTGCCGCACCACTGTGACCTGCCGTTAGTGTATAAGTAAACGATGTAGATGATGGTACGCTTCCTACGACAAAGTTGTTTTCACTAGTAGGTCCATTCCATTGGGCGTGTACTGTTTCAATAATAAACTCATCACCAACATTAAGCCCATGAGGAGTGCTTGTTGTTACAGTTATTACTGTATGAGGAGCCCCACCAACTGTTGCCTGTTGTCCTGTAGAGCCATTGCCAGTTATGTACCTAGTAGCCTCACCTCTGAGGATGTACATTTTATTAACAGACTGTAGCAGTTGAACAGGACCAGTAGCAATTGGCCTATTGGTTGGCATTGCTATGTTCAGGAAAAAACTTCCAGTGATAATGTCAAATAAGTAAAACCTATTAGCACCAGAATTGTATCCAACGAGTGCAACATATTGCTTGCCAGAAACACTATCTACATAAATACCGCTACCAACAACTGTACCTACAGTACTTACATAGCCGTCATCTAGGGTTCTTTGTAGACCCTTTCTTACCTGCAACGATTGGAGGTCCAGCCGAATGTTGTTACCATCCTGAAGGACTCCTTGTTTAAGTGTTGCTGGGTTTCCTCTAGTATCTATGCCTATGAATCCAGCATCACCATCGTATTGACGCTGAAGGTTAGCCATTAATCTTTGAGTGTTTTAAATGCTTCAACGGCCTTTTCGACCTTGGAGGACTTGGCGTTCTTTACGCCAGCGTAAAATCCACCAGCAAAAGCAAGTGCAATAACAGTTAGAGATAGAATAAATGCGAACATAAATTTGTTAGATGATTACCCATGCACCATTTTGTCTTCCATAGATGTTTCCATCAGAAGGTGCGTCTGGAAAGGAAACTGCGGAAGTAGTCTGTGTCGTGCCGTCTGGAAAGGTCAAACCACCACCATTAGTGGCTAGTAGGAACCTTCCATCGGTGTTTGTAAATGTATGAAGGTATTGAACGGCTGTTCCACCGAATCCGTCGTTATTTGCATTGATGACGAAATCGGTATTGTTGGTTCCTAAAATTTGAGTAAGAGTAAGATTTCCAGTCATTGTGCCACCACTTAATTGCAGATATCCTGAAATATTAGCACCAGCAGGAATCGTTACTGTTCCTGTAAATGTAGGATTAGCCTTCGTTGCATAGTTAGTTGCAACAAAGGCTTGTGTAGCCAAAGTCCCGCTGTTTATCTCGTTAATTTTCGACTGAGTAATCTCGTTACCAATCTCAACTACATTTGCTGGAAGATTCGGACTGACTTTGACAGACATATTGCTCTTATTGTGTTAAGGTGTATTTTAATTGTTTTCATTAGATTATCGACAACGCTGTATGGACAGGCGTGGAGGCCGCAGACGCAATAGCCCACACATTTCCATTATAATTGTCGATAGCGTAAATTGTCGCTGGCTGAATGATTATGCCTTCAGTTCCAGCAGTGTCATTGAAAATCAATTTAACAGTAGCAGTTGCCGACTGATTTTGGATAACAACGGAAATGCGTCTTGTGGACGAATCAGCGGCATTGATTATTTTAACGGCAGTTGTACCCACAGTCGTTGTAGCATGCGTAAACGACTTAAGGATAGGAGTAGAGATAGAGATAGCACCCATGTTAGTATGTTCTGATAAAGTTGTATGTTTGAATTTGACCCTGTTGTCTGACCACCTTGTCCACTTCAAGGTCAAGGAAGTGCATAGCCTCTGCTTCAGCAACCTGAGCGGAATCAAATTGACCCTCAGACCTCAGGTAATCAGCAAAGATGGCCCTAGGCAGGTATTGCCCAAATACATATGGAATCTTGACCTTAGACCACGCAGTAGGATTCTGTTCTGGTATCGTGTTGTTGTTCAGCAACAGACAAGTATAAAAATTGGCGGTATATGGCTTACCAACCACAGGAGTAAGAGTACCGCTATTTGAACCACTATCGCAATAAACCTGAGAGCCAGCATAGTATGTAGTAGTGTTGTCCCACAGCGAACCATTGAGTTCAGGAGGGATTATTCTGTATTCAACAAAAACAGAACCACCATACAACTCTCCAAGTATGATACGCTCATCAGTATCCGTAGATGTAATCCGATACGCCACAGACTTAGCCCTGCTTGTGGCATTAGGGTTCTGATACCAGATGTTGAAAATCTCACCGAAGTGTGTCGGCTTCACGAAGTAATATATACTATTGACCTCATCGTGCGTCACAGTTACTTCCTGTAGACGCATCAAGTCTGGAAACTTATCATGCTCCCAAGCCATCTTCAGCCTATTGGAAGCAAAGTCCCTTAGTTGTGTAAATGTAGCATAGGAAATGGAATCCCTGTCCAAACCGCATAGTTGGATTGCATCAATAAGGATTCTGCTAAAATCTACTGTTCTCATTTTGCTATATAACCGCTACTATCAAAAATTGTACCATTAACAATGGTTTTCTTGGCATAGTTTCTAACCGCTACTTCGGGATTGTCCCGCATAAACTCACGGAGAAACTGCTTGTCTTCCCAGCACTGAGGGCCGAGGACATGCGACCAGTAATAAAAAGAGTCGGGAGGGATTTTCGCAACCAGCCTCCCAACTCCGTCAATATCTTTCGCTTCGTTGGAATGCCCGAACTGGGCAATCTGCTTCGCTTCTGTTTCTGCCCGCACCCTATTCATAGCAAACCCATGAAGGAATTCCTTCTTAACTTCCTCTAACAGATGTTCAGGGAAGGCTTCTTGGAGAGATGCTATGATAGGGTCAGACATATCAGTTACGAAACATAGTCGAACTTACCGAAGGCCAGCGGATTCTTCACGCAGACGGACGCAATAGCGTTAATCATGCGGGCAGGACCACCACCATTGTCAGTCAGTTCCTTCACGCCAGCAACCGAGCCGCCATAGCGGATTTCGACATGCTCCATCGGGAGGACATAACCGCAGAAGTTGTTCTTCAGGAAGAGCGAGGGGTGCAGACGAATCTGACCGAAATCGCCTTCAAAGACATCAATCGAGGAGATATAGGAGGAAGCCGAAGCGTCTCTGTTGAAGGTTCTGATAGCGGCCTGAGAAGCCGAGGTGTCAGTACGATTCGTGTAGACGAGGTTAGTGAAGGCTCTCTTGAGGTTCGGACCAACGAGACCATCGTAGGAGCGGAACTGACCAGTTTCACTGTAGATGGAGGTCAGGATGTCCTGAACAACGATTTCAGTGAGGGTCGAGGAAGCAGTCGTAGATTCCGCAATGGCTGTAGCGTTACCAGCAACCGAAGCGGCCTTTGTGCGGAAAGCAGTAGGGACAGCCAGATAGTTGTCGTTAGCGAAGACACCACCAGTCGGAAGGACAGGGCGAGTCCAAGAATCGAGACCTCTGGTAGCGTAGCCCTGCGTGGAGCCATCGTCAGCCTTCGGAAGATTGTTGGAGCAGAATGTCTTTTCCATGTCACGCTTAAGCATCGTGATGCCCTTAGCGACATTGTTAGCCAGTTCGTCCTTCACGCCAGCGATGACAGCGATGTCAAGCGTAAGCGGGGACACACGGACAGACTTTCTGAATTCCTGAATGTGGTTCGACAATTCGTAGCGGTACTGTGTAGCACCATCCTTAACGAAGTTCTGAATGGTAGCACCATTCGGGTCAACATCCGTACCATCGACAACGCCAGTCTGCGAAGCGGCGGCGGCGGGAAGGGAGTCAACCTGCCAGCGGAACACTGTATTTCCAGGCTTGGAGCCCTTCGGGGCCATAGATGTGAACGGAGTATCCTTAGCGTCAACGAGGGCGATAAGGTCTGCGAGGTCTTCACGCTTACCCATGTAGGGAGCGGAGTTAAAATCTCTTTCTGTGAGTTTTGCCATAGTAGTATATGTAGTTTAGTGTTATATGAACTTAGACTTTATGATTGCCGCAAGGTCAGTGTGGGAATTAGATTTAACATATCTCTTGGTCGCATCGGGGTCAGCACTGTCTTTGTACCGACTGGGCGAAGCGTAATTAGATGTGGGCTGGTGAGGGGCTCTCTGGACATTTCTGCCCTTGTTAGCATTCTCTCTGGCTTGCATGCCACGGATATAGTCTCCGATGACTACATTATAGTCAGGGAAACGAGTGATTTGGGGGAAAGCCTTGATGAACGATTCTGCAATTTGTCGTTCCTTAGACGATTTATCCTTTAACCACGGATACTCCTTGTATGCAACGGCATCAACCTTGGCCTTGGTCTGAATATAATTCAGTCTCTTCGGCAGGTGTTCTTCCATAGCGTCCATAGCATTAAGTTTAATACGCTTTACATCTTCGTAAGAGTATTCCGTTTCAGTTCCATCGGCATTTTGCACGACAACTCCGTTAGAGTTTTCCTCACACCATCTTCTAACCGACCTAGCCTGAGCGATTTCTTGCTCGATTTCTGCTATCGAATTGAGATTTGCGTAGGGAATTTCCTCATCGGCTTTGACGACAATTTCCGTGGACTTAGACGACTCAACCTTGGTTTTGAGGTTATCCACCTCTTTCTGAAGTTTCTCTGCCTGTTCTTCCGCTTGCTTTCGCAGTGCGGTCAACTTGTCAATACGCTTCTGTACTCCCTTGGTCTGGAACTCGCTATTTTCACTATCAGTAGCCTCTTCTTCCTGTGAATGAACTTCTTTGCCTTCATCCGAAGAGTCCGAGTAATCCTCACTAACACTCGTATCCTCAAACTGGTCTTCTGAGCCATTATTATCAGCAGGTTCAGCCACTGCTTCGGAATCATCTAGGTTTCCGAAGTCCCTGCGTAGGATACTCGCAAGGTCTTGTTCATTAAACTGGCTAGACCCAGTTCTATCTACAACACTTTCGCTATTAGGCTGGGAGGTGCTGTTTTCTCCGTTTTGATTTGTATTCATGCTAGTAAGAGCAAGGCTTTGTTTTTTACAGCATTTAGAGTTTGCAGAAACTTGTGGTCGAGTTTTATAATGCGGTTCAGAAAGTCAACTAAATAATTTGTCTTTCACGCTTTCTTAGTGCTTCTTGTCGCTCAGCCACCAAAACATTAAGAACATCGGTTAAGGCACTAGCCCTTCCACAAGCGTGAATTCTGGCCTCTCCGACAGTATTGACATGTAAAGCATCTGCCGTTTCAGTGTCAATGTTCTGTTTCAGGATAAAAATGATGGTATCCCAGACTTCGCTCTTGTCAAAGCCTAGATTTGCTTGGTCGTATTTGAATTCAGACATAATTACTGCTGGGCCTCCTGTTGCATTTCATCAGACACAGGAGTAACACCTGTTCGTCCAATTTGCTTGTTCTGCTGTTGCATAATTGACATCTGGAGGTTCTTTTGGTAATTCTGCATCAGGGCGGCTGTCATTTGGTCTCCTTGAGCCATTTGCTGAACCTTCGGGGACTTTCCAGCGATATCCTGCAAGTATTGCATCTTTGTTCCAGCCGCAGGGTCGTTTTCGACATACTGAGGCTCAATGCCCATAAGCATTTTGACAATATCGTTCTGGACATCGTTGTACATCTTCTGGGAGGCACTCTGCTGGTCTAGGATGATTTCCTTTGCAACATCAGGCGAAATGGCTTCCACCAACTTGGCAACCAACTTGTTTCTGTCAACAACACCACCAACATCGAGCGGAAGCACGAATTGGCTGATGGACTGCAACTTCTTCATGACATATTCATTGTCCAAGTCACGAACATCAAACTTGACCTCAAAGTCAAACTGACTGGAGATATCGGTAATCCCAAGGTTGACCGCAACGCCTGTGATTCTCTGGATTTCCTCGGCTGGCATGTATTGGAGGGACAATTGCAAGAGTTGCGTATAAACCTCTGCCCAACTGTTGAGCCATCCGTCAACGGACATCTGCTGAAGCATCTGGGTCTTCTGCGGAGGAACCATTTCATGCGTAAGGCCAAAGTAATTGGCAACATTCTTCTCAACCTGTGCGATAATCAGTTCCGCAAGGTTAGGAGAGCCTCTGGGCGGGTCCATGAATCTATAGTCATCTGGACTCGTAACAGGTAACTGCAATGCAGGTCCAATTCTGTTTATGCCCTGAATTCTCTTCTTAATCAGGATTGGAGGCATCGTTTCAATGGCGGTTCTGTCTCTGACAGCATCATGCTGAGCCTTCAGTTCCGCTTGCTCGGTAACAAGCAGTTCAGGAACGCCTCTGGATTCCATTATTGACTTTCTAATATGCTCTCGTCTCAGTTCCACGAATGGATACTTATTGTGGGCATAAGCAAGTTTGTCGTGTTTGAGATACAGGTCGCCCTTGGCATTCGGGCAAAATACTGTATAATACATGCAAAGATTTCCAGACTCGTCTATCTGGCGGGTGTAGGCGTAGATGACTTCAATGAGATTGCGGTTTCTGTACTGCTGGTTGCCCATCAGAGTCGCTACAGGGATGATGTTGGGGTCAGTATACCAACTGATGTTCCCAGAGGTGTTAATGGCCTCCTCAAGAGCGTCTTGGTTCCAGTTCTCGGATTTGACAAAGGAGCGTAGTTCCACCTCGGTCATGTACACACGCCTGAACACTGCTCTGGCTTTCTGGAGTTCAATGGTCTCAGGCGGGAAACAGATTTCATCATAAGGCTTCAAAGCCGTAAGGCGGGGAAGATTCTTGATGATGGATTCAACGAAAATAGTAGCCTCGCCAGTTTCACGCAAGTCCTTAATCAACTTGGCAACCTGTTCTTCAGGGACATTCGGCATTACCGACTGGAACATGGACACGACCATCTGGTCGTCCTCTCCGCTACGGATAGCCTCAGGAATTCTTGTGGCAGGATTGTCAGGCTCTTCCTGCATAAGCATCATTGCCATCTCGTCAATCTCCGCAAGCGTCACCTTTTGGGGCTGAAGGCCAATCTGCTGTTCCCATGTGATATGCATGGCAGACCATCCATACTGCTGGGCATACTGAGCCCAAAGTTCACCTTCTCGTCTTGCTTCCATCCGCAGACGGCAGGAGATGATGTGCGTAAGCAATGTCGTCATCGCCTCAGCGTTAGCACCATCGTCAACAGTCAATCCAGACACTCTCAACTTGGAGTTCTTCCAAGAATTGACCCACAAGGCGACCTGCTCGTTGATAACCCTATCAATGAGCCTGATGCGGACATCTGAAGCACCTTCAAACGGCAAAGCGACATCGCCTTCTCGTCTGTGTTCGGAATGCTTCTTGCCATCATTGGTCTGCCCAGCCCACTTGCAGTAACGAAGGTCGTCACTGTCCGTAAGTTCAACAGTGTTGCCACCATTGTAAAGAGAGCGTCTTAGTTCGCTTATCAATTCCTGAATATCAGGAGCGTCACTAGCCATAGCCAGTTTATCACGCTTAGTATTGTAAGATTGCTTGTCCATTTTTGTTTTTTATTATAAGATTTCCAAAAGTCAATAAGAATGCGTTTCCCCTCTTGATTTAAACACATTGTCTCCCTCAAAGGATGGTTCCATCACGACAAGATATCGAAGGCAGTCAACAGGGTCTTTGCAAGCACCTTTGTCTCCATCTTGGTTCGTCCATTCACGCATGGAGAATATCAAATTCCTGCATTCCTCAGAAACATAAAGTCTCGGCTGGTTAATTGTGCTTAGCGGTTCATTGGCGTTATAAAACAACAGGTCGTTTATAATTGCAACACCTTGCTCGATATGAACACCTGCGGCTGGCTGGAAATACATGGGTTTGACACCATCGTCAAGAAGTTCAATCAAACTAGTGCCTCCTTCGGCTGAAACAGCCTGAGTCCCGCCAGCCCTAGGGTCAATATAGCGTTCCGCTATCACTTCCCCCGCTTCCAACTCAAGAATCAGGTCTTTATAGTCATCCAAACCTCGACCAGCACCATTTTTCTGACCAGAACCCATTTTCCCATCTGCTTTTTCACTTGGCAAGGCCCATTCGCCATTTGAAATGTCAGGCCATTCACGATAAACATACAAATTGCCATCCCTAGCCGCCCGAACCCACAACATGAACCAATTTCTGGCCCCAGCAGGGTCTACAACCATGAAATTTGTGCCATCTTTAGGGATTTTGTCTTCAGAAAGTATGTTTTGGTCAGTGAAAGACGGAAATTGCGAGCCAGCCGTGTTTTCAGCCCAGCCGTAGGCTCGAATTTTTATTTCGTTGCTGGTCTTTCCCTCCAAAGTAGCCGCAAGTTGGTCAAATGGATTGTATGGATTCAGTTGCGAGTGAAACCATACAACCCCGCAGTTGGAATTCATTGAATCAGCCATGTACGGCATATGCCCTTTGGGGCATCCACCGACATGAATCTTGTCCTTGTCGAGCAGGACTGCGGGGAGAGTCTTTTTGAATCGGCATCCAGCGACATAATCCTTAACGACCTGCGAGTATCCGAGGACTGGAGTGAATGTCGTAATGAGTTTGCCTCGTCTGGTGATGGCACGATAGCGGAGAGTTTCAATCCAATCGAGTGGAACGAGTTCATCGCACCAGATAAGGTCAACTTCGCCACCTTCGATGACCTTCTTGTCCTGTGCGTAGTTCATGAAGAAGCACTGCGAGCGATTCGGGAGAATGAAAGTATTATCCGAAAAGCCGTTCTTCTGCGAATAAGAGATATTTGTAACCTTGGTCTTCCGAGCATTCTTCAGTTCTGGCGGCATGTACTTCCAAAGCACATTTTGTTGCATCTGGATGGAAGACGAGTTTGTCGTGTGAAGACACCAGACTCTTGCGTCTGGCTTGTTGACCAGAGTTTGGATTACACGCTTTGCGGCCCATTCCGTCTTTCCAGCACGATTTCCACCAAGCACAAGAACTTCGTTCTTCGTTTTTAGGATGGAATCGACATCTTTCCAATGTTGAGGCTCATATCCGTGACGATATGGGTCCATTTTTTCTGCGAGTATCTTATCTTCACGCAGTTGAAGCAGTTCGGCAACGACATCGGCTCCGTTCTTCTCAGCGAGAATGCGGATTTCATCCAGTGTCGGAGCGACAAGTACTGGATGCGGTGTTAGGTTCTTGATATCTACGCTCACTGAGAGTTTCGTATGAAATGTGCCGACATGAACTCGCCCTTGTCGTTGTAAAATCCGTTTTCCAATTTTGCTCGCTCCCTAGAAGCGGTTTCAAGTTTTCTGTATCTTGAGGCAATTATCTCTTCGTAGTTCTGCATCTTTCGTTCTTCTGGTGTCAACTGAGGGGATGTATCACGCTTCCATATCGGTGTTTCCATCAACATCTCGATTCCAGCATACTTACCCTTCATCTTCTTGCCATATTCTTCGTCAATCATTTTGACTCTAGCCATATGTTCACGCTGTTGTTCAGCGTACAAGTCCAATCTCCATTGATTCTCGTCAACAGTAGAACCTTTAAGCGTAGTTGGGTTTATTATAGCACCGACAGCAGTACCTGCAATTATTGAACCACCTGCTTTTCCAGCAAGTCCTGCGGCAAGATTACCTGTCATTCTACCACCAACTGCTGCTTTTACTGCTTCGGAACCAAGTGCAAAAAAACTTGTAGCGTTAAACGGATTAATCTCTCCCTTTACTGCGTTAGATACAAGGTTTGTTGGAATGTTATCCATCCAGTCTCTGGCCTTATATTCAGCGAAATCCAACATCTTTCTGCCAAGACGAGCAGTTCTTTCTGGAGTCGCAATATTGGCAAAATCAATGAAATACGGATTGCCAACTCCAACATGGTAATCCTTGTTTCTTTTCTGGTCCGTAGTCTCTACCTTGCTAAATGTCTGAACAGAATTCGATGGCAAACTAACGCTTGACACAGGACCAATCGTTTTGGTCATGTACGGAAGTTTAGACGCACCATTAATCCCGCCTGTTAGCCAAAGCGGGTCAGTCAATATAGCAGGAAGTGGCTTAGGCTGAGCCATTAGTACTTACCTTTGTAGTTTTTGTTGGCCTTCTTTGCCCCGCTCTTCTTATACTCAGTCTCTGTCCCCATGGCCTTTTCCCTGCGTTCATAAGATTTGCTTTCGGAACGCTCATGCTTTCCGTTTTCTTTATATGTCTTACCCATTGTAGTTATTAATCAAATGTTTCTTGGTAATCTCGGTAACGCAAGCAGAATTGCCAACTATACGCACCTTGACAATAGCCCTAGGCTTAATGTTGACATTGGTTCTACAGGAGACTCTCAATGGCTTACCATTATGCTCAACCTCAATTACACGGATATTGGTAAACCCACTCCGAAGCACTTTGCATTCAAAAACACCATCAGTCGATTCAGGTTTCTCAACATTGACAGCAGAGACTGTCTTAACCTTAAGCCTGTCAGCCAGCCAAGCACAGCCCTCATCAGTCCATGCATAACCCCACAAACGCTCAGGTCTAGCAGACGGCTCCTTGACAACATATCCTTCAGGAGCCTCTTTTCTGTGCTTTGCTAATTCATCCTTGCTAAGACTCCATTCGTCCCGCAAAAGCGATTCCTTCTTCATAGACCATATATCATTCATACTCCAATCGGGATTTCAACAACAATCTGCATCCATTAGAAACCATACATTGACATATCAGTTTTCCTAATAGCATTACCACATACAAAGATTTGGCTTGTGTCATCCCCTGACAATCCCCCTAATAACCCCCTCGTATTAAGAGCCCCTATGAATCTTAAAGGTCTATAGGCTTTTAGATTAAAAAGTGTCTCCCTCATGACCCAACTCCTAATGGGGAAAAAGAGAACCCTTGAGGCCCCCCCCCTCCCCCTTTTTACAGGGAGTGCAGGGGGGGTGTCAAGGGGTTCAATCGGGAGGGTTAGGCTACGACCTTCAACCCGCTTCCCATCACGATGCCGACAGTGAAGGCATTCATTTGAGCGACTCGCTTGGCGAAGTGGAAGGCTTCATCCCACGAGGAGCAGGTGTAGAGGATGCGGTCGGTTTCGAGGTTGGTGACTTGGTATTTCATTGTGGTGTAGTGGTTGGTATTACCCCTTCACTCTACGGAAGGGGAGGAGGGGGTGTCAAGAAAGTCAAGGTTGAGGGTTCCATCCTTGCGGACGGCAATGGCGTTGGTATTCCACTCCTTGCAGATTTGATGGGCTTGCCAATCCGTGGCGGTTTCGTAGAGGATGGAATTATCCTCAATGTCTTGGATGTAGTGGCGATTGCCATTCTCAAGGATTTCAGTCAGGACTCGGTATTTCATAGTAGTAGTGGTGTAGATTGGTTCTAAT
>Ga0222712_10002090_pt1 | contig 23440 bp, 36 predicted proteins | sample C33_657DmetaG_FD_165043 | JGI IMG/M metagenome (GOLD analysis project Ga0222712, IMG submission 165043) | Estuarine water microbial communities from San Francisco Bay, California, United States - C33_657D | ecosystem: Environmental > Aquatic > Marine > Unclassified | place: USA: California... | reverse complement strand
CGGAACTGGAACTGGAACTGGTACTGGTACTGGAACTGGGACGGGAACCGGAACTGGAACTGGAACGGGTACTGGCACTGGAACTAGGACGGGAACAGGTACTGGTACTGGTACAGGAACCGGAACCGGAACTAAAGGTACGGGAACAGGTATTCAAGGAACTGGCACCGGCACACAAGGAACTGGAACAGGCACAGGAACAACAACTGTCGGAACTGGAACGGGAACTGGAACTGGTACTGGAACTGGTACTGGTACTGGAACTGGAACTGGAACGGGTACTGGAACCGGAACTGGTACTGGAACTGGTACTGGAACTGGTACTGGAACGGGTACTGGTACTGGTACTAGAACCGGAACTGGAACTGGAACTGGAACTGGAACGGGAACGGGTACAGGACCAGGCGCAGGACCAGGAACGGGGACTAAACCGCCAATATCATTAGGCGGCGGTCCATCAACGCCTGCAGGGCCGATATCAGGACCAGAAATATCGCGGCTGCTTGGTAAAATGCTTGAGGCAAAAGTTTTGCAAGAAAGGTTAATTGATCCGCTAGCGGAACTGAAACGAAGGATTAAAGAGATGGATTCAATTGAGCCAGAACTTGCCTCAGTGATGGCACAGCGTCTAGGCCTACCACAGCCTCCACAAGAGCCTTCATACACCTATGGCAAGGAAACATCCATTGATGATGTTTTAGGGCTTGGTGGCCGTGAATACGCTCAGGGAGGCTATGTAGAGCCGTTAAGATCCACGGCGATGAATCCGCAGTTCATGTACCGAGCCGGAGGACTAGGCCGCGAGGACTTTAAACATGGCAAACACGTTGCCGGCGAGGGTGACGGTCAGTCCGATGACATTCCTGCGTGGCTTGCTGATTCTGAATTTGTATTGCCAGCGGATGTTGTAGCAGCATTAGGAAATGGCTCAACTAAGGCGGGAACTGATAAGCTTTACGAGATGATGTATGCAATACGGCGGCGAGCAAGATCCACTGGACCCAAAGAATTGCCGCCTCCAGCATTAAAATCTCCTCTTGATTACGTTAAAAAGGGTAAGTAATCATGGCCGGATTATTTGAAGGCATTGCGCCGCCAAACATAGAAACAACAAGGAGTACTGCGCAGCAGGCTCCTCAATATCTTACTGATTATTTGACGAAGCTTGCAACAGAAGGATCAGGCATGCTTGGCAAGACTGGCCAAGAGCTTATTGCGCCGATGTCAGACTTGCAAAAGTCTGCTTACACGCAAGCTCCAGGATTGTTAGGTGCTTATCAGTCGCCTCTTAATCAAGCTTTGACCGCCGGCAAGTCCGCGATGGGTGTCAGCCCAGAGGACATCTCTAGGTTTTACGATCCGTATCAGCAGCAAGTCATTGATGAGATGCAAAAGCAGTCAGATATCAACTTGCAAAGAAGTGTGTTGCCTGGGTTAAAAGCCTTAGGAGTCAGCGGCGGTCAGTTTCGAGGTAGCAGGGTTGGCGACATCAGTGGACAGGCTTTAGCAGATATTGCTGCTAACTTGCAGGCACAACAGACCGGCGCTCGTTCAGCAGGCTTTAAGACGGCCTTAGACGCCGCTCTACGCGAGCAAGGACAACAGGTGGGTGCTACATCAGCCCTTGGCCAATTAGGCGCTACACAGGCCGCTGCAGGCCTTGGTGAGGCCAAAGGATTAGCAGATCTTGGTGGCCAGCAAACAGCTTACGAGCAAAGCAAGCTTGAAGCGCCTCTCACGCGTGCTGCAAATGTTGCTCAACTGCTGCGTGGCTATAGTTATCCGACAACCACAACCGAGACGTACAAGGGTCCAGCTCAAACTTATGGTCCAAGCGTGTTTGGACAGATTGCAGGCCTTGGTTCATTGGTTGGAGCTGCCTATCCGCAAGGTGGCGGCGGCATTGGACCAAGGTTAGAAAATTTCTTGAAAAATATCTTTTCTGATTCTGGTGGGACGGTGACCATTGGTGATCCAGGTTTGCCCGATGCGGTTAAAGAAATCCTTGGTCCTCCAACCTAATAGGATAAATCATGGCAACTAAATCACCATTAGCACTTGCTGAGATACCAGGCGAATCAAGCGCAATGACAGAAGCGCGTCAGTCATATCTTGACACGCAAAAAAAACTTCTTGAAGCCTTAGAATCACGCAACCAGTTATTTGATCCGACACTGCTTGCGATGGCCCAAGGATTTCTTGCGCCAACGAAATCAGGTTCTTTCGGTGAAAGCATTGCTAATGTAGCCGCTTCCGTTGGACCTGTTGCAGAGGCCGAGCGCAAGCGCGATATTGAGATGGCACAGATCCGCGCAGAGTTGGCTGCAGGGCAGTACGGCGCAGCACAAAAGGGTGAGGCACTGAAACAGCTTTCAAGTGCCATGCAACCACCAACAGGAGGTGCTGCAACTGGTACTGCAGGTTCTGCAACGGATTCTGCAAATATGTTTGCTGGCATGACGCCAGAAAGAGCTTTACAAATTGCGATGTTTGATCCAGAACTTGGAAAACAAGCATTTCAATATCTTGAAGCACGAGGTAAAAGATATGCAGTCCAGCCTAGTGGCACTGTAGATCTTTACACGCAAAAGTTCACTCCACACCCTGGTCAAGCGCCGACAGAAAGAACAATTCCAGGTGTAGGAACCATTAGAGTCAGCTTAGAAGACGCTATCAGAATTGATAAAGCATTAGAAGACAACGATGCTGAATCATTGTCCAAAGTGGTAAGAAAATATACTGTTGCACCTCAAATGCCCGGCGCTGAAGCTGTGCCATCTGGTTCTGCAGCAACCACAACCGCGCCAGCCACAACCACGCCGGCAAGAAGATCGGTTCCTGTAACCCAGGAAGAGCGAGAGGCGCAAAAACGAGAAGATGAGATTCGGGCTGCAGGTCAAATGCAGGAAGCTAAGGAACGCGCTACAAGCAACGTAAAAACGGAAGAAAAAATTTTAAGTGATGCATTAATCGCGCCAGACCTGATACGCAATTCTGAAACGCTCATCCAACTTGCAACCAGTCCAAACACTAAACGCACGTTTGGAATTTTGCAGCAGGCTGGATTTTTAGGCGCGTTGGGCCAATTAGGCGAAGATACATTACGAGTAGGGCCAGGCATCAATATCGGCATACCGTCCATCGAAACCGCCATCCGCACGGCAACACGATCTCCCGCAGAAATTCGTGCTGCAGAAATAGCAGCAACTGCGGCAACATCGTTAGAACTGAACTTCCGCAAATTGTTTTATCAAGGCACAGGCTCTGTGTCAAATGCGGAAAATGAGACTGTGCGTAGACTTGGCGGTTCAATTAAAGATACGCCAGAGGGTTTGGTAGCCAAAGCAGAAATGATTAAGGCTCGATCAGAATTTGATCAAAAGGTTGCCAATATTTTCCGTGATGCTCAAAGTCGCGGTGTAAGTGTCAGAGATTTTAGAAAAGACAATAAACAGTATGATAAGGCGTTGCAGGAGTATGAAACTGAGCTTCAACGTGTGCGCGATTCTATTATTAATTTCCGACCATCTACTCCTACAAGCGCCCCATCAGCGGTGCCAAGAACGGGCCAGCTTGTGCAACCTGGCTCTGCCGGACGGAAAACAATCTGGGAACTGAAAAACGGTAAATGGACTGATACAGGAAGGGCACAACAATGACACCCTTAACTGAGTACTACAACAATCCTGGCGCACTCAAGCCGCCAAATGGCAAGCCAGATTTTTATGAAGGTCAGTTTGGTGTTGACGATAATGGCTTTGCCATTTTCAAAGAGCGTAAGTTTGGCGAGCAGGCTCTTGAAGGCGATATCAATGCAAAGCTTAAGCGTGGACTCAATACGCCGATGGCATTCGTTAGAGAATATACAAAGGGCGACAAGCCTGAGAATCAAGCATCGTATGCTATTCACTTGGCTGCTGGTTTAAACCTCAAGAGCACTGATGACGAATTTCCAAAAGATGCTGCGCCAAAGATTGCAAAGCTGATTACCCAGTTTGAAAGCGGAAGATTCAGTCAAACAGAAGACGCCTCTCAACAGCAAGAAACCGCAAAAAGTCCTGTAGACAAAATTGAAGAGGAAGCTAGAAAACTTGCGGGAGAAGCCACAGAGAAATATCCAGAAGCACTTCGCGTGGCATTAGATGTTGCTGGCGCATCCGCTGGGCAAAATATTGGCCAACAAGCAGAGGCTGCACGCAGAAGGTTTGAAGTTGAGTCACGAAGAATGCAAAGGGCAACGCCTGCTGCTGCACCGCCCGCGATGCCACCTGCGCAACCAACAACGCCGCTTGATCTGTCTAGAAAAGTACCTGGCTCTTCTGGTGCGGCTAATTGGACGCGGGTTATGGGTAAGGACATTCCTGATGTACTTGCAGAGTCCGCGGAGTCTATGCGCAAGTCCGATCCTAGAGGCGGTCAGGCGATCATTGATCGTGACATCAGGAACATGGAAAAGATTCGTAGCCTTGGTCATGGCGACTATCGTTTAAGCGGATCAGGACCATCTCAACTTATGTTGCCGGAACAAGCAGCAGAGTATCGCGCCGCGCAGGCTCAACCGCCAAAGCCATCCATCTTTAGGCAGGCCATGCAAAATGTATCTCAAGGTGCTGGTGCGGCTGGCCGGGGTATGAGCACAATGTTTCGCGCTATGCCAGGTTTAACAGGCGCATTGAGCGGTCTTGCTGCTGCAGAGCTTGGCCAAGAAGCGTATCGCAGAAGAGAAGATCCTATTGGCGCATCAATTGCCGGCATGGGCGCATTGGGTGCTGCGGCTTCCCTCATACCCACAGTTCCAACTCGATTGGCTGGACCGGCTATGGCCGTTGCGTCACCGCTTGCATTGTATTTTTACGACAAGATGAGCAAAACACCAAACTCGTCAATTTATGAAGGTCCGCTCAAATACTTCCAACAGCCTCCGCCCGCGCCTTGATTCTGCTGCCATGACAACCCTTACACTCCGAGTAGTAACCGCCTCTAGAACGCTTGTAGAAGGCTTCTAAGGCTTTCGTTTCGCCGCAAGCACTACAGACCTTAAACCCCTCTTTTGAGCCTTGCCTGCGCTCAAATAAGCGCTCCTCTGGCCATCCTTGGTCTAACCTCCAGCGCAGGGTGTAGAAGCTGATTCTTGAGCGCCTGGCCCACTCCTTAAGAGTAAGCGTTGTCGAGCCGATGGTGACTTTTCGGTTGTTGTAAATTTTCTTTTGCAGTGTTTGCATTCGCGTCGTCGTTCAATGTAAAAGTATTTGTCGTTAGGTTCCCAGAAACTTCTGGTGTCAAGGACGGTGGTCTTCACGGACGACCCTGATGCGTCTGTGCAAAACGGGCATAGCATTCTGAATTTCCTTCCGCAGTTCTAAAACATTCCAAGCAAGGTCATGTAAGAGTTGATCAGCATCGCTTGGATCAGTCCTGATTTGGTTCTGCATCTTGTCGTGCAGCCGCTTGATCATCTGTAAGTTTTTCTCGTAAATACATTGACTCCTAGTTGTGATATAAGCCTTTTGTCTTCAAGAACTTGGAGCGGTCATGACACAAATGAAGTGTACTGATGAAGAGTTTATCGAGGCTTGGAAGCGTCTAGGCAGCATAACGCTTGTCTCAGAAGAACTTAAAATCACGGCTCGGCGAGCACAAGAGCGACGCAAAAACATTGAGGCCAAGTACGGCATTCCTCTCAACACGTTCAACGACCAACGATCCTACAAAATCCTTCATCCAGAAAACAAGATAAGATCGATTGCAAACATCTCTGGCACCGTCATTGTTTTTTCCGACGCTCACTTCATGCCACAAGAGACAAGTGTGGCTTTTCATGCGCTGCTTAAGCTTATCAAGAAACTGAAGCCGGCGATGGTCATCGCAAACGGCGATATCCTGGACGGCGGCACCATTAGCAAATATGGACCCGAGTGTTGGGATGTGAGACCTTCTCTGAAGCAGGAGTTGGAAAGCGTTCAATATCACATGGACCTCATTGTCAAAGCCGCTAAAGGGACCGGTGCAATTCTTCACAGGACGATTGGAAACCATGACATTCGTTTTGAAAAACGACTTGCTGGATTAGTTCCGGAATATAGGGACATCTCAGGAACTAAGTTAGCTGACCACATTCCTGAATGGTCGGTGTCTTGGTCTGTACTTGTGAATGAGAACACAATGATTAAGCATAGATTGCAGCATTCGGGCGTGCATAGTTCTTATAACAATGTTTTAAAAAGTGGACTTTCAACTTGTTCAGGACACACCCACCTCCTCGAAATCAAGGGTTGGACGGATTACCAAGGAAGGAGATGGGGCGTTTCAACGGGAATGCTAGCTGATCCAACCTCGCAGGCATTCTTCTACACCGAGGACAATCCGGTTCCTTGGAGTCAAGGATTTGCAATCTTGACGTATGATAATGATGGTCGATTGCTTCCACCGGAGTTGTGTGAAGTGATCGACGGCGTCGCATATTTTCGTGGAACATCAGTTTAAGGGGCCTTAAATGGAAGATACTTTTGTAACCGTAGACCTGACCGAATTCGAGTTTGATGCACTGATTGATTGGCTTGGCGAGCAGGAAATCTCGTCTGGTCTGTCAAAACTGTATGACAAGCTGATTGCCGCATCTGAGGCAACCGACGAAGACGAGGAAGAGGAAAGCGAAGACGAGTAAGACTTGTCGTAGCGCCTTAACCAACCCGCCCACAAGGCGGGTTTTTTATTTCTTTATTACTTGCTTAGTCTATGTCTCGTTGCGCTTTCCATGAGTCAAAAGAACGCATCTCAGCCTCCATCTCACGCAGATCGTTGGCAGCGTCACTAACTCCGTGCCAGTCTTTACGCGCTATCATGACCTGCAGGTAATCTATGAGCACCTGCATTTGTACGTCCTTGCTTTGATAATCTCTCATTCGCTATCTCCAGTGTTTGATCTGCAATACGAACCGCTAGGCAAGCAATTCGCTCAGGGTTGTCGGTGTCGAGCGTAAACGGTCCGTCTTTGTAGCGTTGAGCGCCCCTAGAAAGGATTCCGTTTAACGCTGCAGCGATCAAAAGCATTCGGTCATTCGTCCTCATAAGGAATCCTCCAAAGAATTGGAATTGCTCCAAACAAGATTAAAAAACTTCCATATCCCAACATGTCCCATACATATTCCAATAACTCAACCATTTGCACCTCCGATTTGTGCGGTCCATTCTCTAAAAGCTTTCTGTTTTGCCATGGTCTCAGGGCACTCCTTGCTAGGCGGCACCCAACCGTATTTCCGCCAGGTATAAGCAACGTCAGCCGCGGATGCGTAGATCCGATAACTTTCAATGATTTCCTGCCAGGGTCTTGCAATTTCATCCATGACCATTAACCCTCAATCAGCGCTTCGAGGCCTGACTTGGCGGACAAAATGCTCGCATAGTTATGGCCTCTTTTGTTCAATGCTTCCGTGACTGCATCCCAAATGATCCGAGCTTTTTCAGCTTCTTCTCGGGTTGTGCAGGGTGGATTAGCAAGGTCATACAAGCTATCGACCATCGCAAGCGCTAGCTCAAGGCGTCTCTTGTCAAACTCATTGTTTGCCTTAGTTGCAAACGCTGGGAAAGTTTCTTCGATATGTTGTCTGAGTTTTTGTGCGTTCATGGTGTTCTCCTGGTAAGGGCTAAGCCTAGTGTTTACCTGCTTTGATCAAATTGATTCCAATTTTTGATTGCGTCTTCAACGGCACGCTTTGGGTTTCGACCTGAACCCATACGATGATAGGCATCATTGTGTGGATTGATGTCGCAAGCAAATTCTTCATCAATGTTGTCGTAATAAACCCGTGCTTTGACTGTGCTACCTGCCCAATCAGAAAGTTTTAAGTATTTCATGGTGTTCTCCTAGTAGGGGCCGTAGCCCCCGGTTATTAGCGGCTTGTGACTTTGACTGAGAAGACTGCGCTGGTCTTGGTGAACTGCTTGTAAGCCTCAGCGCCGTGGACTGCGATGAACGCGTCTTTGTCGAAGGTGGCGCGATTGGTCTCGGTATAGGTGGCCTTGAAGAGCGCACCCTCTACAACCTTAGGACCGCCTGCGTTGGCGGCGTCCTTGATGGCGTCTTTAATGGCATCAGCTTGCTTGGTGAGGTCGGCGATCTGAGCGAGCAGTGCGCCGAGGGTGTCGATGGTGTTGAGTGCTAAATCGTTAATCATCTGAGTTACTCCGTTAGTTACTTTGTTAACAGCACGTCGCTGTAAGTAGGATATTGCGCCTGTTTAGTCCAGTTGTCAACGCGCTATCTACCGCTCATACCCAAAAAACCTACCGCTCGTCCTATTGATAATTATTTTTTGCTTGCCAGAACTTCAAAAGGCTTTCAAACATCTTCCAACCGCGGGTTACGTCTGCATCTGACCACTCATACATAGACACCAGGTTTGGATGCGTTGTTGAGACAAACACATTCGCGCATTTCGCGCTTGCAGATACGATTCCCATCAGGCCAGCGCGGTAGGCAGCTAGCTGCATCAGGTGTTCGTCGTAACCGACCGGATCGTCCTCCGGACCGAAAGCTTTGGTCTTGATGTCTACAACTGCAACATTGCAGTGAAGATCAACCTTGCCTCCAAACCCTTGCCTGTGAGCAAAAGAGCGCTCGCTTATCCAAGTCTGCTTTCCATACGCCTGGTCAAGCAGTTGTTTGACAGAGCGCGAGAAGTCATTGTCAGCACCACCCTCAAATGCTCCTTGGACCTTGGCGTGTATCTCAGTGCCTAGATCCCGAGCATCTGCAGCTTGCTTCTTACTATCCTCTAGCACGCGCTCGGCATACGCATCAATTGACTCATTCTCAGCCTTCGGCAGGGTGAGCGCGGCTAGCAGAATCTGTTGCTGTTTCCAGGCCTCTAAACCAGGCTTGGCTGCGACGTTTATGATGGTTGTGACACTTGGTACCAGGTCGTACTTGCGTGCGTCCCTGAGCGTTGTATTGCGTTGCTGGCCGTTGTTAGCTTTCACCGTATACATCGGCTCGCCGGAGCGGGTATACCAGTGGCCAGATTCTTTAAGGTAAGTTTTGATTTCCATAAATTTTCCTAAAAATAATCATTGAATCGAAATTGTGCGGGCACAGAAAACCTGTCAAAACCAACAAAACCGTCATTTGAATTGGCATACATAGGTCGATCATCTTCATCCCATCCCTGTCCAATCCAGTTGTAAGGGTTTACTAAATGCTTCCTACTTTCGCCGAACCAACCCTCATCAAGCGAATGAATCAAGGCGTCCTGACTTAACAATGAAAAAACATGATCGCGTAAAAACCCTTGATCGTTTCCATAATCAAATGGTCGATGCATACAAGTCATCAAGGGACCAATTATTGAAGATGGCCATGGCCCTCTTATTCCAAACATGCCGGCCAAAATTGGGTTATGAATGCTATTGTGCCTTTCGTGATCTCGCATGATGTGAAGTGTTTTGCCGCTTGAAATCCATTCGGTTGTTGCTATAACTTCACGCATGGAAATGCGGCTATCAACATCTCTAAAAATAACCACGCCCGTTTGAACGCCAGCCAAAAACCTCCAAAAAGTTCCATCTGTTTTGTTTGGCATCCCAATTACTTTTGCATCACAACGATATCTTTCTGGGCAATCAACAAATAACCAAACTTCAAAGTCTGGAAAAAACCTCTTAGCTAAAAAAATTTGTTTATATGCACCGATAACGTAACGAGGATTGTCACCAAACGCAGACATTGCAAGGATGTTCATCGAAGTAAAAAACCTTCATACTGAATTTCTTCTTTGCTTGGTTCTAACCATCGCTTAACATCAACCATCTTTGCTACATAATAAAAAAGGCTTTGATCGTTGAGCGCTCCAGCACCAAACCGACTCAGCAAACAAAAGTCCGTTAGCATCCGAATAATCTTTTCTCGCGTGACCTTTCCTTTGTGCAGCGGCGTACTATCAGTCTCTGCAGCACACAAAGAAACCGCTGGCGAAACCTTCAGGTACTCATCAACAGCTTTCTGATCATCTGAAATCAGTCCTACGTTGCCATGTTGTTTTGCAAACTTATGAATATCCTCAGCCTTCCACGCCCGATCAGTGCCCCTCAGATGAACGAGCTTCATTTCAGTGGGCACTAAGCGCTGCATTTCCCGCTGAACTTCTTCAGCCGTTTGCTTGTTAAACCGCAAATGCAGACTTAGCAAATAATAGTTGTAGGCGCGAAATCCAACACCAGGATAAACCGAAATGCGATGCGAGGAATCATCAATTCGATACTCCTTGAGGTCATAAATCCAATCATCAACTGGCACTCTCAGGTGCTCAAAGATGCTCGGGTCAGTTGGTCCTTCTGGCCGGACTGTGGTGTACGGCAGATCCACAAGATCGAAGAACTCGTGAAATCCACCGGACCACATCCGATCAGACCAGTCAACAAACAACACCCGATTGCGTGATCGAGCCAGATTAATGCAGTAGCTCAAAGACTGCAGCCTGTCTCCGAACCCTTCCCAGCCAAAACAAATCAAGTACCGAGTTAACAATTTAACCTTCTATCTTCACCGTGCCTCACCATACCGTACCTTGCGTTGCCATGCACCGCCGTGCCCCGCCTTACCCCGCTGGATTCAAAGGCACTGGAAGGGGTAGCACGCTACCCTATCCACTACCCTTACCATACCCTGCCGGACCCAGCCCGGACGCGCCATACCCAACCTTGCCTTGCAGAGCCGAACACTGCCATACCCGACCAAAGTCAAAGGCACTGGGATAGGCAGCAAGCCGCCCAACCCACTACCCTCGCCACACCAAACCTAACCGTGCATCGCCTAACCTCACGACACCTTGCCTTGCCGGACCAAACCTCGCCGCGCAACACCACACCGAGCCAAACCTGACCGCACCTAACCCGGCCTGACCGTGCCGTGCCTTGCCACGCCTGAAAAAGCACTGGAAGGAGCAGCACGCTGCCCAATCCGCTGATCTCTCAGCCCATGCCTTACCTGACCCTACCCAACGGCACCCAACCACGCCCGGCCAGACCGTGCCTGAAAAAGCACTGGGAAGGATGGAATACCACCCGACCCACTGATTTCTCAGTTCCAAACCTCACCAAACCGCGCCCCACCAGGCCGCACCTAACCCTGCCAGACCAGGCCTGACCAGACCTTACGACTGCTCTTCAAACGCTGTAACCCTGAAGCAGCCAAATGGCCCGCGCTTCTCGGGTCGAAAATCGCCGATACCAATGTACTCGCCGGCCTCGGTCAACAAGCGATGTGCATCATCAATGCCGAGCAGGTTGTCATTAACGACCAAATCAAACTTGGCTCCCCAGCAGTCAAACCGCGGGCGGTGGCGCATGATCCGACCTTTGGTTGCTGGAATAGTCACAGGCCGGCTATCAACCTCGAAATCCTTTGCGGGACCGGCGCCGTTTAGGATCGTTACCGAGTCGCTGTTCATGCGAACCGCAGAGGGGACAATAAATTTCAGCGTCTTCCTGCTGCCGCGCATTTTGTGGTTAGCACCGGCATTAGCCATGCAAGCAGGAATACTAAAAGCGTTGAAGTAAAACGTGCCATCAGAGGCGATATAAGCTACCTTGGTGGCCTCATCGCGTGGGTTTGAGTTGTCAACCTTCACCCGACGGGTTGCTTTGCCTTGCTCGGCCTCTTCGCCGAAGCGGTGGATTAAAAGAGGTGATGTGCCGCGGATTTCAACTGATACTGTTTTCATGTATAGCTCCAAATAAAAAAGTTAAATTACATCCAATACCTAGGCCAAAGAAGTGTGGTGGTTTCGTGAGCGCCCCTGTTGATTAACTCTGGCTCAGTCAGCTCCTCCCGAGTTGGCAAGACCCAAATCCCTCTTTTAGTCCAGTGCGGGACTGCAATAACTTGAAATAAAATAAAGACCTTGGTCCACACCCGCTCGGCCATGCGATCTTCAATCTTGGGTACTACAACGCTCGGGTCCAAAAAAGTTTTGGGAGCCTTGGGCGTTTTACGCGGCTTAGAAAGGGATATCTTCATCGTCGATTCCTTTCATTCCGTTAAGCTGATCGTGTTTGTCAAACCAATCCTCTGCCTCGGCATGTTTTGACGGCTTTCCAATTATTGCTGCAGGTTTTGGTGAACACGCACGCTCATATTCTGGCGATTGCATGATCGTTTTCTGCAGGTTTTGACTGACTTGACTTAGCGCTTCAGCAGAGAAATGATCAAAACTAAAATAGATTGACTCATTCTGTTGGGTAGGTAGACCGAGCTTTTTGATGACTGCAGGAACAGTTGTGACGTTGTCTACGTTTGCAAAGGTACGATCACCCTTGATCGAGTGTTTGATCATCAGCATGCAATGCTTGCCAAGCAGGCTTCTGATATCCCAACCCTTCTGGCCGCGGACTTGACCTAGCTCCTCAGGCGTAAAGTCCTTGCCGCCCCTCCAGGAAACAATGTGCTGCCGCAGCTTTGACTTCTCGTGCAGGCTTTTGGTATAGCGCTGGCTGATCGACAGCGGCCTGCCATCTGACAAGGCAAGAGGCTCGCCATCGCCGTCATCGCCGTGCAGTTCCCACATCAACCGCAACTGTTTGCCGGCCTTTTCCTCGCCCATATAGACATACTTTTGGGTTCCAAGCTCTACGATCCCATAGCAAATTGCTAGGTGACTTCCCGATGGAACAAGCTTAAACTCTCGCTCCGTTGTACCGCCTTCAGATATAAACATTGTCATTCCTTTTGTAAAAAGTAAGCCCTAATTCGCTTGCAAGCCAACTCCAATCTTCCTGGCTTGCTACCCCGTTACGCGCTCTGAGATACGCCTCTTCAGTCATCCTCTCGCGCTCTTCCATCACCTGCTGCCATTCACTGTTGTCATCTCTCATGTCAGTACTCCGTTGGTTGATTCCGAGGCAAGTGTTTCATATCTCGAACACCTTGTCAACTGTTTTCCGAGGGGTTGCAATGCTAGACTCGTTCGATTATTCTAACGCTATGACGATACGAGAACTGATGGAAAGCGTGGGCGGGATCAGGGCTGCAGCTAGGCTAATGGGCGTTGCACCATCTACCGCGCATTACTACTGCAAGCACAACCGGGTACCGCTAAAGCGGCTTTTGTTGCTGGCATCAGTAGCAGAGCAGCTATCCAGTCGGAAATACAGCTACAACCAAATCATTAAGGAGTTCGCATGACGCAGCAATTTTCACCCATAGGCCCACTCGAAATTGAGATGGGTGACGAGCGTTACCGTCTGACCATTCCAGAAAACTGCAGCGGTTATGAAGCTGCATGCCTGGCGCACATGTTGGCATTTGCAACAGTCAGCAATACCGCACTGGATTTCAAGACTTACATCCAAGAACAGCAGATTGAGCGCTTGTGGGAGCGGGTTGAAAAGCAGCCGATAAGCGTGTAACCTCCAACGGGCATGGCTACCTCGACGGAGGGAAAAGCGGACTCGTCACCCGCCTGCCTACGCCCAACTTCAGTGACGACGAACCTTTGACGAGGGTAGATTATGCGCATTAAAAACTGGAATCGTTTCCAGCATTTTCGTGATCGGAAACCACCTTGGGTAAAGCTTTACCGCGATCTGTTGGATGATCGTGATTGGCACAACCTTGACCCCAAAGCAGCAAAAATGCTCGTGATGCTGTGGCTTTTAGCCAGCGAGGACGAAGGCAGGCTGCCAGACCCCGAAACTATTGCTTTTAGGCTTAGATTGTCAGTTCAGCAGGTGAAACATGACATTTCACGCCTGTATCACTGGCTGGAGCAAGATGATATCAAGCCGATATCAGGTGGATATCAAGATGATCCTCTAGAGACAGAGGGAGAGACAGAGACAGAGGGAGAGGGAGAGAAGCCCCCCGCTAAAAAAATCGCTACGCGCTTGCCCTCTGATTGGGAGCCAAGCGAAGAGCTAATCGCTTTTGCTCGTAAAGAAAGGCCAGACCTCAATTTGCGCACAACAATCATGTCGTTCATGAATTACTGGCACGCTAAAGCTGGCCAAGACGCAACGAAGCTTGACTGGGATAAGACTTTCAAAAACTGGGTGCTCAAGGAAAAGCAAGGTCCAGCCAAGCCTTCTGCAATCAATCCGTATGCAGGTGCGCTATGAAAGGTCATGAGTTTGTGATCGCTTGCAAGCTGAATAATTCCACGCCCCGCGCCGTTTTTGTGGAGTTTGATGGCGAGCCTGATCTGACCCTGCCGATTCCGGTTGTTGTGGCCGCGCCGTTCGAGCGCGACTACCGCTGGGCGAAGGATTTGGTTGTCCATGTTGTAGGAATCGATTCTGAGGCCGTTTTTGAGGCCGTAGAGGCGTTAAAACTGTTTAAGGCTAGGAGGATATTCGCCCACTACCGCGAAACGCTTCCAGGGCTTGTATGGGACTCTGAGAGGGATGCATGAATACGATACCTGACAACATTGATTTTCAGACTTGGTACGACTTGATGGAGCCGGCGGTCAAGATAAGGCCGGCTAGGGACATTGTCCGCGAGGCTATTGCGCTACTGCAAGCTGATCCGCCGGCGCCTGTGGTCATGCCCTGGCAAAAGCTGAAGGACATGTTTTCATTCCGAGCCGGCGAGGTCACGGTCTACGCTGGCCAGAACGGCAGCGGCAAGTCAATGATTACGACTATGATCGCGCTGCAGCTTATGTCTCAAAAGCGCAATGTCCTGATTGCAAGCTTTGAGATGAAACCCACAACGACGCTGCAGCGCATGGTCAGGCAGTTTGCAAACACGCAGTTTCCGACGATTGAGGATTACCAGCGGTTTGCAGCTTGGGCGGGAAATTACCTGTGGTTTTATGACCGGCAAGGTGAAGCTAGCAGGGAGCAGGTGATCGGTGTTGGCAACTATGCTGCGCGTGAACTTAAGATGCAGGACTTCTTCATTGATTCATTAATGAAATGCGTCAAGGGCGAAGATGACTACAACGCACAGAAAGATTTCGTATCGGACTGCACTAACCTGGCACGCGATACCAACTTGCACGTTCACCTAGTCCACCACATCCGAAAAGGGGCAACCGATGAAGCTATGCCGCAAAAAGTGGACTTGAAGGGCAGCGGATCAATTGCTGACCAGGTTGATAACGTGTTCATGGTCTGGCGCAACAAGAAAAAAGAAAGGTTGATTGAGGCTGGCTTACTTGTCGAGCCGGATGAACCTGATGCCATGTTGCTTTGTGAGAAGCAAAGAAACGGAGAAAACGAACCGCGGTTAAGACTTTGGTATGACCGCAAGTCCCAACAATTTACGGAGAAGCCCGGTGCAAACCCCTACAGATTCGATTCCGATTTTTGAGGTCACGTTGCCGTGGCCACCGTCCGTCAATAACTACTGGCGGCATAAGGTGACCGGAAGGTTGGCAACCGTTTACGTTAGCGCCGAGGGCAAGGCTTACCGTGAGGCGGTGAACGACTTGGTGATGGAGGCCGCGATGGTGCAGCGCTATCTGAAGGCTGTTGGGCCTGTCCGAGTAGTGATTGAGGCTTTCCCGCCAGACAGAAGGAAAAGAGACTTGGACAACATCCTGAAATCCCTGCTTGATTCACTGACGCATGCAGGGGTCTGGGAGGATGACAGTCAGATTGAAGATTTGAGGATTTACCGATCAACAATAGCCGGCATGGTGAAAGTGAGGATTTATGAGCAAGCAGCATGACCCAAATGACGCCGTTGACTACATCATCAAGCACGCATCTCAATTTGCGGATGCCAAAGCTCAAAGGGTTTATTTGGAGGAGTTTAGGAAAAGTAAAAAAGCGATGCTGATGCGAGATAGTCTGGAGACTGCACTCGGAGCACAGGAACGCGAGGCTTATGCTCACCCCGAATATCTTGAGCTGCTCGTAGGCATCAAGGAAGCGGTAAGGATCGAGGAGAAGCTTCGTTGGGACTTGATCGCAGCGCAATCAAGGATTGAGATTTACAGGACGCAACAAGCAAACCTGAGAGCCGAGGGCAGGGCGACGATATGACAAAAGACGAAAAGCAGCATCTCAACAAAGTTGCGTCAATCGGTTGCGTCCTGTGCCACCTGCAGGGCACGCCTGGCACGCCGGCAGAGATTCACCATCCTAGACGGGGCACCGGCATGGGCCAGCGTGCAAGCCATTACGACGCAATCCCGCTATGCCCAGCCCATCATCGAGGAGACATCGGCATCCACGGCATGGGGGTAAAAGCATTCACGGCACACTATGACATTGACGAGGCAGGGCTGCTGCACATCACACGCCGTTTGGTAGCGCATAACGACCACTTGTCGGTTGGATGGCGAAAGTCTACACAAGTGGACTAAAAGCGTGTAGGATTTGTCCTGTAGTACTTAACAACGTAAGGAGTAAACGAAATGGCTGTAATCATTCACGACGAGAGGGCTTACTACGCAGGCGCACGTCGCAACATCATTGCGAATGCGAAAAAAACTTTTGCCAAGACGCACGAGGATTACGAGGCGGTTCTGGCCTTCATCGCCAATGGCCGCATCTTCGACGGCGGAAGCTTTGTCAGCTACGAGGACAACTTCGTTGGTTCGCTCGCTAAGGCCTATGACAACTTTGGCAAGCTTTCCGAAAAGCAGGTTGCTGCAGTTCGCAATAGCATTGCAGAGCGTGCCAAGCGCCGCGCCGAGTGGGCTGATAAGCAGGCCGCGCTCAACGCAACCCGCACACACATTGGTACGGTTGGCGAAAAAATTACGCTGACGCTCAATGTCAAAAAAATCATCCGCTTGGATGGCCAGTACGGCATCACCCTGTTGTGTATTTGTGAGGATGCTGATGGCAACGTAGTCATTTACAAGGGCTACTGCGAGGCATTCGATCTCGACCTTCCAAGCGGCGAAACCAAAACCATCACGGTCAAGGCCACGGTATCCGAGCACGGCGTGCGTGACGGCGTCAAACAAACAGTAATTAAGCGTCCCAAAGCTGTTTAATTAACAGAGGCTACGTCCCCATCACAGGAGCAAACAAATGGAACATAGTATCGCAGCAGAAAGTTATGACCGCATCGCGCTCAGCGAGCACGATGGAGGATTGTGGATGACGATCTGGAAGGTTGGTGCGCACTCAAGCGTTCACTTGAACCAAGAGCAGCTTCGTGAACTGCACCAAGCAATTGGTGAGTACATCAAGGAGACAGCAGATGAACTATGACTTTTACCTAGACCGGGAGCTTGCTCGGTACAACGACGATTGCGAGCGTAACGAGCAGGAAGAGCAGGAGTTTGACCCCGAGCCTCCTCCCGAGATAGACTACGACTGGTTGTTTCCTGTCAGGCATTAGCCTGTTTGCCCCGGCGCGATGCCGGGGTTTCTTTTTGTGCAAAGCTGTAGTAAAATCAATCAGTTAAACAAGAGATCGTTTCTGCGCCGCGACAAAAGCTTGCAGGCCGCGCAACAAAACCTTAGTATCGCCGGATTATATGTCACTGGAATATGTGATGGGACCAGCAGAAAACATAGAAATCTGGGATATCAGCCGCTTAATCCCCTACGCAAGAAACAGTAGGACGCACTCAGATGCGCAAATCAGCCAACTTGCCGCTAGCATAAAAGAGTGGGGCTGGACTGTACCGATTCTTATTGATGAAACGGGAATGATCATCGCCGGCCACGGGAGGCTGGCAGCCGCGCAAAAGTTAAATTACAAACAAGTTCCGGTAGTCATAGCAAGCAATTGGAGCGAAGAAAAAAAACGCGCATACGTTATTGCAGACAATAAACTTGCTTTAAACGCGGGTTGGGACACGGAACTTTTGGCTTTAGAAATACAAGAATTAAAGGCAACGGACTTTAATTTAAGTATCTTAGGGTTTACTGACGAGGAATTAAACAATCTCATTCCAGTCAACGTCACGGAAGGATTGACGGACGAGGACGCTGTCCCTGAGGCTCCACCAGAGCCAATCACTAAGCCTGGCGACATCTGGATACTTGGTAAGCATAGGCTTATGTGTGGCGATAGTACGAGCATCGATCATCTGGAAAAGCTGTGCGATGGTCGGCAGGTTGATATGTGGCTTACAGATCCGCCGTACAACGTCGCTTATGAAGGCAAAACAAAGGACGCGCTGACAATTAAGAACGACAGTATGGACGACGAGAAGTTCCGGCAGTTTCTGCGAGATGCTTATACGGCAGCGGACGCGGTCATGAAAGCCGGCGCGGTTTTTTACATCTGGCACGCTGATTCGGAGGGATATAACTTCCGCGGCGCAGCCAAAGACGCTGGCTGGAAAGTGCGGCAGTGTCTGATTTGGAAGAAATCAACGATTGTCATGGGCCGTCAAGACTATCACTGGAAACACGAACCATGCTTATATGGTTGGAAAGAAGGCGCAGGGCACCTTTGGGCGGCTGACAGAAAGCAAACAACTATTCTGGAGTTTGACAAGCCAAACCGAAGCGTGGAACACCCGACAATGAAGCCCGTGGCGTTGTTTGAATATCAAATGCTTAACAACACGAAAGGCGGCGACATTGTTTTGGATAGTTTTGGAGGCTCAGGCACTACTTTAGTAGCAGCAGAAAAGAATGGCCGTATTGCGTATTTGATGGAAATAGACCCAAAATACTGCGATGTCATCGTCAAACGATGGGAGGAATTTACGGGCAAGAAGGCCTTGCTTGAGGTAAATACTAATGACTGATCATGAAAAACCGACGTTAAAAAAGAAAATATGGGGCGGATCCCGTGAGGGCGCTGGAAGGCCCGCGTTTGTTCCGACGGATCAGGAACGTGCGCAGGTAGCGGCTTTATCTGGCGTTGGGTTACCGCAAGATCAAATTGCTTGCTTAGTGCGTGACGGCATTCATGTTGAAACGCTGCGGAGCCACTTTACTAAAGAGTTAGCCGAAGGAAAGGCTAAGGCTAATTCGCAGGTGGCAAGGTCTTTGTTTCAGAAGGCCGTAGCAGGCGATACAGCTTCGGCAATTTGGTGGACAAAAACACAAATGCGCTGGTCTGAGGTGCAAAAACACGAGGTAAGCGGGCCGGACGGTGGCGCGATACAAAACGAAGTGTCAATCTTCGACGCCATGCTGAAGAACCTCGAGGCAAAGAGGCAGCTTGGGGAGTAGCGATCTTGAGGGGTTACTACGTGATCCGCAGGTAAGGGCGGAATATACGCGCCTGCCTGCTGATCAAGCTGCAGCCTGGGCTTGGCGCATGATGTGGCTTACGAAGGCTTTGCCGCATCAAATTGTGCCGCCTGGCGCGGATTGGTCAATTTTTTTACTTTTGGCTGGTAGAGGCGCGGGCAAAACTTTAGCGGCTGCTCAGCAGATTTCTTGGTGGGCATGGTCTTATAAAGCCACGAGATGGTTGGTAGCAGCCCCAACAAGCAGTGACGTGAGGGGTACATGCTTTGAGGGTGATTCGGGCCTTCTGAACGTGATTCCGCCCGTTCTGGTGGCAGATTACAACAAAGCATTGCACGAGCTACGCCTGACTAACGGCTCGCTGATTAAGGGCATACCCGCCTCGGAGCCGGAGCGATTCAGGGGACCACAATTCCACGGTGGTTGGTGCGACGAACTGGCAGCTTGGGAGTATATCCAGGAGGCTTGGGACCAAATCCAGTTTGGCATGCGCCTGAAGCTTCCTGATATGAAGACCAGGATCATTGTCACCACAACGCCTAAGCCGCGAGATTTAATCGTGGATTTAATTGGCAGAGAAGGTGATGACGTAGTATTGGCTACGGCAAGCACCTATACAAATTTAAGTAACTTGTCCGAAAACTTTAAACGCCAGATCTTGCAATACGAAGGCACGAATTTAGGAAGGCAAGAGATCCACGCAGAAATTATTGATGCCGAAGAGGGTGGCATTGTCCGACGCGAATGGTTCAAGCTCTGGCCCGCGGACAAGCCGCTGCCAAAGCTCGAATACGTCATCCAATCGTATGACTGCGCCTTTACAGAGAAAACCGTCAACGACCCGACTGCAAGCATCACGCTCGGCGTGTTTAAACCCGCTGACGGCGGCATGTGCGTGCTCGTGATCGACGCCTGGCAGGACCGGCTGCAGTACCCTGACCTCAAACCCAAGGTCATCGATGAGTTTGAGATTGTCTTTGGCGAGGGCAAGGAGGCCAAGCGCGTTGACCTGGTGCTCGTGGAAGATAAAGCGGCAGGCATCGTGCTAATCCAAGACCTGCAGCGTGCGCACATTCCGGTTCGATCCTACAACCCTGGCCGCGCAGACAAGATCCAACGCCTGAGCATCGTGGCCAACATCGTCAAAGCCGGTAGAGTCTGGGTGCCTGAGTCCAGCAACCGCGCAGGATTTGTCCGCGACTGGGCTGAAGGCATGGTTACGCAGATCTGCTCATTCCCATCAACGACGCACGATGACTTTGTAGACGCGTTCAGCCAGGCGATGAGATATCTGCGAGACGCCGGCTGGCTAAGTATTGATCCGCCACCGCCGGACGATTACGATCCTGAGGATTATGTGGACGCCGGTATTAAACGAGATAATCCGTATTCTGTGTGATGTATTATCCCGCGCAAATGGGAGCCACTGATGCCTAATAAACTGCTGGATATGATGTACGCGCCAAGGTTTCAAGATGGTGGTGCTCTCACGCCGCAAGAGATTGAAAGACTTAATAAACTAAAACGCGCCTCACAATTAACAGGATATGGCGAAGGGCCTGGCATGCGAGCCTTTCAAGAGATGGGCGATGTGGGTCGTGGATTGCTTGGAGCAGAAGCCATCATTCCTGGTGGCGAGGGTTACCGCACAGGACAAGCGCTAGCGAATATGCCTGCTGTAGGCTTGGCAGCAGTGCCCGGCAAAGTGGCCTCCGCGTTACCCGAAGTGGCCACGGGACTCGGAGCACTGGGAGCGGGCGTCATCAAGCCCAAGGGCGGCAACTGGCTCGCTGGCTCGTTTTCGGCTGAGAAGGCTCTTGGGTCGTTGAAACGCCATCAAAACCCTGAGCAAGAAGTTGCATACATCCGATCAGAACTTGAGAAGCCACAGAAGGGCGAGGTTTACACGCAGTTAATGCAACGCTTGCCGCTTGCGGAGCGATCAACTGCCCTCAACAAATGGATTGACACCAAGCTTACGAAGTATGTCAAGAACGAAATGGCCACCCCCGAGGATCCCGTTCGGGCGCTTGCTGAGCGTGGCACGCTGCACTTTGAGCCGCAAGATGTTCCGAGACCTATGGGGTTTGAAAAAGAGAGTCGAGCGCTGCGTGAAAGCCGAGAAGCGGGCGGTTATCCAACAGAAGGCTTAGGTAAGTCAAATCTTGCCAGGGATTGGGAGTCTCTTGCTGACGTAAGCATACAGCCTGATAAAGCTGAGGTGTTTCTGCCGATCAAAAGTGAGTTAGAAAGAAATCCTTGGCTTGAGAAAGTGTCGCCTGATACGCCCGTGTACGGCATGAATCTGAGCGCAGATATGTCCAGGCTTGGCTTCCCGCACATCATCGACGAGTTGACCAACGCCTTGAATCCCAACTCTGGGTTACCAGCGTCGTTGCGGTTGACGCCTCAGCAGCTTGAAAAGGTCACGGTGCCGCAGGCTGTTGAGCGGGTGGCTAAGATCAACGAATGGCGAACCGAGCAAGCTATTAAGGCTGAACGCGAGGGTATGCTGGCAAACTTACAAGCAACACCTAGGCTTGCCGACAAATCGTTGCAACTTTCATTCGTTGACAAGCCTGGGGGCGCTTGGGTCGATATCCCTGAAACCACTGGTCCAAAGGGCTTGGCACTTTGCACCTCCATCGGCAGGGCGGGTGGCTGGTGTACGCAAGGCGACTACCTCGCCGAAAGTTACGGCTCGGGCGAGCACAGACTCACGGCACTTGTGGATGCCGAAGGTCGCCCTCATGCGCAGGCAAAAATCACGGAAAATGAATGGCCTGTTTCCGGAGAGGGGTTTGCGCTTTTGGACCCGCAAACTAAAGCGCAATATAGCCGGTATGTACGGGAATGGCGGCAACGCAATCCGGAGGTTGAAGAGCTAACAGATGACGACGTAATTCAAGCACTTAAAGAGGCGGGCGTTAAAGGACCGGCTCCTGATATCACTGAGCTTAAGCCTCCCGGCAACGCTTTTGATAGCAAACGCGCCATGGAGTATGCCAAGCGCGACCCTGATTACAAGGCCAAAGTTACCGATTCCGTTGTTAAATTTTTAAACAGTGGCGAATGGGGCGACGTTAGAGACTTGCATCTCTACGATATTGTTGATTTAAAGCGCGATAAGCGAATGTTGGATGCTTACCTGCGTGACATTACTAAGTTGCCATCAGGACGAGCGGTGCTTGATAAAGCGCTTAAGGCTCAACCCACGGCCCCGCGTTTCATGACTTTGGACCAGTTTACTAAGTTCCTCGGTTACAAAAACGGTGGCGAAGTCAAACTAAAACCCGGTTTCGCCCGTGGCGGCGCGGTTGAGCTGAAAGACGGCGGTAAAGTTACATTTACTAATAATCCTGACACGATGCGCCTTGAATTACTAAGGAAGAAACATGCCTGAGATGCCTATTGAGCAGGACTATGGCCGCTTCATTAGCGGAATGGCTGATGATGAGGTGCCGGTTGCAGATCTTGCAGCAGAACTGCCAGACGAAGAGGCGGAGATTGAAGAGTTGCCTGACGGCTCAGCAGTCGTTCACATGCCGAGCACCAAGGGACCGCTAGAAGATCCAGACTTTTACGAAAACCTTGCTGATGTTGTCAATCCGCTTGATCTGGATGACATGGCATCGCGCTATCTCAACTTGCTTGACAAGGACAAAACCGCACGAGAAGACCGCGATAAGCAGTACGAAGAGGGATTAAAACGCACAGGAATGGGTAAAGACGCGCCAGGCGGCGCAACATTCTTTGGTGCCAGCAAAGTTGTTCACCCTGTAATCGCAGAAGCCTGCGTTGATTTTGCATCAAGGACAATTAAGGAGCTGTTTCCGGCTGATGGTCCTGTTAAAACCAAGATTTTAGGTGAGACGGACGAGGAAAAAACCAAGCGGGCAGAGCGCAAACGTGATTGGATGAACTGGCAGTTGACGGAACAGATTGAAGAGTTCCGCGATGAACAGGAACAACTGCTGACACAACTGCCTCTAGGTGGCTCGCAGTATCTAAAACTGTACTGGGACGAGAAAAAACGCCGACCTATTGCTGAGTTCTTGCCGATTGACAAGGTTTTGATTCCTTTTGCAGCTACAAACTTTTATACCGCACAGCGTGCCGCGGAAATTCACGACATCACAGAGTTTGAATTTAAGCAAAGAATCATTTCAGGGCTGTATCGAGACATCAGTTTGACGCGTGTTTCGATGGAGCCAGAGCCTACGCGCCCAGAAAAAGCCAACAACAAGATTGAAGGGCGCAAGGCCGAGGAAAACATTGATGGCATGCGCCGTGTTTTCCACATTTATACCTATTTGGAACTAGAAGA